>Ga0187847_10001316_pt1 | contig 22727 bp, 19 predicted proteins | sample June2016WEW_4_10_FD_132458 | JGI IMG/M metagenome (GOLD analysis project Ga0187847, IMG submission 132458) | Peatland microbial communities from SPRUCE experiment site at the Marcell Experimental Forest, Minnesota, USA - June2016WEW_4_10 | ecosystem: Environmental > Terrestrial > Soil >...
ATGGTCCTGAGCTTTTTGTTCCGCGGCGAGATTCACCGCCGGCTGGATGGTATTCGGATTGGACTGCTGCATCGAAGCGCTGGTCGAAGGCAACAGGCTCTCTTCCGGGCGCTCCACGAACTTCGAAGCGGCTTCAAGGGCGCGCACCGGTTCCGCAGGAGAACCTGCGGCTGGCGCATAGGCCTCTTTTGGCGCATAGGTCGGTTCGACGACGACGAAGCTGTTGGCTACCGTAGTCGGCGTAGCTGGCGTCGGCTGGCTAGCAACAGGTGCCGTGGCTGCGGCCACGACTTTCGCGGGCGTTGCGGGCAGAACATTGGCCGGCGCAGTCTTGCTGGCGGTCTGCTTGGCGCTCTTGTCAGCACCGTCGTGCAACTTTAGGACAATGCGATTGCCATCGGCTGAGCCCAGCTCATACTGGCAGGCGTGAAGTAAATCCACGACCACACGGGTGGTGGGCGGATTCTGGCCGTCCATGCCAATGCGGACGTCCTTCACTTCACCGCTTGGCACGGTGATGTGTCCACGCGTGGTGGCCGCGACCGTGTTGGGAAGATCCAACACCAAACGCGCCGGCGAATCCAGCGTGGTCAGCTTGGGCGTGACTGTTCCCCGCGCCGTCAATTCCACGTTGAATCCGTCCGCCGTGCGGGTCACATTGACCTTTTCGAGCGCGGAGCGCCCGGTTGCCGCTGCGCCCGTTACGGGCGTCTCGGCCGGCGCCACCATCACCATCGCCAGCAGCGGTAGAAAAACACTCAGCAGTTGCTTTCGCATTTTGCCTCTCCCTCGATTAGGCTTGCACTGGGCTCGCCCCAAAATCTGTCTTATTTCCATTTCGTATTTCATGGTGTTACACCGCCGGGGTCGTGAGCTTTTTGGTCACTTCCCGGGTCAGCGGCTTGCCCAGTTTGTCTTCGTATGTTTCGCTGAAAATCACCGCATCGCCGGTAATTTTCACGACAAACCCGTTAAACACGGGATCGTTTTCCCGCAGAAAATACGCTTTGTCCATCGAATTCGTGACGACCGCGATCATGCCGGCCTCGGACTTGATGACGCCTTTCAGGTTGATCTGATCGATGGCCAGGCAGCGTTTGCCGGTGCTACAACCGGAACCACCCGTGGCGGCCGTCCGCACCGGACTAATAAAGGGATCGCGCTGGCCGGTGTAGTTGAATTCCTTGGTCGCACTCTTCGTATTTGCGGCTGTCTTACTATCTTCGACCGCCACTGTCGATTTGGCATCTGCGGCTTCAGCAGTTTTGTTCTCTAAGACCTTTGCGTCGGCTGCGGCTTTCGCGTCGGCAGCCTTTGCATTCTCGGCTACTTTCTGGATGACAGCCGTCTTCGGGTCAACCGCGGCTATTTTCGGAGTCGTCGATTTAGTCTTCGTGTCCGCGGGCTTCGCGGCTACGACCGGTGTCAGTTGAGCGTTTGTAGCCGGAGCTTTTGCCGGCTGAAGTTGAGCAGCTTGCGGCGACTGGTTCTTCGTCGGCACCAGAGCCGGTGCAGCCTTGGCTACCTGCGGAGCCTGATTCTTGTTTGCAGGAGCCGACGTCGTCTGCATCTGAGCCGCCTTTGAAGGTTGCACTTGGGCCGACTGAGACTGAGCCTTCGCGGCGGGCGCGACTGGAGATGCGCCCTTCATTTGTCCGGCCTGCTGAACATTCGTTTGAGCAGCGGGCTGGACCGGGCTCGGCTTTCCATTTGCCGTGGTGGCGGGTTTAGCGCCATTAGCCGGGGTCGTCGCTGGATGTGACGGAGCCGGTTTCGGCGCAGGGCTGCCCATTATTTTGGCGCGCAGGCTATCCCAAAAACTGGGCGTAGAGGCTTGCTGCTGTGCCATCGCACTTCCAGTCATCAGAATCGTAATCAGTATTCCAGTCGTCAGCTTCATAGATCCCCCTACTTCTTGCCCGGCGTGCTAGCCGGCGGTTCCTGGTTGTGACTGAAAAAGGTGCTTGCATCACAAGTCGCGACGATGCTCTCGCCCGGCGCATACGTATAAGTGTGCTTGGTTTTGGCATCGGTGCCTCGCTTCGGCGTGGCGACGAGCAGACTCGAGATGTTGACGATGCGCTCGAGCTTGCTCACACGATCGAAGAAATTCACCATCGAGTAGTACGGGCCGTCGAGTTCCATCTCGAAGGGAAGCTCGGTGTAATAATCTTTGGCCATGACTGGCATTGCGGTGTAACGGCGGATCTCGATGCCAGCCTTCGCGGCCTCGGCGTCCATCATCTTGATAAAGCCATCCACTTCTTTTTCGTCGGGCACGATGTGGCGCTCGATTTCCATTTGCTGCTTGAGGCTCGCCACCTGGCGATCCATCTCCGCGAGCTTGGGACGGTATGACTCCAGTTCCGAGTTTTCACGCAGCTTAGTGGTCAGATTTTTCTCCGCCGTGTCGTTGGCCTGTTGTTGGCTCTTGTAGACTGTGAAAAACAGGCCACCGGTCACCAACAAAGCGCCGCCCAACAGCGTCGCCCATTGCTTGATGCTTGCCGGAATTTCGTCAAAATTCGCCATGGTCTCCGCCTCTTATGACTTCCCTTTTTCGCAGCTCAACGTAAACTGGAACGCCTGCATGTCTTTAAACGAAGGCTCCTGATACGTTTCTTTGATCTCGATGTTGTGGAAGTAGCCGGTCTTTTGCAGGTTGCCAATGAGGTTTGCAACGGCATCCGTGCTCAGTGCCATGCCTTCGATATCCACGCTGTTTCCTTGGTCCTTCATGGTGTTTAGCCATACTGCTTCCGTGCCGTTGACGGTGTCACCCATCATGGCCATGAGGCTGACAGGGCCGGCTTGATTGGCGCGCAACTGATCGATCACATCTACACGCCGTTTGTAAGCGTCGGCTTGCTTCTGGCGTTCCAGGTAGCGAGCCTTTACGTCAGCGAGCTCGCGATTCTTGCGCTCCGCGACTTGCATCTTCGAGTCAATGGCTTTCTTGTGCGTATCCAGCTGATGCCAATAGCTAAAATTGAGCGCACCGACCAGACCGATCACGATCAAGGCTTTAACGCGAGGCGAGCCAACGTCACCCACTTCCATGACTGGAGCGGACGCAGCGCCACCGCGCTTGCCTTTTGCCTTTGCGATGCCCAGCAGGTTAATTTTGATCATAGGTTTTCAAAACTCCTTAAAGCCAAACCCACCGCTACCGCCATCTGGCCTGCATTCTGCTCAATCAGTTCCATCCCCTTGCCCTGTGGGGGCGTAATACGTTGAAAGGGATTGAGAATCTCGACCGGCAGTGAAAATTCCTGGCGCAAAGCTTCGACCAAGCCGGGGACTTTCGACGATCCGCCGGCAACATAAATCTTCTCGATGTGCTCGCCGGAGGCGCTGGCCCGGAAAAAGTCGAACGTCTTCTGGATTTCCAGAACGATGATTTCGGTGACCTGCTGCAAAATCGGCGTCTTCGCGTCTTCGCTGACAGTGCCAACTTTGTTGCCCAGCTTGAGCGACTCGGCATCGTCGAAGCTGAGATCGAGTTCCTTTTGGAGCGAATCCGTGTACTGGTGGCCGCCCACGCTGACGTCGCGCGGGAACAACGGAGTTGTACCTTTCACGATGTTGATGTTCATGACGCTGGCACCAAGGTTCAGCAAAGCCACCACCTGCCCCGGCGCGGGTTCGTAGTTGTACTCGTAGCAGTTCTGGAGCGCCAAGGAATCGATGTCCACGATAGCTGGGGTGCGGCCAGCCATCGAGAGCACGTTGGTGTAGTTGAGGATCTTGTCCTTTTTCACGGCGACGAGCAGAACGTCCATCTGCGGATTGCCGGATTCCTCGGAAAGAATCTGGTAGTCGAGGTTGACGTCGGACAGATCGAACGGAATATGCTGCGCCGCTTCCTTCTCGATGGTTTCCGCCAATTCCTGATCGCTCATGGTCGGGAGCGAAATTTTCTTCACGATGACCGAGTGACCGCTGACCGCAGTAGCCACCTGCTTGGTCTTGATTTGGTTATCAACAAAGAGCTTGGAAATCGCGCTCGAGACGGTGCCCGAGTCCACAATCATTGAATCGACGACGATATCTGGAGCCAGCGGTTCCAGGCCGAGGTGCGTGACCTCAATACCCGAGCGGCTCTTTTTCAGTTCCACGGCCTTAATGCTCGAGGACCCAACATCCAAACCCACAATCGATTTCGATCCCATTCCAAACATGTGGCCACCTTTGCTCGTTTATGTCGCGCGGCTAATTGCCCGCGTCCCCTACTAAACTCCGGCTGACTTTCCAGCCGCTTTCGATTTTTCCGAGCGGCCGTCGCTTTGCGACGACTTCTCTTCCATCCACTGGTCGAGCTTCGACTTCTTGAAGCGCCAGCGATTTCCCAGTTTGAAAGCCGGGATCGTCTGTTCGCCGACGTACTTGTAAAGCGTGTCCGGACTCACGCCCAGGTATTGCGACGCCTGGCGAATGTTCATCACTTCCCGCGAGTCGGCCATAGTTCCCTTGTGTGCCCCTTGTGAAACGCATTCCGGGGAATCACAGTGAGCCGAGCATATATCAACGCGAAAATCAGGAAGCCTTCCGGCTAATTCCGCGTTTTGCTGGGTTTTTTGGGTTTATTGGGGAGAGTAACTGTATTGCAATCACATGTTAAGTCTATTTGTTGTGGTGTACCTGTCAGGTACGCCTATTAGTGGTAGGCAAGGGCGAAGCCGTGGAACACATTACCGGGAACCATAACCAAAGTACCAGAGACGGTACGGAAGTCGTTGTACGTGAGGAAGAAACACGGGCGAGAAAGGCAGCAAAACCCAACAAAGATGGGTAAATATCGTCGTTTGTTAACGCGAGGAGCCTGCAATTGCTTCCGAAACCGGAGTGCCGAGGACGGCGTCGGTATTGGGAACTCCCCGGCTGACAGCCAGGCGGCCATCACTGGACCATGCCTGGGAATTGATGTTCATGTCGGTAAAGTGGGTGAGTTGGGTCGGCTTGCCGCCTGCGATAGGGACGGACCAAAGATTGTCGGCGGCTCCCTGCCTAAACTTGTAAGTGATGGAACGGCCGTCCGGCGTCCACGCGAAATTTGCATCTCGGTATGCCTGGACATCTGAAAAAATGGGCGCCATCCTCGCAACCTCAGGTGGCGTCTTAGAAATATCCAAGACCGCGGGAACATGCTCACCATTCTCGCCGCGAGTCACTGCAAAAAGATGCTGGGTGTCGGGTGAAACTGCCAACCCATCAGCAAAAATAAAGCCGGACCATACCTCGCTCATGGGGCCTCCTTCTACGGACACCTTCATAAGACCCTGGTGCAGATCTTTGCCGAAGTGCAAGAAATAAACCCAGTTTCCTTCTGATCCCACCACTGGGAAGGCAAAATCCGCTTTCGCGTCGGTTAGTTCGATCAGTTGAGAACCATCCAGGTTCACGCGCAGCAGTTGGGACTGGGGGTAGGTCAGGGAGAAAACCACCTGATTGCGCGAAGTAACACTGAGGTCAGAGAAGGCAGCCTCGTTTCTTTGAACGATAGAATGCGCATTGCCGCCGTCGGGATTCTCCAGCCAAAGTTGACCTTGCCGACCAAAATCGCGCGTTAGAATCAGCTGCCCATCTTTCGTCCAAGCGAGGCCTCTTTTGCCGTCTCCCGTGGTTGAAGTTGTGGATATATTCTTAAAATTGTTGAGGTCCTTCGGCGCCACGAATACCGAATCCTGGGGTGCTGCATGCAGCGTAATTAAGACTCCGTTTGCGGCCACGGAAACGCCCTGATAGCCGACAAAATCGTCCGTTAACTTCGTTTTCTCGCCGCTGGGATAAGCCACCGTCCAGAGCTGTGGCATGCCATTTTCTTGCCCGCTCATCGAAACCAGGAAACCAGACCCCTGCGTGTTCCAATTGAAGCCGCCGGTGGCACCCGGCAAATCAATCAGCTGAGGAGGGTTTTTGAGATTCGCCACTTGCAATACTGCGATTTTCGAGGTCACACCCTCACCGATGAAATCGTAAATAAAGGCGATGCGTGACCCGTCTGGTGACCATTGCGGCATACCAAAGATGTCGCGTCCAACCGCAATTGAGGATAAGAAAGCGCCGTTGGCCGAATCAAACGCGTTCGTCTCGCCTGTTCCATCCACGCCAGCGATGATCAACTTCGTGCCTACCGTCTTACTGTCCGCGCGGACAAAGGCAACGCGTTTGCCGTCCGGCGAAAAGCCGACACTACCCGCCGCGTTGCTAAAGACGATGCGAACCGGGCCACCTAGAATGGGTACAGATTTAATGGATTCCTCAGCGAAGAAATAAACATAATCTCCGCTCGGACTAAATACTGGCTCCTGACAACAACCCGCGCCAGCCGGAACAATTTCGACATCGCTGCCTGTAGCAATGGAGAGCGTATGCAGCGTGAGGCCCTCGGGCTTGCTCAGCACATAGGCAAGGAATTTGCCGTCGGGCGAGATAACAGCATTTTGGACTTTGCCATTGAATGTGAGCTGGCGAAATGAATACTGCGTGGGCGCGGCCTTTGTGGCTTTGTGCCCAAATATATAAAAAACTAGAGCCGAGCATACGACTGAAATGATGATGCCCGCCAACAGCGGCCATCGCCGGCGTAGCAGGCCAGCCGCAATTTGACTGTCCGAACTGTGCGTCGCGACGGACGAGGAACTCGTGGTCTTCGGCGAAGGAGCACTCACATGCTCTTCTGCGTCATGTATTCCTGCCGCAGAAATTCCCGAACGGCTAGAATCAGTATCCCGCTTGAGCCGCTGCAAGTCGGCTCGCATCTCTGAGGCGTGCTGGTAGCGCAGATTGCGATCTTTTTCCAGCGCCTTATTGATAATGCGTTCCAGTTCCGCCGGGACATCAGGATTCAACCGAACAACGGAGGTAGGCGCCGAATCCAGAATCGCTTTGAAAATTACACCCGAACTTTCGCCGCGAAAGGGCACAAGCCCGGTGGACATTTCGTACAAAACCGCTCCGAAAGAAAACAAATCGGTGCGTGCGTCGAGGTCTTTGGCGCGAACCTGTTCGGGCGACATATAGGCGACCGTTCCGAGCGTTGACCCGGGACTGGTCAGGTGTTGCGCCTCGATGTTGCCCGTCATCGTGTTCGCCGAGGCAATCTGGCTGGACGAACCGTCCTTTGTCGTAACCTTAGCCAGACCGAAATCGAGCACCTTGGCATGACCGCGTTCCGTCACAAAAATGTTTGCCGGTTTAATGTCGCGATGAACAATTCCTTTCGAGTGTGCCGCATCGAGCGCGTCAGCAATTTCAATCGCAAGAGGGAGCATGGTTTCTGCATCCATGGGGCGTGAACCGATGCGATGCTTCAGCGTTAAGCCCTCGAGATACTCCATGACGATGTAAGTCTGCCCGTCCTGGTTACCAATCTCGTGAATGGTGCAAATATTCGGGTGATTCAAGGCAGATGCAGCCCGAGCTTCCCGGCGGAAGCGCTCAAGAGCCTGCGGGTCACCCGCTAAGTCGTCAGGGAGAAACTTTAGGGCGACAAAACGGCCGAGGGAAACATCTTCAGCCTTGTAAACCACACCCATGCCGCCGCCGCCGAGCTTATCAACGATGCGGTAGTGAGAGATGGTTTGGCCGATCATGGTTCTAGGAATGGTATTGGCCTGGCGGATAGTCGTCAACCAAGGACTAAGGGGAAACCTGCGCGGTTCGCCGTGAGCAGCGCACTATCACTGAAATAATCGCCTGTGGGAATTATCTCACTAGAGGGTCGCCCATTGCAGGGTGGCAACCATAACCTCAGTATGCCAGAAAGCGGTGCCAGATTGTTCTAGGCCAAGGAGAAATCATAGTTCCGCCGGAGCGAACTTACAGAGGGTGGGTGAGATAGCGCCGCGCCGATCAAGGAATAATTTTGAACACAACGCCGCATGCCGGAGAATCAGCACATCTCTTACCCCCATCCACAGCAGTTCCATACAAATTACCGGAGGCATCTAAAGCCAATCCTGCCCATGGGCCCGATCCGTCGGATCCGCCAGTGAATGTATACAGGACGGTCTCTTGTCCAGCCGAGTCTAACCTATAGACGACGCCGCAGCCTTCGGGGCACCTTCCAGTGCCACCGAGGACGGTCGTGCCGTAGATGTTTCCCGCATCGTCAAGCAACACCCCGCCATCGGGCCCTGCACCGTTCGCCCCGTTAAACGTGAGAAGCACGCTAAAGGTCTGCGCCTGCGCCACGCAGGCAAGTGCGAGTACGAGTACGAGCAACAGCGCGTTAATCGTTTTCACGACTGAAGTGGGCATCGGGGATGGCATGGCAAACGCCTCTAGATCGGCAGGCGGACTGAGTAAAGGGGGAGCAGTTCAGGCCGCATCCTGCGAACGAAAGTATAACATCGAGCCGGTAGACTGCGGCGCGAAACTCAAAGGTTCTGACGCGGCCGTCGCGGCCCACCTGTGCATAACCCCGATTCACTGTCTGCTGAAAATGATGACAGAGTAGTCGCCGACAGGAATCGTGGCGTTATAGGGTTGGCCGGCGTAAGGAATGTTGTTCGCCGTGATTGACCCGCTGGGTCCGACGTTTCCAAAATCGCTGCTATAGGTTGTGCTGTCGCTGTTGAAAAGAACTTGCCAGTTTCCGCCGTAAGGCAAACCAATTTCATAACCTGAGCTGAAAACTGTTCCACTCAGGTTCGCAATTACGACTACATCGTCTGCGCCTGGGGAAGACTTGTTGTAGCGGTCATAGACGAGAACATCGTTCTTCTTGTCCTGCTGATAAATGTTCAAGTCTGGATCGGCAAGACCGGGCGAGTTGCCGGTGGCGTTCGTGCGAAGATTCACGACGCTTCCGTAAAGCTGCACGATTCCAGACCACGTCGTCGCATTGGTCCAGTTCAACGGCGTTTTATTGTCGAGATAACTGGGATCGAGAAATTCGTCCCCTTGAAAAATCATGGGCACTTCAGGAGATGTGAACAAGATCGCCGCGCCGAGTGCGGCTTTCTTGCGCGCGATTCGGCTGGTGGGGTCTTGCGGATCTATGAGTTGATACAGCCGGGAGTTCTTGGTCGTTAATTCATTATGCGATTCGACGTAGGCTACGCTCTGCAAGTAAACGCTGTTGAATGTCGAAGTCATGCCCGAGACAACATCTGCAAGAGAAATGGGGTTCGACGATGGAAAATCCTTGCGCACGAAATAACTCAGCGTGGCGTTCCACTGCGAATCAAAGCCCAGACCGCCACTCGCAACGGGCACCGTATCCAACGGTTGCTTCTTGCTGAAGGATACATCCTCGGCGATTTTGAATGAATTCGGCCATGTCGTGTTTGCATTTTGTAGTATTTTTAGGCCATCAGGTAAAGAAACGCCGGGCTTGCCCGTATTCGGGTCGTTACCCACACCGCCGCTCCAGGCGTTGTAAATGTTCGAGACCGAATCCCACCGCAAGCCGTCGCCGTGATACTCGCTGAACCACATTGCGATCTGTCCCGAGATGTACTCCTGCGTAACTGGATAAGAGTAATCAGGCCTGGGTCCCCAGGGCGAGTCCTCCCGATCACCCGTTGAGGCGACTTCGTCATAGAAATAAATGCCGCCGGGAAAATTCTTCGTGTTCCAGCCGTCGAATTCGTAATCCGCGAGATCGAAGGGTCCCCAGTGGTTATGGACAACATCGAAAATAACGGCGAGGCCTTGCTCATGGCATGCATCCACGAAAGCCTTTAGATTGTCGGGACCACCGTATTCGTCGTTGTCCACCGCGTACTGATCGGATGGCCCGTAAGGGTTGGCATAAATGCCATCAAACTGTGTAACTGGCAAGAGTTCGACCGCATTAAACCCCATGCCTGTGATCGCGTTCAATTTGATGATCGAAGATTGGAATGTTCCCCATTGCGAAGATGTCGCGTTGAAGGTTCCCGTGTGCATTTCGTAGATGACAAGTTTGTTCAATGGCGGAGGCTGAAAATTTTGATCGTGCCAAACGTAGGTTGTGGGGTCATAAGTGATGGCGTGACCGTTGTGCGCGTGTGTGACCGCGCGCGCATTGGGATCTATGCGTGTAACGGAGCCAAAGCCCGGCGTGGTAATCACATAATCGTAATAGTCATTGACTCCAATCCCGGGAACATCCACGCACCAATAGCCAGAAGTACCTTGGGCAATCAGCGGCATGGAGCGGTTGTTAAACGGATATTTGACCGAAACAGAAGACGCGTGGGGCGCCCAAACCCGAAACGAAACACCTTCGTATGGGCCTCCGGGAGGGTACGGGACGTTCCCGGCGATGTTTCCCGCATGGCATTGCGCGAACGAAGAAGGTGGAAGTGACAGCACTGAAAGAATTAAGGCCCACCGCAGCCACGCAGATTTCACCATGTGCCGCCCGGACGTCATTGAATCAATACTCCGAAAGAGACTTCATCGCATGAAAGAGATCATTCGCCTGCGGGAGAATGATGTCTTCGAGAATCGGTTGATAGGCGACGAACACGTCTTTCGCTCCGACACGCTTCACCGGCGCATCGAGATAGTCGAAGAGTTGATCGGCGATGCGGGCTGCGATCTCTGCACCATATCCCCAGCTCAGCGTGTCTTCATGGGCAACAATCACGCGATTAGTTTTCTTGACAGAGGTCTCGATTGCGTCCCAATCAAACGGGTTCAGGCACCGCAGGTCAATGACTTCCACACTGACACCATGTTCGCGTTCGATTTTTTGCGCGGCTTGCAGCGCGCGTGGGACAACCGCGCCGTAAGTGATAACGGTCATGTCCGTTCCCGGTTGCGCGATGCGCGCCTTGCCAAACGGAATCGTGTACTCCGGGCCCGGATATGGCGCCCGGCCGTAGGTTTCGCGATAGAGACGCTTGTGTTCAAGGAACAATACGGGGTCATCGCAGCGAATCGCGGTACGCAGAAGCCCGGCTGCATCAAGTGCGTTTGAGGGAAAAACAACGCGCAATCCCGGAATGTGGGTGAACGTGCTCTCGCCGCATTGTGAGTGATAAATTGCTCCGCCGGTGAGGTATCCGCCGATGGCAACGCGCACCACTACGGGTGATGAGAAGCCATTGTTGGATCTCCAGCGGATAAGCGGGAGTTCATCGCGCAGCTGCATCATCGCGGGCCAGATGTAATCGAAGAACTGGATTTCGACCACTGGCTTCATGCCGCGTGTCGCCATGCCTGTGGCACGTCCAACGATGTTGGCTTCTGCGAGTGGGGAGTTGAATACGCGATCGGATCCGAACTCGGCCTGAAGGCCAGCCGTCAACTTGAAAACTCCACCCTTGCCTTTGACGGATTTCTGCTGCAGATACTCTTCGCGGCTGCAATCGGCGACATCTTCGCCAAAAATCACAATGCGCTCATCGCGCTTCATCTCATCGCGAAGAGTTGAATTGATGAGATCGGCCATAGTCTTCGGCGCAGCATCTTTGGCGTCTTTGCTATCGGGAGCAGTTGGTTGGGTATCGAAAGCGGGGGAAGTAGGATCGAGATCCGGAGAATAAATAAATTTCTCGACGGAATCGATTGCCGGCAGTGCCGCAGCCAGAGCGCGATCTGTGGCCTCCTGCAATTCCTCTTCAACTTCCTTTTCCAGCTTGTTGATCCCTTTTTCGTCGAGAATGCCTTCACGAATCAGTAGCATCTGCAAACGCATGTTGGGATCGCGGGCGGCATCGCGCTGGCGCTCGGCTTCGGGGCGATAAAGCTTCTCATCGTCCGACAAGGAATGCGAATAAGGGCGAATCACGTGCGCATGAATGAACGACGGACCGAGGCCTTCGCGGCAATAGGCAGCTGAACGTACAAAAGCTGCGTAACTCGCGGCGAGGTCAGTGCCATCCACTTCTTCAAAATGAAAATTCGGGAAGCCGGAGACCAAACGCGAAATGTTCCCGCCCGCGGTTTGCACCTCAACAGGAACCGAGATCGCGTATTCGTTGTCTTGAATGACAAAAATCACCGGCAGCTTGCGATTTGCTGCCGTGTTCATCGCTTCCCAGAATTCACCTTCACTGGTGGTTCCGTCGCCGAGTGAAACGTAGGTCAGTTCATCGCCGACGAACTTTACATCTTTGAACTGGCGGTAATCTCCGTCAACTTTCACCGCCGCCTCGGGATGAGCGGCGAAATATCGCCCAGCTTCGGCACAGCCTACGGCTTGCAGCACCTGCGTTCCTGTAGGAGAAGATTGCGTAACGACATTCTGGCGCGGAAATCCCCAGTGGGACGGCATTTGGCGTCCACCGGATTGCGGATCATCAGCGGCACCTACCGCAGTGAGCAACATTTCATAGGCAGTCGCACCCAAAGTCAGGCACAAGGCGCGGTCGCGATAGTAGGGGTAATACCAATCAGTGGGGCGCAATGCCAATCCGGCCGCGACGCCGATAGCTTCGTGTCCAGCCCCGGATATCTGAAAGAAAATCTTCTGTTGGCGCTTGAGCAGAATCTCGCGATCATCCACTTTGCGCGACATATGCATGGTGCGATAAGCCTCAACCATCTGGGCGCGCGAAAGTCCTTCATAAGTCTTGGTGGCTGTGAGGTTTGCCTTGCTCATGACCGCTACTTTGGATGGGGTTTTCGTGCTTGTCGCCATCGAGTTACCTGCCGAACCGGGAGTTGGGGACTACTTCTATATTGTAAATGCCCACGAAGAGTTCTGATAGGGAGAATATCGGCGGATTTCATAGAGTCAGAAGTCTCTGGCGGTAAAGCGGTATGACCAGCGCGGCCATGTTTGGCGTAGGCGCATGGCCACCGTTAAGATGTTGAGTGGTCAAGTTTCTTCGCCAATTCGACCCCGCGAAAATCAAGTTTCTCATCTTCGATTTGGACGGCACTTTGATTGACTCCCGCCTCGACCTGATCCACTCCATTAACGCCATGTTGCGCCATTTGCAGCGGCCAGAGCTGCCGGGGGAAGTCGTCGCCTCCTATGTGGGAGATGGGGCGCCCATGCTGGTCCGGCGGGCGTTGGGAGATCCCGACGATGAAAAGTTAGTACAGGAGGCGTTGGAATTTTTCCTAGCTTACTATCGCATCCACAAGCTGGATTTTACCCATGTGTATCCGGGAATCAAGGAATCGTTGTCAGTCTTGCGCGCTTCGGGAAGGAAGATGGCGGTGCTGTCGAATAAGCCGGTGCATCCTTCCCGGGCCATCGTCGAAGCTCTGGGGTTGGGAGAGTTTTTCGTGGAGGTCTATGGCGGCAACAGCTTCCCGACGAAGAAGCCTGACCCGCAGGGCGCGAAAGCCTTGCTTCATGAAACCGGATACAACACTGGAGAAACGTTAATCATTGGCGATTCGTCTGTAGATGTTCTGACCGGCCGCAACAGTGGTATTCGCGTTTGCGGAGTCACGTATGGATTTGCGCCACATTCATTGCATGAAGCCCCGCCGGATGTGGTTGTGGATGCGCCGGGGGAGTTGGCAGAGTTGCTTAATGCATCGTAATTACACGAAACGAGACATTGCTCCTAAGCGTGCCGCTCGGAGTGTCCACCGCGACATACCCATTTGAAGCTCCTGCTGGCACCTTTGCCTTCAGAAACGTGTCCGATGCAACTAAGAAAGTCGAAGAAGTCCCATTGAAGGAAACCTGAGTTGTACCGGTCAAACCCTGCCCAAGAATACCCACGGTCTGACCCACGCCGCCAGTGTTGCGAACGAAGGCCACGAACGGCCCCAAGCCCATAGATAGGCTGTAGGCAGCGCCATACCCAGCACCCCCATACGATGCTGTTCCATAAAAGATACCCGTAGTGCCCTGGAGCAGAGACCCTTGGGCGCCGTAGCCTTGCTCCTCGGTGAAGTTATGCAAGTTCGTGAATGCTCCATCCAGAGTCAGCTGATACAAGATTCCGCACCCACCAGTGCAATTCCCATCTCCACCATAGAAGGTCGGTCCATACAAGTTGCCGTCTGTAGCCTGAGTTAGGCCTTCAGGAATTGCTGCCAATTCCCCGCCGCCGAAATCGTACAAAGTCGTCACTTCGTGCGTCGGCAGCACTGCGAAAATCCATCCTTGAAAATTAGTCCCGTAAAGGTTCCCATCGGTGGCCTCAATCATAGGCGCGTTGGGCCCAGGATAACTTCCTCCCCCAAAATCATAGAGCGTGTTGAACGCGCCGTTCCCTGCGATTCTGAAGATGGTTCCCGGATTTCCTGTGGTGCCGTAAAAGTAGCCGTTGCTCGCCTGAACAAGTCCGCTTATGGAATAGGCCCCATCGTTGTAGTCGAACGTATGGAGCGTGGTCAGCGAACCTTGAGGAGTAATTTTAAAGACGGTGCCGCATCCAAGCGAAAAAGAGCCGCAAGGAATCTTTCCGCCGCCGCTGGTGGTCCCATACAGATTTCCGTCCGCTCCTTCGGTCAAGTTTGCCCACGGAAAGGCGCCATCGGTCAGCTCGAAGACATGGATGGTGGTCAGCTTGCCTCGCGGAGTAATCCTGAAAAGGGTGCCGCACCCGTCGGGAGGCCTGCAAGTGGTATCTCCTCCATAGGCAGTGCTTCCATAAAAGTTCCCGTCAGAGGCTAACGTAAGCCCAGCCTCGGGATATTCGCCGTCAACACAGTTTGCCAGGCTACAAAAGCTGTAGGCCGTCGTCAATCTCCCCTGCGGCGTGAGCCTGAAGATCGTGCCGTAGTTGCCATTGGTCCCACCCCCGTCCGTCGTCCCGTAAATGTTGCCGTCGGTCCCTTGTATGAGATAGCCGATAGGATAATCGCCGTTTGTACCGTTGAACTTTACGAGCGGAGTAAAAGTCTGTGCAGGAAGACTAATCGCGATCATGCAACTAAACAGGAATGCACTAAAGCTTTTCATCCGATTCTCCGGTGGAGGCATACGCTCCAAGTTTGTTCCCGCATCATTTTTTCGTCAAGATGCAAGATTTTGCGCATAACATGCTCTATGCCTTCTGTAGTTAACCTCTTCCCCCACAGCCTTCATTTACACTTCGGCCAGATGGAAAATTTCACTCCCACTGAACTGCGCAAGCTGCGCAGCCTGAAAAATCCGTATGGCATTCAGAGATATCTCGACGACATGCCCTACCACCTGGCCGATACGTCTTTTTCGCCTCGCCTCGTGCTACACGAAAATACTTCTCATTGTTTTGAAGGTGCGATGCTGGGTGCGGCTGCACTTCGCGCCAACGGGTATCCGCCACTCATTCTCGATCTGGAAGCAGAACATGACACTGACCACGTAATTGCGATCTACAAAGAGCGTGGTCATTGGGGGGCGATCGCCAAGTCGAATTACACAGGATGCCGGTATCGAGAACCGGTTTATCGTACTCTGCGAGAGCTGTCGCTGAGTTATTTCGAGGTCTACTTCAACCTGCGCCGCGAACGAACACTGCGAACTTTTTCGCGTCCGGTGAATCTCGACCGCTTCGACAACAAAAATTGGATGACAACCGAGCAGCCGCTCTGGTTCATCGCTGAGTATCTTTTCACAATTCACCACACTCCGCTCTTAAAAGCCGGCCAGGCTAAGAAGTTGCATAGGCTCGACGACCGGTCTTTCCGCGCGGGGTGTCTGGGCCGGGCAGAAAAATAATTCGAGAAGTCTGCCGACAACTTGACTTTCACCTGCGTGTTTTAATGAATCATGCGCCTCGCATATTTTCTTTTTGCCGTTTCTTGCGTCGTGCAGGCGCAGACCACGGCCCCGCTTCCGTCTTCGCTTCCCACTTCCGGTACGCTCACGCAAGAGCAAATTCAGCAATTGATCCGCGCGGTGGCGGACAAAGACATTGAAAATGACAAAAAGTTAACTAATTACACATACGTTGAACACGGAGTCGAGCAACGCCTAGATGGCAAAAAGCAGGTGAAATCCATCGAGTCGAAAACCTACGATGTTCTGGAAATCTCAGGAGAGCAAGTCCGGCGATTAGTCGCGAAAGACGACAAACCCCTCAACGCAAAGGACGCCGCCAAAGAAGAAGAAAAAATCCAGAAGATTATTGATAAAGAGAAAAATGCCTCCGAGGACGAACGCCGCAAGCGTCAGGAAAGGCAGGACAAAGAAATCGAAGAAGGCCACCAATTCGAGAAAGAAGTCGCCGATGCTTACAACTTTACACTGAACGGGATAGAAAAATATGAAGGCCGTGACACGTATGTGATTGACGCCACACCGCGACCGGGATTTCAACCCCACGTCAAGGACGCCAACCTGCTGCCGAAGTTTAAATTCCGAGCCTGGATTGATAAAGACGAAATGCAATGGTCCAAGCTGGACATTGAAGCGATCGATACGGTTTCATTCGGACTTTTCCTCGCGCGTATCCACAAGGGCACACGCATCGTGATCGAACAGACCCGAGTGAACGAAGAAGTCTGGCTGCCGAAACATGTAGAGCTGAATGTGGACGCTCGGATCGCGCTGCTCAAGGAATTTGCGGAGAATTTCGATTTCAAATACAGCGATTACAAGAAATTCCGCACGGGAGTGAAGATTCTGCCGCTCGCACAAACGCCGTCCCAACCTTAGGAACGGCGTTTTATTTTCTGTTCAAGAAAGAATTACGGCTTCACGCGGAAAATCACGCCGTCGCCATTGTTTCCGCCTTGATTTGTCGTGCCGTAAAGATTGCCCGCTTTGTCTGCGACCAGGTTGCTAAATGAATACAAGCCATCTTTACCACCGGTGAAGAGATAAAGCTGATTGTAGGTCCACGTGCCATTGCCAGAGTTCACAAGCTCATAAACCGTTCCCGCATTATTCACTCCGTCGCAGTGCGTTGTGGCAAAGATGTTATCCGAGGCGTCAACCATAATGTCGCGGAATGTCCCCGAAACGCCCCACCCATCCAGCCCGTAGATCGTATTGAACGTCCAACCTCCGTTCGAAGGGGTCAGTTCAAAGATCGTGCCGCCTCCGCCGCCGGCGCCCGTTCCGCCATCGGTGTTGGTTCCGAAGAGATTGCCGGATTTGTCGAAGGTCAATCCACCATAGGGAGTTCCGCCGTCACTCTGCAAAGCAAAATTGTGGAGGATGGTTTCGGTCCAACCGGATTGCGAGGGCGATAATTCAAACACCATGCCATAGCCGTAGGCGCCGCCCTGAGAGGCTGTCCCGTAAACATTGCCGGCAGCGTCGAGTGTGACACCGGCGACGGGCTGTGCTCCGTCATTTGCAGCTCCGAAGTTGTAAAGCACGGTTTCCTTGTTCTTTCCCGTAATTTCAAAAACGGTTCCGCTGCTAAGATTTCCGCCAGTCATGGTGGTGCCATAAAGGTGGCCAGCGGCGTCCCTTGCCAGACGTGCCTCCGGATTGCCTCCGTCGTTGCCGCCGGTAAATGAATACAACACAATCTCGCCGTTGGGCGTGATTTCATAGACCACGCCGTATCCGTAAGTTCCGCCGGAATAAGTGGTGCCGTAAAGATTGCCCGCGGGATCCGTAATCAGGCTGGACTCAGGCGTGCCCCCGTCCGCTCCTCCAGTAAAGTTGTGGAGAATGGTTTCGCCGTGAATATTCAGGCGAAAAACGATGCCAGCTTCGTGGCTTCCGCCGCTGCTCGTGGTGCCGTAGATGTTTTGGCCAGCTGCGTCCATTACAAAACCTGCCAGTGGATTGCCGCCGTCTCGACCGCCCGTGAAACTGTGTAATACGGTGAAGGTTTGCGCCTGGATCGGCAGGGTGCCGATCAAACCGAAAATGAGCGAAAAGAGAAGTACGGGCATTTTTGTAAGAGATTGCAACGTCGCTTTCATGAACATGGGAGTCCTGTGGGAAGTGTAGTTTGCGGCAAACAGCTCTTCTGGCGGGCTTTCCAGAAGTATTATGGAGTTTGCTATACAACTTGAAGCTTGTCAATAATGTTTAGTGCAACAAGGTTTTTTCGGTCGCTCTGTGCAGAATGTTGCACATGTAAGCTCTACATTTGCAACAATCATCCAAGGTCTGCTGGCGGCAATGTTAAAATTTCGCCTGAGTGACATCGTCATCTACAGCCAAGCTACCGGCAAGTAAGCCTCCGACGGCTGCGTCGTCGCCGTCAATCGAAGCTGTCCCGCTGCTGGATCTGCACCGACAATACAAAGAGATCAAAGACGAAATTTTGGCGGCCATAGAGCGCGTCTGTGCATCGCAGCAATTTGTGCTTGGAGCGGAAGTCGAGACACTCGAACGGGAGATAGCGGCCTACACGAGTGTAACTGCGGCAGTCGGATGTGCGTCTGGAACAGATGCTCTATGGCTGGCGCTGGCGGCCGCCGGCGTAGGGCCCGGCGACTTCGTGATTACGACCGCTTTCAGCTTTTTCGCATCTGCCAGCGCTATCGCGCGGGCGGGGGCCAAGCCTGTCTTGCTCGATGTGGACCCCGAAACTCTGAATCTTGACGCAACTCTCGTGCGGGCGAAGCTGCAACGCGGAGGATCGTACAAAGTGCGCGCCATTCTCCCCGTACACCTTTATGGGCAATGCGCGGATATGAATGCGCTGCAGACCATCGCCAATGAATTTAATCTGCCGATTATCGAGGACGCCGCGCAAGCCATCGGTGCGAAGTGGGATGGGAAACCGGCCGGATCATTGGGCGTAGCCGCAGCGTTCAGTTTTTATCCAACGAAGAATCTTAGCGCGTACGGAGACGCGGGCTTGGTTACAACTTCCGACCCGGACGTTGCTGAGCATATGCGCCGATTGCGCAATCACGGGAGCCCGCAACGCTACTACCACGATGAGTTCGGTTGGAACGCACGCATGGACGGCATCCAAGCTGCGGTTTTGCGAGTCAAGATGCGCCACATAGATAGCTGGAATGAGAGCCGGCGTCAAATCGCATCGAACTATGATCGGCTGCTACAAGAAGCCGGATTGATGTCGGCAAAACTTGGGACTCCGATTCGTTCACTGACAGTTTCCAGCCATGCGCATCACGTTTTCCATCAGTATGTCGTTCGCGCGGACCGGCGCGATGAGCTGCGTAAGTTCCTTGCGGACCGAAAAATCGGGACCGAAGTGTACTATCCCGTGCCGCTGCACTTGCAAGAGTGCTTTATTTATCTGGGATATCGCGAAGGCGATTTGCCGGAATCCGAACTTGCCGCGCGAGAAGTATTGGCGCTGCCGATGTTCCCAGAACTGACGGAAGACGAGCAAAGACGAGTGGTGGAAAGCATCTCCGACTTCTATTCGTGAGTTTCCATCAGACATGCGGAATGCTTTCTCCACATCTTGTCCGCAATGATGGCATAGGCCGCAAATGCAAACATCAGCAACCAAGCCATCTGATAGTAGGGCACGACATACGGAAAGGTGTTCATAGCTGCGTGAAAAATTGCGGTGGCCTGAATCGATCTTCCCGAGCGGTTGTAAAGCCAAGTCAAAATAATCGTTGTCGGGATCATAAATACGACCCGGAGAAGAATCTCCTCGACCCATGTGAAGCGAACGGGACGGTAATAGTCCACTGGAGCATGCCACAGCGCCCATGGGAACCATACCAATAGGCTGGCAGCGAGAGGTGCGAACCTGGTTTCCAGCCGATCAAGCAAGAATCCTCGCCAGCCGGGCTCTTCTAGCACGGCGACAAACAGCAAATTGTAGAGGAAAAACATGGTTGCATTGGCGACTGCCGTGACCGTAAATCCGCCAAGATTCGGCCAAATCATGCGTGCGCCCAGCACGTACGCGATAGCAGACGGAATACCCAGGACGACGGGAAAGTAGAGCAAAGCAAAAGCCGACCACTTATCTGGAGCGTGAAGCAATCTTCGCGTCAGACCGCGCACACCTTGATCCCGCGCAAGGACTCCAAAAAGAATAAACGCAGGCAATATCGAAGGAATCAGCAATAAGGGCCTAAGATGAACGCCCAAGCCAGCCCCGTTCCACCACAAATAGTGCAATGAAAGCACAATCCAGCACACGCTCAGAAATAAAACGAACCACAACCATTTTCTTTTTGATCGGTCGTTCGGAGTTGGCTGCTGATTCCGGGCCAGGATATAGGCTGCGACGGCAGGGCCAGCCGTGCCAATGTTCAAATACTCTTCAGCCAATCCGAGCTTAATCGCTCCGATGGTCGCGACCCAAGAAAACCCGAAAGCAAGCGCGATATAGGCGCCTGCTTCTTTCACCACCCGGTTCCTGGACTGCTCGGGTCGCGGGGTTTCCATGCATTTCCTCCCAGTGCGCAAAAGGTCAGCTAACTTATGGCACGGAAAAAGACCAAGAAAAGTCCAGACGAAAAAGCGAAGGATAAGACGCCCGCGACCACGATATTAATTTGGAATCGTGAAGGCAGGGCGACGCTTAACAATTCGCCCAGCGTGCGGGCCCACAACGAAGCTACCGCAGCCGCATCGCCCCGGCTGACGGCGTCGCGCAGTAGATCTTCGAAAACCGCTACCATTTCTTCCCCAAAGCGTTCCCGAAGTTCTTGCGGGTAGCAAATGAGAACCCATGCGAATATCTGGCACTGCAACCGACAAGTGTTACTTGGCATCAAGCTCACTCCGATATTCGTGGAACGAGTTTTCTTTTGCGAGCTAATCGCACCACGGAATCCATGCGACTGACTTCCGCCTCCAGGAGAATCTGCCCATTTCCGGTCAATTGGTAGTAGCGGCGCCGACTCGCATGCCCAGCCGACGCCCCGGTTTCCGGCAACTCCTCTACCAGCCCCAGTTCCAGCAAACGCTGTAACGTCGTGTAAAGCGTACCGGGCCCCATGTGACGTTTGCCATCGGAGAGTCTCGTTATCTCCTGCATCATGGCGTAACCATGCTTCTTCCCTTGTGTAAGCGAAAACAGAATGAAAAATACGGCAGGCGTCAGCGGAAGCAGCGCTTGTAATTCCTCGGTTAGCTGGTCTCTTCTCATTCTTAAATTCTCATTCTCAAGCCCTCATTTAAGTTCGGCCGCAAGAAGCTTGTATATCAATGGCAGTTATATCACTTACTGATACATCAGATATCGATATATCATTCATTGATGTATGAATCAAGCGGTATTTTTGCCTGAAGTCGTCCCGATGGCTGGCCGCTTTGCTAGCGACTGACTGGATGCCGAGATTTCTGGTGGGCTGGGCTGGGCGCTTCTCCCGGAGCGAGTACGCGCTTCACGATGGGCGTGTTCAGCTTATATTTGCGTTCGCTCACATTGCCGGCGTCGTCTTTCACGCGCACGATGAAAACTGGTAAGACGCCTTCTTTGTCAAAATTCTCCTGCGCGACGGTCAAGGGGAGCACGCCATTCAGATCATGCTCGCGATAGGCCGTCTCATAGCGGTGCCGTTTTGCGTTCCAAGTGAAAACACGGACCTGATTGAAGTCGAAGGGCAGGCCATCCTTCGGTTCGGTCAGAGCGACAACGTATTGCGGGACTTTCTTGTCGCCATCCGGGACTTGATCCAAAACAGACACCGACACCATGCGCTGACCTTCCGCATATTCTGCAATCTCCAGCGGGACGTCTACGTCGATCATCCTTGCCAGCACCCAGCCCACGTGACCCTGAGCATCGCGAATCAGCCACCAATCTTCCATCGGGACCGCTTTCCCGTCTTCTACGGTGGGTTTGACGCCGCCCGGTAGAACTTTGTCGACGGTAGCTCGTTTCATGAGCGCGAGTTTTGCACCTTCGTTCAATTGAAAAAGATGATCGGTGTCCCGGCCGGGAGTGAGGTGAAGATTCGTATCGTTGCGCGTGGTTCCCGCCGCTTGTTGAGGATCGTTTTGTTCTTGTTGAGCCAGTTTTTGGAATCCGTCAAAAACCTGTTGGCTCACAAGGTAGCGTTGCTCAATCCAGCCTTCTTCGCCTTTTGCAGTGCGAATGCGGGCGAACCGGCGGTCTTTTTCCAGCACTTCCACGCGGTCGCCGTTCTTGACCACGCCCGTCTTGTTGAAAACCGCCGACATGTGATCGCGCAGGATCGCCTGTGGCGCAGAGACGTAGGCGGCTTCGATAGCGTGACCGTGCCGCCGCCAACAACCGGAAAGCAGAACGGCAGCCAGCACGAAGAGCGCGGAAAGACGAGACAGCTTTTTCACAGGGTTCTAGAGAACACTATAGCGCAAGGGAATCGCGCAATCGTAGGAACTGAACCGCTCTAATCAATGGGAGAGAAAGAATGCGAGAGTTAGGCGTCACTCGCCGAAACTGATTCCAATCGAACGCGCCGCATGCACGATTTCGCCCTGCGGATCCACACGCTTGAGTTGATGAATCGCCTGCGAGATTTCCACTGCCTCAATGCGTTCGTTGCGCAGGCAAACCATCTTGCCGAACTCGCCCTGCGCGATCAATTCAACCGCAGCCACGCCGAAGCGCGTTCCCAGAATGCGGTCGAAGGCCGTAGGCGAGCCGCCGCGCTGAATGTGGCCGAGCACGCTGACGCGCACTTCTTTGCCCGTGCCGCTGGCGACTGCATCTCCGATACGGTTGGCGACCGAGCCAGTTCGGCGTTGCTCCTTCCATTGCTCGAGCTGTACGCCTTCGGCGACGACGATGATCGTGAAAGGCTTGCCTTGCGTCTCCCGCTGCATGACGTGGTCGCAAATGGCCGCAATCGAGAAAGGGATTTCGGGAATAAGAATCACATGTGCACCGCCGGCCATACCGGCTTCGAGCGCGATCCAGCCCGCATCGCGGCCCATGACTTCGACGACCATGATTCGGTGATGCGATTCCGCCGTCGTGTGAATCTTGTCCACCGCGTCGGTAGCTGTGGTCAGGGCAGTATCGAAACCGAAAGTGATTTCGGTTGCTCCTAGG
>Ga0187847_10001317_pt1 | contig 22727 bp, 20 predicted proteins | sample June2016WEW_4_10_FD_132458 | JGI IMG/M metagenome (GOLD analysis project Ga0187847, IMG submission 132458) | Peatland microbial communities from SPRUCE experiment site at the Marcell Experimental Forest, Minnesota, USA - June2016WEW_4_10 | ecosystem: Environmental > Terrestrial > Soil >...
CTTGAAGCCTCCCGGCAGTTGCGCACTCGGCAGGCGCACGAACGGCGCGAGCTCGAACTGGCTCAAAGCCCAGTTGATACGCTCGCGCATCTTATCGCCCGCGAGCCCGTAGGCGCGCGCGAAGAAATCGAGATTCTCGCCGACCGTCAACTGCCCGTAGAGCGAAAATTTCTGGGCGACGTAGCCGAGATGCTGGCGCGCCGACGCGCGGTTCTGGCGCACATCGACTCCCGCGACCTTCAAACTGCCGGCCGAGCTCTGCAGCAGACCACAGAGCATCCGGAAGGTCGTGGTCTTGCCGGCGCCGTTGGGGCCGAGCAGACCGAAGATCTCGCCGCGTTTGACGACGAAACTCACGTGATCGACCGCGACGAATTTTGCGAAGCGCCGCACGAGGTCGTGCACCTCGACGACCGTGTCCCCCGCGGCACCGCTGATCGGTGGATCCTCGAGCACTGCCGCGGTCTTTTCGACGGCTTCGACGCGTGCGGCTTGGTGCAGCAGCACCATGAATCCGTCTTCGAATCGGCCGGGCGCCGGCACCGCGGCGACACCGGCGTCGCGCATGATTTGCGATGCGGTCGAATCCGCCTTGGCGATCAGACGCACCAGGCCGCACTCGGGCACGGCATCGATGACGTCGGGCACAGTCAGCAGCCGCGCCTGTAAATCCCGCGCCTTGGTGCCGTCGGGCGGCGTCAGCAGAAAGACGCGACGTTGCGCAAGGCGGCAGACTTCCGAGGGCGGCGCCTCAATGAGCTTCCTGCCTTCGCTGAGCACGAGCACACTGTCGCAGTTCTCGGCTTCGTCCGGATCGCTGCTGCTGAGCAACACCGTGAGGCGATCCTTGATCAGCTGGCGAATGATCTCCCAGAGCTCGCGGCGCGAGAGCGGATCAACGCCGACCGTCGGCTCATCGAGCAGCAACAAGTCCGGCGAGCGCACCAGCGAGCATGCGAGCCCGAGTTTTTGTTTCATGCCTCCGGAGAGCTGCCCGGAGAGCCGGCTCTGAAAGGGTTCGAGGCCCGTCATCGTCATCAAGCGTTGGTATTGCGTGCGACGCGCGTCCGGCGCAACCCCGTGCATGTCCGCGTAAAGATCCAGATTCTCGCGGACCGTCAGATCTTCGTAGAGGCCGAATTGCTGCGGCATATACGAGATTCGCGACTGAATCGCCTGGGGGTCCGCGGCGGCGTCGATACCGAGCACCGTGACGGTCCCGCGATCGGCCTTCATGAGCCCCGCGAGCAGACGCATCAGCGTCGTTTTGCCGGCGCCGTCCGGACCGATCAACGCGGCCAGACCGCCCGTATTGACGGAGAATGAAATGTCGTCGAGTGCTTGCACCGTCTCGCCGGTCTCGCGGCGAAACGACTTGCTCACATGCGCCAAACTCAGCGCTGCTATCGCAGCGGGCGTCGTCACGGGTGTCCGGTGGTCGCGCCGGCCGGCACTTCGGCAAGCGCCTCCCACCCTCCACCCATGGCCTTGTAGAGCGCGATCAGATCGAGCGAGACGCTTTGATCGCTGACGGCCAGTTGATCGTCCGCCTGATAGAGCGTGCGCCGGGCGTCGAGAACGTCGAGATAATTGACGCGCCCGTGTTGGTAAAGATGCTCGGCCAGATCGAGCGAATGCCGATCTTCGCCGGCCGTCTCGGCCAGTGCCCGGCGCCGGTTTTGTTCCTGCGCATACGCGACCACCGCGTTCTCGGCCTCCTGCAGGGACACCAACACGGCTTGTTGGTAGCTCGCGAGCGCAGCCTCTTGCACCGCGGTTTGTGCACGCACCTGCGCGCGCACGCGGCCGAAATCGAGTGCGTTCCACTGCAGGCTCGGGCCGAGCGACCAGAATCGGCTGCCGGGATCAAACCAGTTGCTCGTCTTGGTGCTCTCCACGCCGAAATCGCCGGTCAGGGAAATCTTCGGAAACCATTCCGCCTTGGCGACACCGATGCGCGCGGTCTCCGCAGCGAGTTGCCGCTCGGCGCGACGCACATCGGGACGGCGCCGCAATAACTCGGATGGCAGCCCAATGGGCACGAGCGGAGGCGCGATCGGCAACGCCGCGGGCGGCGACAGCTCCGCGACGAGTCCGCCGGGTTGCTCCGCGAGCAGCACCGCCAACGCATACATCGCTGCGCGCTGCTCGGTTTCGAGCGGCGGAATCGTCGCCCGCACCGCATCGCGCAAGGCCGCCGACCGCGTCAGATCCAGTTCGGTTGCGACGCCGCCTTGGAGTCGCAGCTTCGTGAGATCGAAATCCTCTTCTTCGAGTTGTAAATTGCGATGCGCGATCGCCAAGCGCTGCTGTGTGCCGCGCAGCTCCACATAATTCCTCGCGACCTCGGCGAGCAGGCTCAGCAGCGAATCGTTGCGGGACTCGATCACGCCTTGCATATCGGCCGTCGCCGCTTCGAGCGCACGGCGCTTGCCGCCGAACAGATCGATTTCCCAGGAGGCATCGAAGCCCGCTTGATAAACGCTATATTCGAACGGAAAGTTCGGCGGCAGCGGCAGCGCCCCGATCAAGGGCTGATGCTCACTTTGCTTCGCGCGATCGGCCGATGCGTCGGCGCTGAGCATGGGCCAAAAATCGGCCGCGCTGCCGCCGCGCACGGCGCGCGCTTGGCGCAACCGTGCTTCGGCAACTCGGAGGTCGAGATTCGACTTCACCGCGCGCTCGACCAGGGACGTCAGTTCGGCGTCGTTGAACGAGGCCCACCAAGTCGCGGTCGCGGACGCCTGATCGGTGATCCCATTGACGAGGGGCGCGTCCCACGCAGCCGGGCCAGTCGGGGCCGACGGCCGATAGTCGGGACCTACTGCACACGCAGCGACGCCCAGCATGCCGGCCAACGCGAGCGCTCGGTACATTGCGGTCGGCACCATAGCTGCGGCACCCGGCTTTAAGGCTTGCTACCGGGCGTAGCCGGCGTCAAGTCGAGAATCACGGTTGCGGGCATGCCGAGGCGCAGCTGGTCCTGCGGGTCTGACACAAAAACCCGAATTTCATAGACCAGGCTCGAGCGCAGCTCGACGGTCTCGACCGCCTTCGGCGTGAATTCAGCGACCGACGCAATGAAACCGACCCAACCCGAGAATGGCCGGTCAGGAAAGCCGTCGGTGACGATCGACGCTTTCATTCCCGGGTGAATTTTCCCGAGATCGGGTTCGGAGACATAGGCACGAACCCACTTCGGATCGGTGATCGCGAGGTTCAAGATCGGACGTTGTGGTGAAACCATTTCGCCGGGCTCCAACAGGCGTGTGCGCACGACCGCATCGCTCGGTGCGACGAGTTCGGCATCCGCGAGCTGGCGGCGCAGCAGTTCGAGTTGTGCCTGATCCGCCCGCAGTTGCGCTTCGCCCTGAGCGATGTCCTCTTTTCTCGGGCCGATGGCCGACATTTCGAGCGCCTGTTCCGCGACGGCGAGGCGCGCTTGCGCGGAATCCAGCGCAGCCTTCGCGGCTTGAAGATCCTGCTCGCTGATCGCCCGACCGGTCGTGAGCGTCGTCAGCGCCGCAAGGCGCGTCCAATTTTGCATCGCATTGACTTGATCCGCCTTCGCGGAGGCGACGTTGGCTTGCGCCTGCGCGATCTCCTGCGGCCGGCTGCCGTGATGGAGCCTGTCGACGGCCGCCTGTTGCGCCGCGACCATCGCCTCGACGTTCGCGACTTGCGGGTTGAGTCGGCTGGTGTCCAAGCGCGCGAGGATTTCTCCGCGCGTGACCTTGTCACCTTCCTGGACAAGCACCTGCGCGAGTCTTTCACTGTCGTTGAACGCGAGATCGATCTGCCGCAGATCGACGTTGCCGTAGAGCGTGAGCCGATTCTGGCTCTTGCCGGAGATCATTCCGAGCCGGCCCAGCAAGAACCCGGCTGCGATCGCAACCAGGATCACGAGCCCGGCGATGGGCAATATCTTATGGCGCACGAAAAAAGACTGCGGTGGGACCGCCGCCGGCGCTGCAGGTGTCACGTTCTCATTGGGCTCGGCCGACACGGCAATCTCCTCGCCGTTTTTGCGCGCTCCACTGAATTGCAAACCGCGCGCCCCGCAAGGCCGGCACTACCTCTATTCTACAGCCTAACGCCTAATCGGTCCGGTATCCGTTCGCAAGCGCACGGAGCTTGCGCATTACTGCATCGACCAGCCATGGCTCACCGTCAATGATTGACCGGTAAGCGCATTGGATTCGAACGACGCAAAGAATAGCGCCGCCGCGGCGACCTCTTCGACCGTCGTGAATTCGCCGTCGACGGTATCCTTGAGCATGACGTCGCGGACCACGGCCTGCTCCGATATGCCGAGCGTCTTGGCCTGCTCGGGGATTTGCCGATCGACGAGCGGCGTTCGCACGAACCCGGGGCAGATTACATTTGCGCGCACACCGTGTTTCGCCCCTTCCTTGGCAATCACTTTGGCGAGACCCATGAGGCCGTGTTTGGCCGTGACATAGGGCGCCTTGAGTACCGAGGCCTCTTTCGAGTGCACCGAGCCCATGAGAATGATGCTGCCCTTGCGCTGGTGGTACATATGCCGCAGCGCTGCGCGCGTACAGAGAAAGGCGCCGTCCAAATGGATCGCGATCACGCGGCGCCAATCGGCGAACTCGAACTGCTCGAGCGGCGCGACGACCTGGATGCCGGCATTGCTGACCAGCACGTCGAGTCGCCCGAACGCGGCGATGACCTTGGTTATCCCGGCGTCGACCTGCGCTTCGTTGGTCACGTCCATCGCGACCGCGATCGCCTCTCCGCCCTCGCTGTTGATTTGCGCGGCTGTGAGATCTGCGCCCGCAGCATCGAGGTCGGCGATCGCGAGTTTGGCGCCGGCGCGCGCAAAGCGGCGCGCAATCTCCTTGCCGATGCCGCTGGCCGCGCCGGTGACCACAGCCACTTGGTTGCTGAGGCATTTCTGCTGATTGGCCATGCTGTTCAATCCTCCAACGCCGCAATAGTTCCGTGCTGAGCGAGGAACGCGTCGATCGCCGCCACGCACTCGGGTTCGTTGAGCAGCGGCGTATGGCCGCGATTCGGGACCGTGATCCGCTGCAGATCCGGCTTCTCGCGCGCCATGCGTTCGACCGTCGCGGCGCTCAGCAGATCCGAGATCGCGCCCCGAATCACGAGCATCGGTACAGCCTTGATCTGTGCATAGAGCGGCCACAGGTCCGCCACGGCCGTCGATGGATTCTTGAAGGCTTCACTGATTTTCGGATCCATATCGGGCACCGGGATACCAGCCGCGTTCTCACGGTAACCGAGACGTGCATAATCGAGCCAGTCCGCATCGGTGAGCCCGGGAAGAGCCAATCCGTAGACACTCTTGGCCTGTGCGGCCGCCTCGGCCCAGGACGACACCGCCGGCAACTTGCCTGCGTAACCGGCAATGCGCCGAATTCCGACCGGGTCGAACTCCGGGCCCGCATCGTTGAGCACGACGCCGGCGATGAGGTCCGGCCGCATGGCCGCCAAGCCCATCCCCATCAGGGCGCCGAGCGAGGTGCCCACGATCACGACGCGGTTCATCCGGCGCGATTGCAGCAGCGACAAGGCGTCTTGAAGGTAGGTCGGCAACTGATAATGCGCGGGGTCCGGATCCCAGGCCGAACGGCCGCGGCCGCGCAGGTCCGCGGTCAGCACCTCGTGCCGCTCGCTCAAGCGCGCGGCGAGCGCCGCGAAATCGCGGCCGTTGCGCGTAAGACCCGGAAGGCACAGCAGCGGCAATGCGCCCCGCTGTCGTGCGGCGTAGATGCGGCAGTAGAGCCGCAAGCCATCGGCGCTGTCGTAGAAGTAATCACTGGTCCCGCTGGGTTCAAGGCTCATGTGGATATATCCGTGGTAAGGACACTGGAAGCATATTCTCGCCGAAGTTCGCGCTTGAGGACCTTGCCGTTGGGGTTGCGTGGCAGGCTGTCGCGCAACACCAGGCCGCCGAGACGCTGCTGCTTGCCGACCGCGGCATTGGTCCATTCCAGCAGCTCGAGCGCAGAGAGATCCTGGCCCGCATGGGGCACGACGATCGCGAGCGGCGTCTCGCCCCAACGCGCGCTCGCGATGCCGATCACCGCGACTTCGGCCACCATCGGGTGCCTGCGCATGACGCTCTCGATATCCGTCGGATAGATGTTCTGTCCACCCGAAATGATCATATCCTTCTTGCGATCGACGATATAGAGAAAACCCTCCTCGTCGATGCGGCCGAGATCGCCGGTACGCAGCCACTGAAGGCCGGTCCGATCGATCCAGGTCGCCTCCCCGTTCGCATCGTCGCGCGCGTGATAGCCGGCCATGACCAGACGCCCGCGGCCGACGATTTCGCCGATCTGTCCCGGCGCGGACTCGACCCCGTCTTCGCCGATGATGCGAATGTCGGCGCCGAGCACGGGTTTGCCGACCGAGCTCAGCTTGCGTTCGAGTTCCTCGGGCTCGAGGATCGTGATCAGCCCTTCGGTGAGCCCGTACAGTTCGATGAGCTCGCAGCCGAATTCACGCGCGAAACCGCTCTTGACATTGGGCGCGAGCGGCGAGCCGCAGCACATCAAGGTCTCGAGGCTGCTGGTGAGGAAATGCGCGCGCTCCGGGAAGGCGAGCAGCCGCTCGAGCTGCACAGGGACCAGAGCGCCGTGCGTGATGCGTTCGCGCTCGATGATCGCAAGCGCCTCGCGAGCCCCGAACGAGCGCTGCAATACCATCGTGCCGCCGACCAGGATCGTCGCGAGCATCGTGACCCAACTGATGTTCGAGAACAGGCCGAGCGTGAACAGCGTTCGGCATCCGCTGCGATAGCGCAGCGCAAGCGCGGCATCGTAAGCCCAGCGCATGCGGCAGTCATGCGTGTGAACGATGCCTTTGGGCAAGGCCGTGGTACCGGAGCTGTAAATGAGATTGCATTCATCGTCGGCGGCGATCGCGAGCGCCGGCGACGTCGCACTTTGCTGCGCGATGAATGCCGGGAAATCGTGCCAGCCCGCCGCCGGCGCGTCGCAGCCGATGAAATGCCGCGCTTGGAGCGCACCCGAGGCGCGCAACCCATCGATGCGATTGCAGTGCGATCCCGAGGCGAACACGGCAACGCAGCCGGCATCCGCGCACATGCCCGCGACCGCCGCATCGCTGATCGAGATGTTGAGCGGCACGGCAACCGCGCCAGCGCGGATGATGCCGATCATCGAGAGCACGGTCTCGAGGCGGCAGTCCATGAGCAGCGCAATGCGCTCGCGCGGCCTGACACCGTGTGCGGCGAGGCCGTTGGCGACGCGAGCGGTCGTGTCCGCAAAGCCGCGCCAGGTCAGCGCGGCATCGCCGTCGATCAGCGCCGGGCGTTCGCCGATCCAGCGTCCGTTGTGCGCGATGAGATCCGGCAGCAGCGGAGCCGGCGCTTCGAACCACGACATGTTCGGTTCACAGCGTACAGCGCCGGATCATGCGGGACGTTCGCGTGTCCATCGCCTGATCCGGCGCTGTGCGCGCTCAGAAATGGTATGCCACTGTGCCCGAGTACGTGCGCGGCGGACCGTAGTAGCCGATCTGGCTGATGCCGCCGATGAACGAATTCGCGGGTCCGATCGGCCCCGGCCCGAAGTCGTAGCCGGCGACGCGGTAATACTTGTCGGTCAAGTTTTTGCCGTCGATCGAGAAGCGCCAGGCCTTGCTCGCGGTCGTGTAGGCGATGCCCGCGTTGAGCAAACCGTAAGCCGGTTGATCGGTCGGGCTCGCGAATGTCGCTGCAACCTTCGTGAAGCTGCGCCAGTCGTAGCCGGCGCGTGCGAGCAGCGAGCCCGAGGCGAGATCCCAGGTGTAGGTCGCGTTGCCCGAGATCGTCCAAGCCGGCGCGTTGAGCGGCCGATTCTCGTTGGCGACGTTGACGACGCCGATGCTGGGTCCGCAGCCCGGCGCGGCCGTAAACACGTTGCAGGGAATCAAGAAATCCTTGTAATAGGAGTCGAGGTAGCCGAGATTCAGGCCGAGCGTCAGCGGCTTGGTCGGCCGCCATACGGTCTCGAGTTCGATGCCCTGGTTGATCTGCTCGCCCGCATTGAGTTCCGCGGTAAGATTGGTCGGCGTGCCGAGATAGTCGACGAATTGCTGCACGCCGATTTGCGCGTTCTTGTACGGATCGTAGAAGACGGTGACATTGACCAACAGCGTGTCGTCGAGCAACGTCGATTTGATTCCGGCCTCGTAATTGTCCGCGGTCTCGGACGCATAGCCGTTTTGGGTCGCCGGATAGACGGCCGCGTTGCCGCGCATGTCGAATCCGCCGCTCTTGAAGCCGCGGCTATAGCTCACATAGCCCATGATCTTGTCGGTGAAGTGATAGTCGAGTCCCAGACGCGGCGTGAAATTCACGAACGAACGATTGCCGATGTAATTGGTGACCACGCCCGGATCCGGGAAGAACCCTGCCGGCACGGCCGCGGGATTGAAGAACTGCTGGTTCGGCAACAATTGCGTCGGCGCCAAGCTTGCGTAATCCGCTTGGTAGACCGATGCGGTCTTCCGATCGTCGTTCCAGCGCAGCCCGACGTCGAGATTCAACTGATCCGTGAGCTTCCAGGCGGTATCGCCGTAAACAGCCTCGCTCTTGGTGAGCACACAGCCTTCGACCTGCTCGGTGATGTACAAATCATACGCGGGCAGGCCCAAGAGATTGAGCGTCCCGACCGACGCGTTGTAGTCGCCGCAGGCCGTGCTGTCCATGTAGAACACGCCGCCGACCGCTTTGACGAGGTCATTCTTGAATGTCAGCTGCGCTTCGCCCGAGGATTGTTGATCGTGGTAGTAGCCCGGCACCTCGAACAGGTTCTGGTCGAGTTCCGCAAAATCGATGAACTGCTGGCTGCGGCCTTGAATGTAGCCGCCGACGAGCTTCAATCCGAGCTGGTCGGTCAAGTTCTGGGTGTAGGTCGCCGAAATGCCGTTGCGATGCGTGTAGTCGTTGTCGACCGGCATGTCGGTGCGCGTGTCGAACGGGTCGCTGAGCGCCGGCACGGGATAGTTGGTGAGCCTCTGGCCGCCCGACGCATTGGAGTTGTCGAGCGTGTCGTCCGCGACGATCCGCAGCTTCGAACTGTCGCCCCATTTGAGCGTGAGGTTGGCGCGCATCGATAGCACGTCTTTGTTCGATACCGGTTCGCCGAGGTAATTGTAGGGGCTCGGCGCGATGCCCGTCTGCGCAACGACTTGGCCGTAGCCGTCATGCTGCAGATCGGCGACCGAGAAGCCGAAATAGACGTGATCGTCGACGATCGGTGTCGAGAAACTGAGCTTCTCGTCGTGCTCGTTGTAGTTGCCGATGGTCTCCGAGACCGTCAGGGTCGCCGGTCCGTCGATGTCGCGGGTCACGTACTTGATCGCGCCGGCGATCGTGTTCTTGCCGTACAGCGTGCCCTGCGGACCACGCAATATTTCGAGGTCCTGCACGTCGAGCACGTCGAGCAGCGCCGTCTGCGGGCGCGCCAGATAAATGTCGTCGATGTAGACGCCGACGCCGGGCTCGTTGCCCCAGAGCGGATCGCTCTGGCCGACGCCGCGGATATAGACGTTGATCGTACTGCTCGTGGCGCGGTCTGCGCTGATCTTCATGTTCGGCACGAAGCTGTTGAGATCCTGCAGGTTGGTGACGTTCTGCGTGAGGATCGTCTCGGCGCTGATGGCGCTGACCGCGAGCGGTACGCTCTGCAGATCCTCGGCGTAGCGCCGTGCCGTCACCACAACCTCCATCAGGGTGCCGTTGTCGGCGGCCGGCGCGCCGGGCGAGGCGCCTGCGTCGGCCGCGGCGGCGGCGCCCGCACCGATCAGCGACAACAAGGTAAACGCGATGCGAATGCTGCGAATCATGGCCGAACCCCCCAAATATTATTTATTGGTCGCCAACCGCGGCCTGCGCCTCCGGTTTAAACGTTCGTTGAATACTATTTCAACGTGCGTTGAAGATCAAGCGGCGCCCGGAAGGCGGCCGCGACGCCGCGCTTGGAGGCGTTCGCCGGGCGGCGCGCAATGTGTGCGGGGCCAGGCTAGAATCGGGGTTTTTCGAACGGCTCCCGATGGCCCGCCCCAAGCGAACGACCAAAGACAAGCTCATGGATGCCGCCGAGAAGCTGTTCTCGCGCAAGGGCTTTCACGGCGCTTCGCTGCGTGACATAACGGCCGAGGCCGGCGTCGACCTCGCGCTCGTGAACTATCATTTCGGCAGCAAGAAGCAGCTGCTCGCGGCGGTCCTCGAGCGGCGCGGTACCGGATTGAACGAGGAGCGGCTGCGGCGCCTTGCGAAGGCGCGCCTCGACGCGGCGCCCCGTGCGCCGAGCACCGAAGCGGTCGTCGATGCTTTTTTCGACCCGATTTTAGAGCGCCTCGCGCACGCCGGCCCCGGCTGGCACAACTATTTCTCTCTGCTCGCGTTCGTGAATAATTCCCCCGAATGGGGCCGCACGCTCATGGGCAAGACCTTCGATCAAACGGTGCGCGAATTCATCAAGGCGGTCATGGCTTCGCTGCCGGGCAGTGCACCCGAGGACATCTATTGGGGCTACAACTTTTTGACCGGCGCGCTGACGCTCTCGCTCGCGGAAACCGGCCGTCTCGATGCGCTCTCCGACGGGCTGTGTCGTTCGAACGACGTCGCCGCGCTCAAGGCGAGGTTGGGACCCTATGTGGCCGCGGGGCTGCGCGGTCTCGCGCGACGCTCAAGCTAGCGAGGGACCTGCGCTGCCGCCGCCGAACAGAACCTGCCGTGCTGCCTCAGCCAAGGGCGCGCCGCTGCGAACGTATACGTCCTCGACGCCCATATAGGCCCGGCGGGTCGCGGGCCGATCGGCTATCGCGGCGAACCAGCGCCGCAAATGCACAAAGTCGTCGAGATTCTGTCCATGGGCGTGATGCGGCACGATCCACGGATGGCAAGCCATGTCCGCAATCGAATAGCAGCCGGCCAGAAATTCACGGTCGGCGAGTCGCCGGTCGAGTACGCCGTAGAGGCGCCGGATCTCGCGCGTATAGCGCTCGATCGCGTAGGGAATTTTCGCGGGCGCGTACACGTTGAAATGGCCGATTTGTCCCGCCATCGGCCCGAGCCCGCCGACTTGCCAAAACAGCCATTGCAGCGCCTCGATACGGTCGCGTGGATCTTCGGACAGAAACAGCCGGTGCTTCTCGGCGAGATCGCGAGAAACTGCGGCTCGAGTTGGTCGCCGTTGCTCAAATTGAGCTGCACGACCCGGTGCGGAATCTCGGCCTCGTGCAGCCAGAGCGCAACCTTCAGTCCGTTCGGTGTCGCCGCATAATACAAGTCGATCATGGCGCACCGACCGCCTCGCGCAATGCGCTCGAGGTCTCCATGTCCGTCGCGTCGACGCGGCGCAGGATCCTGCCATCGCGATCGACGATCAGCGCGGCCGGCACTTGATTGACCGCAAACGCGCGGAACAGCGCGCCCGTTTCATCGAGCGCGAGCGGTATGCCGACGCCGTACTTGGTTCGATAGTCGGCCAAATCCTCGCCCGTTGCCCACAGTCCCGAAGCAATCCCGAGCCAGCGCGTGTCGCGCTCGCCCTGCATTGCGGTGACTTGCTCGCGCATGCGGCGGCAGTTCGACGAGACTTGAGGACGCGTGGTCGCGAGGTAGGACTCGCACCACGGCGAGAGGAACACGAGCACGGTACGGCGCGGCGCGGCGCGTTCGCGCAAGTCGAAGGCGCTGCCGTCGATCGTCGGCGCCGATCGCGCCGGAACGCGATCGCCCACCGCGTAACGGACGATCGCCGCGGGCTGAGACGCCGCGGACCTGCCGGACGCCGATCGCGCGGCGACCAGGGCCTGATCGAGGCGCCCATCGGCGAGATGCCCGATGTATTCGATACGGCCGTCGCGGCCGATCACGATGTGTTGCGGAGTGACCCGCAGATGGAACGCGGCCGCGAGCCGTCCGTCGTCGAGCACGATCGGCATCGTGATGCCGAGTTTCTTGCGGTACTCGCGGACATCGTCGGCCGTGTCGTTGAAGCCGACATTGACCGCAATCACCGCGAGGTCGGGTCCCGCGGTCTCATACGCATGTTCGAAGTGGGGCATCTGCTCGCGGCAGGGCACGCACCACGTGGCCCAAAACTTCAGGTAAACCGCCTGTCTGCCATAGAGTTTACCGAGGTCGATCGTTTGGCCGTCGATCGTCGTGACGACGAGCCGCGGCGCGGGAGCACCGAGCAGGGCGAGCCCCGCGCGTTCGGCGAGCTGCTGGCCGCTGGTGTCGGCGACAGCGATGCCACGGACGAGCGCGAACGCGAGAACGATGCCGGCGCTCGAGGCGACGGATAGCCTCATGGTTGCACCAACGGAGTAACGGCGCTCGATATCGGCGCGCCTTTGTCTTTGACGATGAAAACGAGCAGGCGCGCGGGTTCCGTCGAACTCGCATTCGCCGACACCGTGTGAATATCGTCAAGGCCCTCGTAATAGGTGTCGCCGGCACGCAGCGTCACCGCCGCTGCCCCCTCGATCTGCATGCGCACTGCGCCGGCAAGCACATAGACGAACACCTGCGCGTTGTGACGGTGCGGCAGCGAAGCGCCGCCCGGAGGGTAGTCCACAGTGAGGACGCGGACTTCTTTGCCGCTGACCCCGGCAAGATCGCGCGTCATGAGCTCCGCGACCGAGCCGCCGGCGCTCACCGCGAAAGGCCATGCCCCGACCAAGAGCACCGCGATCAATGCACCGAAGCTCGTTCTTCGCGCGTCAGTTGCCATCTGCCCTCCTCGAGTATTGGCAAAATACTGCTTCCATCGGCGGCTCGCCGGGGTGCATATTGCGCCCATGCATGGACCCGTATAAGAGCCACTTTTGGTATTACTCATGGAACCACTTTCCGAGCTTCCACTGACGATCCCCCGGCGCGGCTCGCGCTCGATCCTGAGCGCGCTGCACGGCCAACTGCGCGGCGGGATTCTCGATGGCCGGCTCAAGCCTGGCATGCGCCTGCCCTCGACGCGCGTGCTTGCGAGCACTTGCGGCGTGTCGCGCAATACCGCGGTCGCGGCCTACGATTTGCTGCTCAGCGAGGGCTACGTGTCGGCGCGCCGCGGATCGGGCACCACAGTCGCCGCATCGCTGCCGCGCCGCTCCAAGAGCCGAGTTCCGGTGAACCGGACCCACTCGCAGCTGAAACTCGAGCGCCGTTGGCGCGATCGAACGATCCCGGCTCAGCTTTACTCGAGTCTCGGCTGCCGTTACCCGTTCCAGATCGGAGTGCCGGACCCCGCGAGTTTTCCGTTCGACACCTGGCGCCGCCTGTCCGGCCGGGTGATCAACGCAATGCGCGGCGCACCCGCGCTGAAATTCGAACCGCAGGGCCACCTCGCGCTGCGCGAGGCGATCTCCCGGCACGTCTCATTCTCGCGCGCCGTCGCCTGCGGGCCGGATGAGGTCGTCGTCACGGCGGGCGCGCAGCAAGCCTTCGAGCTGCTCGCGCGCGTATTGACGACGAGCGGCGCCACGACGGTCGCGCTCGAAAATCCCGGCTATCCGCCGATTCGCGCCGCGTTCGAAGCGCATGGCGCGCGCATCGCGCCGGTACCGGTCGACGCGGAGGGCCTCGTCGTTGAACGGCTGCCGGCGCAGGCCCACGTGGTCTGCGTGACGCCTTCCCATCAATTTCCGCTGGGCGCCGTGATGTCGGCACGCCGGCGGACGGCGCTGCTGGAGCATTGTCAGCGCAGCGGTGCGAGCATCATCGAGGACGATTACGATGGCGAATTCCGATTCGTCGATCGCCCCTTGGATGCGCTTCAGACGCTGGACCGAACGCAGTCGGTGTTTTATGTCGGGACGTTCTCGAAGTGCCTGCGGCCCGACCTGCGACTCGGCTACATCGTCGCCCCCGACTGGGCGGTCTCGGCCTTGGTCGCGGCGAAGTTGCTTGCCGACGGGCCCTGCGGCACGATGATGCAAGCGACTCTCGCACTTTTGATCCGTGACGGCCATTTGGCGAGGCACACACGCAAGATGCAGCGGACTTACGGCCGGCGACGTGAATTGCTGCTCGCGGGCCTCGAGTCCGGATTTCGCGACTGGCTCGAGCCCCTGCCGTCGGTTGCGGGCCTGCACCTCGCGGTCAAGTTCATCGTCGATCGGGACGAGGCGGAGGTGCAGCAAAGAGCCCGAGAACTGGGGGTCGGTGTCGGGACGTTGAAGCCGTTTTTTCTGGGCCGCCCGACGCTGCGCGGGCTCGTGCTCGGCTTCGGAGCCATCGGCGAACGCGCGATCGCGCCGGCTTTGAGTCTATTGCGGCGAACCTTGCAGCATCAATAGGAGCGGATCATGGGCCGGCTACGCGTCTGCTGTTTCTCGATTTCGATCGATGGCTACGGTGCGGGGCCCAATCAAGACCTCGCCAATCCGCTCGGCATCGGCGGGCTCGCGCTGCACGAATGGTTTTTTGAGACGCGGACATTCCAAAAAATGCACGGGGGCAACGGCGGCACGACCGGCATCGATGACGATTTCGCGGCTCGCGGTTTCGAGAATGTCGGGGCCTGGATTCTCGGCCGCAACATGTTCGGGCCGATTCGCGGACCCTGGCCCGACGATGCCTGGAAGGGATGGTGGGGCGACAATCCGCCCTATCACACACCCGTGTTCGTACTGACCCATCATCCGCGCGCGTCGATCACGATGAATGGCGGCACCGTGTTTCACTTCGTGAGCGACGGCATCGAATCGGCGCTGAAGCAAGCCGACGAGGCCGCTGCCGGCCAAACAGTCCGCCTCGGCGGCGGTGTTGCAACGATCCGGCAGTATTTGCGGGCGGGACTCATCGATGAGATGCACCTCGCGATCGCGCCGGTGCTGCTCGGCGCCGGCGAAGCGCTGTTCGCGGGCATCAACGCTGCATCGCTCGGGCTGCAGTGCGTGGAGCACGTCCCCACGGCCCGGGCGACGCACGTGGTTTTGAAGAGGCGCCCGTGAGCGAATCCCGAAACGCTCTGCACGCCGGTGCGAGCATCCACAACTCCGGAGTACCGTGATGGAGTATCGATGAGTACTTCGGCCGTATTGATCACCGGTGCGCTGGCCGGCATCGGGCGCGCGACTGCGCTCGCATTTGGTCGCGAGCGCGCAAATCTGGTCGTATCGGGCCGGCGCGAGGAGGCCGGCCGATTACTGGTCGGGGAATTGCGCGCACTCGGAGCCGAGGCGGAGTTCGTGCTCGCCGATGTGCGCCGTGAAGACGACGTTTGCGCGCTCGTCGATCGCACCGTCGAACGCTTCGGTCGCCTCGACGTCGCGGTCAACAACGCGGGAACAGAAGGTCGGCAGGGTCCGCTGACGCAACAGTCGGCCGAGAGCTACGCGGCGACCTTCGACACCAACGTACTCGGAACGATCTTGAGCCTCAAACACGAGCTGCGCGTCATGAGCGCGCAAGGCAGCGGCAGCATCATCAACCTCTCGTCGACGATGGGTAGCCGCGGTGCCGCGGGCGCATCCCTCTACGTCGCGAGCAAGCACGCCGTCGAAGGGCTGACCAAGTCGGCCGCGCTCGAAGGCGCCGCCTACGGCGTTCGCGTCAACGCGGTCGCACCTGGGCCCGTCGAAACCGAGTTGCTCGACCGATTTGCCGGCAGCGCCGAGCGCAAGGCGTTGATGGCTCAAGGCGTGCCGCTCAAGCGCCTCGGCAAACCGGAGGAAATCGCGCAAATGATCCTGTTTCTCGCCTCCAGTCAAGCGGCGTTCATCAGCGGCGAGATCGTGCACGTCAACGGAGGCAAGACCGCGCTCTGAGTTCGAGTGCGAGATTGGCGTGCCACGATCATTTCCTTAGTCTTTCTCAGATGCCGATTCACGGCAGCTTGCGCATGAACTCGAGTCTTTGAATCTGCGGCGGCTTCGTCGGCGCAAGCAAGAGGCTGCCCGCAAGCCGGCCGTGCGCACAACGCCAGGTGAACTCGCCCGCCAACGCGCTCGTCGCGCCGATGCCTGCGCTCGTGTCGCAGTCGCCGATTTGCTTCTTGAGCTTCGCGAGATCTTGCCGCCACGCGGCCGCGTCCCGATCCATGAGAAAATTCATCGCGAGCAGGTCTGCGGCGGCCGCGAGATCGCCTTGCGCATAGATCGCTGCAACGCGGCGATAGGCGCTCGCGAGTCCATCACTGACCGGCACGGCACGATCTTCGAGGAATCCCGCCTTGCTGAGCGCGATCGCGGTATCCCATACGGGCGCCGACGGGCCGGCATAGGTTCGATTCGCGAATGCGAAGATGCCGATGCCATGATCGGGAAGCAGCAGCACGTGGGATCCGTATCCGGGATATCCGCCGCCGTGGCTCAAGGTGAGCCCAAGATCGCAATCGACCGCGACCCACATTCCCATGCCATAGGTTGCCGCCTGCCGGCACGCGTCGGTCCCGGTGTGCCCAAAGCGCTGGCGTACGCGCGGAAAATTTGATCCCTGCGCGAGCTCGCGCACGCTCGCACGCTTGACCGGACCTGCGTCCGGGCCGTCCCGCGGCGGCCAAGCGGCCAATACATAGGCAATCCATTTTGCGTAGTCGGTCGCGCTGGTCTGCAGTCCGCCCATCGCACCGAACGCGCCGTGTCGCATCGTGGGTTCGAGACGCCACGCGTCATCTTCCCAGCGATAGCCGAGTGCCCGGCGTTCCTGCGGGGTCGCGTCGACGAAAAAGCCCGAAGATTCCATGCCCAAGGGTTGCAGCAGCGTACGGCTGATCGTTTCCGCGAATGGATGTGCGGATACGTTGGTGATCACCCGTCCGAGGAGCGCAAAGCCGAGATTCGAATATTCCATCGCGGTCTCGGGAGCCCGTGCGAACGGCACACCCGCCCGCAACAGATCGGAGAATTCAGGCTCCGGCATCGGTGTCTGCCGGTCGCCCCAGGGATCGTCGGTGACGAATCCTGCCGTGTGGTTCAGCAAGTCGCGCACGCGAATACGCGGCGAGTCCTCGGTCGGGTACTTCCAGCCGCGCAGTTCCGGGACATAGGTCTCCGCCGGCGCGTCGAGCCGCAGTTTGCCGTCATCGCGCAGCTTCAAGACCGTGAGCGCCGTGAACGCCTTCGTCATCGAGGCGATGCGGAACAGCGTATCGGGCGTCACCGGGCGATTCGATTCCAGGTCTTGGACTCCGAGTCCGCGCACGTAAATGAGCCGGCCGTCCGCGACGATGCCGTAGACGAGACCGGGGATGTGCGCATCGATCGCATAGTCGGCAAACAGGCGGTCCACGGCCGCGAACATCTCGGCCTTGCGATCTGCGGCAATGCCCGGGACGTCGGCTGCCCCTGTGCGCGCTGCGAGCGCGAGAGCGCACAGCGCGGCGCAAAATGCCGTTCGGGCGATCCGCGCCGATGAGACTCTGATTCGACACGTGATCACAGGACTCTCCCGCTCCATGCGCGCAGCGACACCCCGCGCCGATCGCGAAACTCGTTCATGCGCAATTTCTGCTCGGCTAAAAGTCGTGAGCATAACTGGCGCGCGGCTTTCGTGTAGTGGGTTTCCGCGTCGAAGGCTTGCGTCAATTGCATGATCTGCAGTTGCTTCAACCCGCTGCGCGGCGCGGGCGATTCTTCGCCGAGGTAGCGCAAGAACACCCGCAACAGCACCCGCCGCCGAACTCAAAGCCTTCTTTGCCATCTCATCCAAGCCATATCGCGGCAGCTTGCGAATTCATCATAGCCTTGATGCCTCGCCAAACGATGGTGTGCAGTGATTTTTGATCGGCGAATCAGCGGCTTGGCGCACAGTAAGGTCGCCGGCGATTGCCGCGCGGCCATCCCCGCCTCCGCGGGGCGGAGCCGGGTTCACTCGCGCAATGCGGGGCCATCGCAAATAATTGCCGCCGAATGTCGATTTGAGCGTGCCTCGGTCGTCATCTGGGCGTGGACGACACATTTCATCGAACATCCAAGGAGCAAACCCATGCAATACATGCTACTGATCTACGGTGATGAGAAACGGTGGGGCGAGATGTCGGAGACGGAAATTCAGCAAACCATGGAGGCGTACGTGGACTTCTCGAAGGCGCTTGCCGCCTCCGGCGCATTGCGCGGCGGTTCGGAACTGAGTTCGGTCAGTACGGCGACGACCGTGCGCGTGCGCAACGGCAAGGCGCTCGCAACCGACGGGCCGTTCGCGGAAACGAAGGAGCAGTTGGGCGGCTATTATCTGATCGATGTTCCCAATCTCGATGAGGCGATCAAGTGGGCGGCCAGAGTGCCGTCCGCCCTCGATGGCTCGATCGAAATACGCCCGCAGACCCAAAACCAAGCCGTGGCTCGAGCCTCGTAGTTCGGGATGCTCGCGCGCGCACTGGACACCCTGCACCGCCGCGACGGCGGGCGCATTCTCGCGCGCCTGATTCGGCAGCTCGGTTCCTTCGATCTCGCGGAAGAAGCGCTACAAGAAACATACGCCAAGGCGCTCGAGCGCTGGCCGATCGACGGGATCCCCGAGAATCCGTCCGCTTGGGTCACGACCGTCGCGCGGCGTTGCGCGCTGGACCGGATCAAACACGAGCGGCGCGCCTGCGCCGACAGCGAAGGACTGCTGGCGGCGCTCGAAGCTCCGGAAACCGAACCGCAAGACGCCGCACCCGGCGCCGGTCCCGACGAGAGATTGAGTCTGATTTTCTCGTGCTGCCACCCCGCTCTCGCGCAATCGGCGCAAGTGGCTCTCGCACTGCGGACGCTGTGCGGCCTCACGACCCGGGAGATCGCGCGGGCCTTCGTCGAACCCGAAACCGCGACGGCACAAAAGCTGGTGCGCGCCAAACGCAAGATTGCGCGGGCCGGAATTCCGTTCGAGGTGCCCCCGGCGGAGTCCTTGATTCAGCGCTTGGCGTCGGTGCTCGCGGTCATTTATTTCGTATTCAACGAAGGCTATCTGGCGAGCGGCGGCCTCGAGCTGCTGCGTCCGGATCTCTGTGGCGAGGCGATTCGCCTGGGAAGGATCTTGAGCGAACTGATGCCGGATCAACCGGAAGCGATCGGATTGCTCGCGCTCATGCTCTTTCACGAGTCGCGGCGCGCCGCGAGGACCGACGCCCGCGGCGTGCTCGTGACGCTCGAAGAGCAGAACAGGGCCAACTGGAATCCGGCGCTCATCGCCGAAGCCACGCTGCTTCTGGATCGGGCACTGCTGCAGAAGCGTCCGGGCCCCTACCAGATCCAAGCCGCCATCGCAGCGCTGCACGCGAACGCAAGCACCGCAGAGCAAACCGATTGGACTCAAATTGCGGCGCTCTATGCAGCGCTGCTCCGTCACTTGCCCACGCCGGTCGTAGAACTCAATGCGGCAGTCGCTTTGGCGATGAGTTCCTCGATCGACGATGCCCTGGCCTGGATCGAACGCATCGACGCCGCGGGTACACTGGATCACTATCACTGGCTGCCTGCGGCGCGAGCCGATTTGCTCCGGCGCGCCGGGCGCCTCGATGCTGCGTGCGTCAATTACCGCAAGGCGATCGAACTGACCGCCAACCCGAGCGAGCGTCGCTATCTGCAACACCGGCTCGACGAGGTCTGCAAAATCATCGGGCCAACCGCATCCGAACCCCCGCACAAAAATCTGTAATAGACTTCGACGCTGTTCCACGCTTGGACCCCGCCATGCAAATCACGCCTTTTGCGGTCGAACAATGGATGAACGCCCACGAGACCGAGTGCCGGTACAACCTCGCCGAGACCTGCGTGGCATCGCTCTCCATTGCGGAACTGCTCGACGTCGTCGGCCGGCCAGCCTCGACGCTGGCCGAACTATTGCCGCTCAAGATGACTTACGGGGCGATCGAAGGCAGTGATCGATTGCGCGCGGCGATCGCCGCGCTGTACGCGGCGCAATCGAGCCACAACGTGCTCGTCACGCACGGCGCGATCGGCGCGAATTCGCTGGTCTATCAGGCGCTCGTGAGCGCCGGCGATCGCGTCGTCACAATCGTACCGAACTACCAGCAGCACTATTCGATCCCCGAGAGTCTTGGCGCCGACGTTCGGCGCCTGCATCTGCGCGCCGATCAAGATTACCTTCCGGATCTCGAGGAACTGCGCCGCTTGGTGACGCCGGGCACGAAGCTCATCTCGTTCTCCAATCCCAATAATCCGACCGGATCCTTGATAGATCGGGCCTGCATCGACGAGATCGTTCGGGTCGCAAGCGCGGTCGGCGCCTACATTCTGAGCGATGAGGTTTACCGCGGCACGACGCAGCAGGGCGATGCGCACACCCCGTCGATCGCGGATCTCTACCCCAAGGGCATCAGCACGGGCAGCATGTCGAAGGCATTTTCCTTGGCCGGCTTGCGCCTGGGTTGGATTTGCGGGCCGTCCGAGGTGCTGCGTGCGGCCGAGATCCATCGCGACTACACCACGATCAGCGTCGGCATGCTCGACGATTTCTTCGCCTCGATCGCGCTCGAGAACAGTGTCAAGATTCTGGCGAGAAGCCGCAGCATCGTGCGCACGAATCTCGCGACGCTCGACCGCTGGATGCAGTCGGAAGACGCGATGGCTTACGTCAAGCCGCGCGCCGGCACCGTCGCCTTGCTGCGCTATTCGTTCGATTTGCCGTCTCACGACTTCTGTGTCCGGCTCTTGGATCAGACCGGCGTGCTGTTGACCCCGGGGAGTGCCTTCGAAGTCGAGGGATGCGTGCGGATCGGGTACGCGAACGAGCATGCGATACTCGAGCAGGGACTGCAGCTGACGTCCGGCTTTCTGCGTCGGCTTGCCGCCTAATCAACGCCGCGGGACCAGGGGGGGCCGATACTGAGCAAAACCACAGTCGCCATTGCGACGATCGCGGCCACGGCTGCGGCCTATGCTTATCTGATTTGGCGAGCACGGCGAACCCGCTCTGCCGCCCGCGCTGCGACGCCCACTCCCGGATCGGTCGAGACGTCGAAGTTCGGCGAGGGCACCTTGACGGGATCGCGGTTGTTGGTGGTCGCGGTCCTCGCAGCCGTCGCAGTCGCCGCGTGGAATGACCCGCTCGCGTTCAATGGGCCACGCTCGAGCGGAGCCGCCGTTGTGTGGCTGTTGGTGACCGCGTCTTTGATCGGATTGAGTTGGTTCGTGCTCGGCTGGTTGATGCAATCAGCCGCTCGTTCGATCTCGTTCGATGAGGACGGTCTCTGGCACACGGCGATCGGCAAGGCGCAGGGTCTCGTGCGATGGCGCGACATTTGCGGCGTCCAGGAGCATTCCTCGGCGCTCGCACTCATGGATCGAAATGAGCAGCTGTTGCTCAAGGTGGAATACGAACGCGAAAATTACGCGCGGATTCGCCATCTGATCATGGAGCGCATGTCGTTCAGTCCGCCCACGCTGCCGCTGCTCGTGAGCGCTTCTCGGATCGGCAAATCGAGCCGGATCGCGTTTGCGTGCGTTGCACTGCTGAGCTTAGGAATGGGCGTGCGTGCCGCCGCCGTGTCGAGTCGACCGGCATTGGTCGCGCTGTCTCTGTTCATCGCCGTGATATTCGCACTGCTGGCGATCCCGCGGCCGAGGATTACGCTCGACGAGCAAGGCATTCGGATCGGGCGCCGGGCGTACCCTTTTTCGAGCATCCGCTCCGTTGAGGGGTCGCTGATCACGATTCGCAGCCGATACATTCCGAAATTGACGCTCGACGTGGGCGCGCCCCGCCCGGCGATCATCGTCACGCGGGGTCTGCCGATCGACACCCTGACGCTCGAGCGCACGATACTCTGGGCCTTATCCAAGGCGCGACAAGGATTGCGCCGACCAGTCGTGCGTGGGACGATTCCGCCACCTAAAGCTCGGGGAGCTCAGTGATGAAAGAACGCGTGGCGCTGGTCACCGGCGGCGGCCGAGGCATCGGCCGCGAAGCGGCGAAATTGCTCGCGACAGCGGGGGCGCGCGTCATGGTCGTTGCGCGCAGTGCCGCGGAACTCGCGGCGGTCGGCCTCGACTTCGTTGCCGCCGACTTGGGTACCGCCGAGGGCTGCGCACTGGCCATCGCCGAGACCGAGCGACGCCTCGGACCGATTGACCTGCTGGTCGTCAATCACGGCATCGGCTCGGCACACGAGCGGGTCGTGTGGGAGCAAGATCCCGAAGTCTGGCGCGAAACCATGCGCGTCAACCTGGATGGTCCGTTCGAACTCGCGCGGCTCACCGTGGGCGGCATGTGCAAACGGGGCTTCGGTCGGCTCGTGTTCACGAGCTCAACGGCAGGCGAGAAGGCCGAACGCTGCGGCAGTGCTTATACCGCGTCGAAGCATGGCGTGATCGGACTCGCGCGCGCAGTCGCCCAGGATGCCGGGCCGTTTGGCGTGACTTCGAATGCCGTGCTGCCGGGCTGGGTGCGCACGGAAATGGCCGAGCGCTCGGCGAAAGCAGATGCCGAGCGGCGCAGTATCAGCGTCGAGCAGGTTTGGCGCGAACGCGCTGCGATTTATCCACCGAACCGCGTGCTCGAGCCGCGCGAGGTCGCCGAGGTGATTGCGTTTTTATGCAGCGACGCAGCTGGGGGCGTGAACGGCGAGGCAATCACCGTGGCTCTCGGCGGCATTTGGTGATCGATTCACGCTAACCGATGGTCATGACTGCTGCGGCCATACTGCCGCGGCGAACACCCCAAGATGCGCTTGAAGGCTGTGCTGAACGCGCTTTCGGACTCGTAGCCGAGCGAATGCGCGATCACCGAGATCGGATCGGCGGTATTCGCAAGCCGGTCCCCGGCGCGC
>Ga0187847_10001318_pt1 | contig 22722 bp, 10 predicted proteins | sample June2016WEW_4_10_FD_132458 | JGI IMG/M metagenome (GOLD analysis project Ga0187847, IMG submission 132458) | Peatland microbial communities from SPRUCE experiment site at the Marcell Experimental Forest, Minnesota, USA - June2016WEW_4_10 | ecosystem: Environmental > Terrestrial > Soil >...
GATTTCCACGGCACCGCCTTCACGATCATCAAGAACCGCATCTTCGACGCGAATAACTGGTTCAACAACGGCTACACTGTTCTCGATTGCCAGACACTCACCGAAATCGAATGCCCGTACTCGAGACCGCAGGATAGCAAGTTCGACTACGGTGGTGTTTTCAGTGGCCCGGTCTGGATTCCACATGTCTGGAACGGCCACAACAAAACCTTCTTCCTTTTTGCGTGGGAGAAATACCAGTTCACTCCCGGCTCTGTGATCGTCTCTACTGTGCCCACCGCGGCGGAGCGCACCGGCGATTTCAGCGATATCCTTGGCGGCTATGTTCCGGGCGGAACACCCTACAACGGGCAAAATGTGTTTTTGGATCCCTGTACCGGCCTACCCGTACAGTTCAACCAGATCTACGATCCCAGAACGACGACTGAGTTCAGCCCGGGTGTCTTTTGCCGTACGCCCTTTGCCAATAACCAGCTCCCGCCCGCCTTATTCAGTCCCACGGCAGCGGCTCTGTCCAAAGGGCTGCCTCTGCCGAACCAGGCGCCCCAGAGCACGGACGTCTTTGGTTACATCGGCAACTATGCGTACACAGGCGTGGCCCCGAACAACAACACGACCTACACGGTTCGCATCGATCAGAACCTCGGGGATCGAAACAAAATATTCGGCACCTACAATACGCGCCAGAACACCAAGCTGACCGGAGCGCCGGATTTCCCCGAGCCGTTCAATAACAACGGGTACGCTCAGGCATTCACCACCCATTACATTCGCGGTGGCTGGGATTTCACCATCTCACCCAACTGGCTGAACCATCTGAATGTCGGCTACAACCGCACCAACAGCGTGAATCTGTCGTCGGAGTTTGGTACGTCGGACACCGCGGCAGCCAATGGGCTTGCGAACGACCATTCCAAATTCTACCCGGCGATTTCATTTCCCAGTCCGGATGCACCTTCGAACTGGGGCCAGCAACAGAATGGCGTCAATATCGACAACGGCATTCGCGCGAACGATATTGTGAGCTGGCAGAAAGGTAGAAACAGCATACGGTTCGGAGTGGACTGGCGACACCAGGTCTACTCCACCAACCTTTATAACGTTGATAACTTTAACTTCTACCGCGACCAGACGGCGGCTGTGAGTAACTCCTGTTGCTCCTCGGGCAACCCGTTCGCCAGCTTCTTAATTGGCGAAGTGGGTTTTGGCGGCCAGACGGTGTATAACGTGAATCCACGTTGGAAATCCTGGTACATGGCAGGCTTCATTCAAGATGACATCAAGCTCACCAACAACCTGACCGTCAATGTTGGCTTGCGTTATGACGTCGATCTTCCACGGCATGAAGCGCAAAACCGGACCTCGGATTTCAGCTTCACCGCCCCTGACGCCGCTGCCAGCAATCTGCCGGGCGCGCTGGTCTTCGGCACCAACTGCAACTGCAACACCGCCTGGGCGAACGCCTGGTACAAGGATATCGCTCCGCGGCTGGGATTCGCCTACGTACTTCCAAACACAAACGGCAAGATGGCGCTGCGCGGCGGCGGATCCATCATTTATGGCCCTCTGCAATACAACGACTTTGGCGGCAGCATGCTGCAGGGCTACAACATCAGTAAGGGAGTCGCGCTAGGCGGCACGGCTACCCAGGGCGGCGCTTTCACGCCCGCGTTCCGGCTCGACTCCACTGCACCTGCCGACCCGCAGAACTCCAACATTGGGTTCCCGAACTACAGCTACGCTCCCAATACCGATCCGACACAGTTGACAGCCGTGAACGGCCTCGGGAGCTTCAGCGCAGTCGCGGGTGACCTGATCCTGGCGAGGGACGGCCGTCCTTCCATGACCAGCAACTGGAGCCTTCAACTTCAGGACCAGTTTGCCCAGGATCTCATCTTCTCTTTGGGTTATATCGGTCAGGTGGCACAGGATCTTCGTTCCGGCTTCCTCACCAACTTCAATAATATCTCTCCGTCCGATTTCGCCCTCGGAGATCTGTTGAGTAACCCCCAGTACAACATTCCCTTGGGCGGTTCCAGCCAGGGATACACCGCCCCCTACTCAAACTTCACAGGTCCTATCGGCCAGTCGATACGCCCATTCCCGCAGTATGACTACATCGCGGACGATTGCTGCCTGGAGAACCTCGGCCACTCCTCCTACAACGCCATGGTGGTTTCGCTGGAGCGCCGTTTCCGCGATGGTGTTAACGTGCAAGCCTCCTACACGTGGGGAAAGATCCTCACGGATGCCGATTCGCTGATCCCCTTCAGCTACACGAACAACAACCAACGCGAACAGGCACAATACTCGTCAGATCTGAAAGGTGACAAAGCAGTCAGCGTTCAGGACCTGAAGAATCAAGTCTCACTCAGCTACCTCTACCAGCTACCTTTTGGTAACAAACGCAAGTGGCTCAACCAAGGCCGTGCTATGGATTACCTCGTCGGCGGATGGGAGATTGGCGCCATACAGCGTTACTCGAGCGGGCAGCCAATCGATTTCGGTTGCGCTACTGGTATTCCGTACTACCAGAACTGCATGACGTTTACCGCGGGGCCAGCCTCTCTCAACGCAACGAGTTTCGCGAGCACGGCGTACAGAGGGAATAAGAACGGTCCCAGTGTTTTTAACGGAGAGTCCTGGTTCAAGCCCGCGTACCGCGTGGCCGGCACAAACGGTGGAGGAGATCCTGGCGTCCCTATGTCAAATGCCGCCTTTGTCGACCAGAACCGGGAAGGCGTTGGCTGGCCGCGTCCGTTCACGCCGGGTTGCGGAACCCCGTCCGCACCCTGCTCCTTCACCCCGTTTGCGTTCGGCAATATCCCTAGGGTCACGGAGGCCATCACCGGTCCGGCCTACCTGGCTGAGGATGTGAGTGTCTTGAAGGATTTTCGCATCACGGAAAAAGTCGCATTCCAGTTGAAAGGCGAGGCCTTTGACCTCTTGAACCGGCACCGGATGGGTCTTCCGGACCTTTCGCCAGCCGATTCCTCACAGAGCACCGGGTTCGGTATTCCGACAGGTGTAGATTATGGCCCGCGAAATTTGCAGATTACCGGCCGTATCACCTTCTGACGGACTACCTACGGCGGAGGCAGTAGATGCTGCCTCCGCTTTGTCCCGCTGTTGCAGTTTGTTCTCTTGCTATCATTTACTGAACCAGTCCGAAAGGGATTCTATCGCTGGCTCTTAGTTGCCAGTTACCGGCAAGCAGGCAAGCCTACTCGACCGGTGACTCAATCCCGCGCTGTAACTTAATCCCATGCAGGGTCCACGCATTTTCCGTTTTCTACTGACGCTGGCCTTCGCCGGACTGGAGGCTGCCGCTCAGGCCCAAATCAATCCCACCCCGGATCCCATCGTTAACCGCGCCGAGCATCTCCGCCTGCGGCACAATCCCGCCGAAGCCGCTTCCCTTCTCCGCCCATATACCGAGCAGCACCCCAACGACGCCTCTGCTCTGATACTTCTTGGCAACACTCTGCTCGATCTTCACCAGACTGAGAAAGCCGGTCAGGCCTTCGCTCGTGCTCTCGCCGCAGAGCCCAATTCCGTTCCTGCAAACCTTGCCGCCGGCGATCTCCTGCTCTTGCAGCACCGCGATCCCGAAGCCATGGACCGCTTCGAAACCATCCTCGCCGAAGATTCGCATCATATTGCTGCTCGCAAAGGAGAAGTCGCCGCGGCTACTGAACTCGCAGTCTCCAGCCGTCGTGACAATCACCCGGACCTCGCGCTCGCTGCCCTGCGCCACGCCTGCGAAAAACTCCCCGACTCATCCAACCTACAGCTTGATCGCGGCCTCCAGGCATTCGAAATGGGTCAACTCCCCGAAGCCGACGAAGCTCTGCACGCCGCACAAAAGCTGGCTCCAGCCAATCCAACCATCCTCTATGCACTCGCGCGCCTCGAAACCGAACAGCAGCAAATGTCGGCGGCTGAACGCGATTACAAAGTCTATCTCGCCGCGCGCCCCAACGATGCGAGCGCACACTATGGCCTCGGATATGTCTACGCCGCGCTCCTCCGCACCGAGGACGCCCGCCGCGAGTTCGAAACCTCTATCCGCCTTCAGCCCCGGCAGACTGAGGCCTACTTTCAGCTTGGCCAACTTGCTCTCGACGCCCATCACGATGATGAAGCCAAGCCTCTCTTCGAACACGTCCTGGCCCGCGACCCCAACCATGCCGGTGCGCTCACTGGCCTCGGCGAACTTGCATTTCGCGACAAGGAGTACTCCACAGCCGAGCAGCTTCTTGCCCACGCTGAAAAATCCGATCCTACCTATACTCGTCCGCACTACTATCGCGGTCTCTCCCTGGCCCGCCTGGGCCGCAATGAAGAAGCGCAGCAGGAGCTACAACAAAGCGATGGTCGTCCGCACGCTACCCCGCCATCACCATCCAACACCGCGCAGCCTCCGCCTTAAACAGCCTTCGCTGATTCCTTTCGATCGATGCCTTCTTCACATCGCTCCCAGTGTTCAAAGGAAGGTGCTCAGCTATGTCTACTTACACTCTGATGAATCGCTTTTCGCAAGCCGCTCTCGCAGCTTCGATGCTGCATAACTCAGGTATCTTTCTTTGCGCGCAGCCGCCCGTTCCGCCTGCAACCTCTGCCGCCGAAATGTTCACCAATCCCCTGCTTCCCTCGGGTCCCGATCCCTGGGTCATGTCTTACAGGGGCACTTATTACTTCATGGCTACAACCGGCATCAACCTCACGCTCCGAGCCACGCCGGATATCACCGATCTTGCCCATGCTCAGAAGCGCGTTGTCTGGACCCCGCCTGCCACCGGCTCCTACAGCCATGAGATCTGGGCGCCCGAGATCCATCGCTTTGACAACAAGTGGTACATCTACTTTGCAGCCGACGCCGGCACCAATGAGACTCACCGCATTTACGCTATTGAAAACCCTTCCGAAGATCCCATGCAGGGAGAATGGACATTCAAAGGCCAAGTCGCCGATCGCACCGACAAGTGGGCTATCGACGCCTCCGCATTCGAACTCAACGGCCAGAAGTACATGATCTGGTCAGGCTGGCAGGATGACCACGATGGTGAGCAGGACATCTACATTGCGCACATGAAAAACCCCTGGACCATCGACTCGGAACGCACGCTGCTCTCGCGCCCGCAGTATCCGTGGGAAGAGGTGGGGGACTTGCTCAACCGCCCATCAATGCCTCATCTCAATGTGAACGAAGGTCCTGAAATCCTCATCCACAACCAGGACATCTTCCTTGTCTATTCGGCCTCTGCATGCTGGACCGACTACTACGCGCTCGGAGTGCTCCGCGCCCGCGTGACCGACAATCTGCTCGATGCAAAATCCTGGCACAAGTACGATCATCCGTTTTTCCATCAGAACCCCGAAGCCGGAGTCTATGCAACCGGCCATAACGGGTTCTTCCAGTCACCGGATGGTCAGGATTGGATCATCTACCACGCCAATTCGCAGAAAGGACAAGGGTGCGGTCCACAACGCTCTCCGCGCATTCAGCCCTTCACGTGGAACCCAGATGGTACGCCGAACTTCGGCCCCGCGCTCCCCACAGGCCAGCCTCTGGCAAAGCCGTCGCGGTAACCGTGCGACATCTTGCCTAATTCTGGCTGTGCTCCCCGTAAAGCGATTTGCTCAACTCAAATTCCGTGTGGGCTTTGTCTTGTTGGCCGGCTGCGCGATACGCATGACCTAACTCGAAGTGAGCCTTGGGATCTTTGGGAGCAAGACCAACGGCGAGTTGCAGCTCGCGAATGCCGCGGGCAGAATCTCCATTGGCATCTAATGCCATGCCCAGCTTTTCGTGCGCCCATGCAGATTTTGGATCCAGTTCCACAGCCTTTTCTAAGAAAGGCTGTGCATCGGCTGCACGGGCCTGATCGAGAAGAAAGACTCCCATGTCGAGATAGGGCCACGGGTCTTTGAGGTCCCGTTCCTTCGCCCATTGCGCAGCGGTGCGCAAAGCCTTTTCGGCTTTCTCCGGGTCGTTTTTCGCGTCATAAGTAAGTCCAAGGTTTTCTTCCGCTTTAAGATTTGCAGGATCGAGCGCAAGCAACCGAAGAAAGACTTTCTCGGCATCTGGGAAGAGATTTCTGGTGTAGAGGCACCGGCCCAGGCTGTAGAGAACATCCGTGTTGTTGGGTTCCATGCCGAGGGCGACGCGCAGCCAGCGCACGGCATCGTCGTAGTCGTCGAGCAGCACATAATCCAGTGCGACGGATCGGAGCTGCGCAACGGTGGGCTTCTGGAGCTGCGCGGCGCGGGTGTAGGTTTCCAGCGACTCGCGAGACTTGTTTTGCTTCTGCAGCACAAGCGCAAGCTCGTATAGCGTATCCGCGGGTTGCGGATTGTGTTCGAGGCGGGCACGCAGGCGTGCTTCGGTTTCAGCTAACGATGGATTGGGAGGTGCAGAGGCTTCATGGTCGAGCGATATACCTCCCGGCTGTGCGACCTTGGCCGGCGCTTGTTGCGCTGAGGCAAAGGGCGTCAGGACAGCGAGAACCCCCGCGGCCAGCAGGAGCGTCAGCCTAGCCCCGGCTAACTGTGAGGACCGCATTGTCATAGCCTCATGCCTTTGCATCACTTGATACATTCCGCGCGAATTATTATTTCAGAATGAAGCATCTGCCGGCATCAAAGGCGAAGAGCACCTCGGTCCAACATATTCGAGGATTCATAGCTGCTCACGTCAGAAACGCAGCTTAAAACGGATTGCGCTGGCTAAGCAGAATTGCATACCATTTTGCCTGAGGTGACGGGATACAGACATTACCGGGTGGCATTCGTATGGGCTGCGCTTGCTGCCGCAGGCTCGGCATGGTTGTGCGCGCAGGCAGCAGCTCCAATTCGAGCACCGGGCGTATCTGTTCCGGGTCGATTTGTAGACGTCACGGCGCAGGCAGGCGTGCATTTTCTGCATCAGGCGCCGCATACCTCGCGCAAATACCTTATTGAGACCATGGGCTCCGGCGTAGCGCTCTTTGACTGCGATGGCGACGGACGGCTTGACTTGTTTCTGGTGAACGGCGCGCCTTATCCAGACCCGACGCCGAAAGGAACTATCCCCCAAAAAACGGGACCCGCCGATTGGAACCGGCTTTACCACCAGAAGAGCGACGGAACATTCGAGGACATTACTGAGAAATCTGGCCTCTCCGGCGTGGGATACGGAATGGGTGTGGCCGCCGCCGACTACGACAATGATGGCAATGAGGATTTGTATGTTACCGGCTATGGCGGAAATCATCTCTATCATAACAACGGCGACTGCACGTTTACGGATGTGACGGCGACCGCGGGTGTAGCCGGAAGTGGATGGTCGACGAGCGCGGCATGGGTGGATCTGAATGGCGACGGGTTGCTGGACCTGGTGGTTCTGCGTTACGTGACGTGGGACTGGGACGACAAGTGGTGTGGGCCGCCGGAAAATCGCGGCTACTGCCACCCGGATGTCTTCGATCCGATCTCCATGCTGGTCTATCACAACGATGGCAACGGGCATTTTACGGAGGTGTCGCACAGGCTTGGTCTTGATAAGCCAGGTAAAGCGCTGGGCATCGCAATTGGCGACTACGACCGCGATGGGCGCATCGACCTTTTTGTGGCCAATGATTCCATGCCAGAGTTTCTGTTTCATCAGAAGAAGGACGGCACCTTCGAAGAAGTTGGCCTTGAGACTGGAGTCGCGGTGGATGGCGATGGCCGCACCTTTGCAGGCATGGGCGTGGACTTTGCCGACTACGATAATGACGGCTGGCCCGACCTGCTAGTAACGACGCTGGCGAATCAGAAGTATGCGCTCTACCACAATGAGCATGATGGGACCTTCGACTACGCAAGCTACAAGACAGGTTTTGCGCGCATGACATTGCTCCACTCGGGATGGAGTGCCTTGTGGTTCGACTACGACAACGAGGGCTGGAAGGACCTCTTGATTGCGCAGGGGCATGACCTGGATACCGTGGAGAAGAGCTATCCGCAGTTGCACTACCGCGAGCCGATGATGCTCGTGCGTAACGTGGCGGGCAAGTTTACAGATGTGACCGCATCCTCCGGCCCCGGATTGCAGGAGCGCTGGGTGGGCCGTGGCATGGCGATTGGCGATTTCGACAACGATGGCAGAGTGGACGCGGTGGTGACGACGAATGGCGGCACGGTGCACATTCTGCACAACGAGACGCCGACTGCAAATCACTGGATTACGCTCAAACTGGTGGGTCACAAGAGCAACCGCGACGGCATCGGCGCCGTAATTCAGGTGACCACTTCGGCAGGTAGTCAATGGGAGACGGTTTCCACATCCGGCGGATATTTATCTTCGAGCGATCCGCGAGCCCACTTCGGGCTGGGAAGCAGCACCGTTGCTCAAACCATAGAGATTCGTTGGCCAAGCGGCATTGTGCAGACACTGAAGAATGTGGTCGGAGACCGCATTCTTCAAGTGGACGAACCCGTGACAGAGACACGCTAAAACGGCATCGGCGAGGCTTCATGATCGAAACCTTCGACCATGAAGAAATGTGCCTGCTGATTCATCTCACCGGCAAGAACCAGAGCAGCAAATTGGTCTGCCTCTGAGGGGGTCGCCCCAATTAGGGAGGCCCTCAGAACGGAATGTCGTCATCGGAGATTTCGGTCTGCTGGGTATAGTCGTCAGGGCTCGCGGGTGCGCGCTGGTCGAAACCGGCAGACGAACTGGATGAACTTGCTGAACGGCTATACCCGCCCGAACTTGAGCCATCTTCGCGGCCTGAGAGCAGCGACAGATCGTTGACAATGATCTCGGTCTTGTAGCGTTTCTGGCCGGATTGCTTGTCGTCCCAACTGCTGGTGCGAAGAGCGCCCTCGATATAGAGCTTGTTGCCCTTTTTCACGTAATCGCGAACGATTTCAGCGGTGCGGCCGAAGGCCACCAGGTTGTGCCACTCAGTGCGGTCTTGCCAGCTGCCCTGCGCGTCCTTCTGACGGTCGGTGGTGGCGAGTCCGAAGGTGGCGACCATGGTTCCGCCGGGGGTGGAACGAATCTCTGGGTCCTTGCCTACGTTGCCAAGAAGAATAACTTTGTTAACGCTCTTTGCCATCTTCGTCCACTCCAGTGTGTGTTGCTGCCCAATTTATCGTGTAGCGTAAAAACTTGGCGTCAGGCTCGGCCAAAATTCCGTGTCGTGCCAAAAGCTCGTGTCAGTGTTTCCTAAGTTTCTGCGACACAGCAATTTGTGGCCAAACTGGTCAGGAACAACAATCGCCCTTTCCTGGCAGATCTCTGGGAAGAGTATAAGCGGGCGAGGAGAATCACAGCAAACTCCACAACTTTTGCCAATTCAAGGGGGTACCGTCAAATCCAGGTTGAGGGACAAACTATCAGGCGTGCGGATCGCGTAGTGCAGACCCATACTGGAGTCTGGCAGATTTTGTAACGGTGGAGTTTAGCAGGCGCCAACGACGTTTGCTCTTCAAACGACAATTATCGTGGATATTCGAGGGCGAGATTCTTCAGCGCGCAATTCGCCAGGCGACGATATTTCCTTTCAGCGCGCTGCCACTGAGGTTGCTGGTTTCGAGAAGAACTTCAAAATGCGGGAGCGTGCCATCTGGCCGTCTGACGTGATTCAAGAAAGGTCCTAGTTGGGATTCATCGGCTGCGAAGTCCCAAGCGCACTCGGTCCCCGCCATCGATGTTCCTTCGAGAATCAAGGCACTCCCGACCCCGCTGAGATTTGGCAAATACGCAACGATGCCGTAGACGCGATGTTGCGGATCATCATAAGATGAATCCCATTGCCGGGCTTCGTTGCCTTGAGGCGAACGATTGAAGACAGAGAATACGCCATTCTTCCAGTTCTTCGAGATTGCAAAATTCATGTTGCGCTCAAATAATTCAACCCAGGGATTACCTTCCGCGGCACCTAGCAAAATGACATTGCTTTGTTTGATATCGTTCGGCCTCACGTCGCGCGCATAGCGCACGTCGAACATATTTCCTTCAGATTGCGCAATCTCGGAGAGAGTCCGCACGATTTCAAGATCTACGATCGAGGTATATCGTCGGCGCAGGAGGTCGCTCGCCAGCTTCTCCGGGGTGGTTGCCTTCTTGGAATTAGCCTCCAGGTAGTCACCTCTGAGATATTCAGCCAATCCTACATCACGGTTGAGGGATGCCTCCGATATGACCAGACCGCAATCGGAAGGAACGATCAATGTCGGCTGCCCAGCAGAGAGAATCGGAATCGAGAAGGAACGAACCGGCGTTGAGTTCGAGTGGCCGTTTGCAAGTACGCCTCGGTCGTGGACGAGTATCCCCATAGTAGCGAATCCAAGAATCGCGACCAGCGCCCATGCGACGGTGGTGCCAAAGGAGCGCGATGGGCCAGCATGTCCCGGCTCATTGTTGGAGGTAGCTGCCGATGTAATACCCAATTCAGGAGGGACGGCGGCGGGCAGCGGCGAGGCTCGCGGCTCAAAAAGAGGAACGTACCCTCCCCTAGGGATCACGATTCGAATTGGCTCGTCCGCACCTTCTCCATTGAAATAAAGTTCAAGCCGCTTGCGAAGGCGGCTGGCCTGGGTGCGCACTATCCCATCGATCGACGAGTCATAATCGAGCGCCCGGTCAAAGACGGCAGCCCCAATCTTCTGTTCATTGAGATCCTTCTCGCGATTCAGGAACGCGAGTTCGCAAATGTGAATAAGAAGACTGGAAAGCCGTTCACTCTTTTGGAAGACAGAAGACGCGAGGACACGCCTCAATAGTTCGCGGCGCGAATCCACAGCTCCAAGAACCGCTTCTGGGGAAGGGGAAGGAGCGGGCTTGTACCGGCTCGTGAGCGCTGCTTCTCGCACTCCTTCAGTGAATCAGAGCGATGTTACCCGGATATAAACGCAATTGTCACGATCTGTTCGCTGTATCGGCGACAGTTACAACCAGGTAAATCGCAGATTCTCGGGCGCTTCTAACGTGTATCGGGGGCGTCTCTGTGAATTGATTTGGAGCCAACGCGAACCAGTGCTAGTTATGTGGAAACTAGTGATCAAACAGCGCACACGATTCCGCGAAACCATCTTCAGGAGGCAGGCCATGATCGTAGAGTCCAAAAGCAGCGTTGTGTCAGCGGTGCGGAGCGCCGTCGGAGCCGACCGGCCCGGCGGTTTGCCCCATATATTCCGTTTCGTTCTTCTGATCCTCTTGTGCATCGGCGGCCCTGCCTCGGCACCGGCATGGGGTCAGTTCGATTCCGCATCCGTCCTCGGCACTATTAAGGACCCGAGCGGCGCAACGGTGGCGTCTGCGAATGTCGAACTTCTGAACATCGCCAAGGGTATCCGGGTGACCAGGCAGACCGACGGAAACGGCGACTACGAGTTCACCAACGTGCAGCCAGGCGATTACATGGTGACGGTCACGGCCGCCGGATTTGACAAGATGCAAACAGACCGGTTCACTGTGACCGTCGGCGCACGGCAGCGGGTCGAGATCACTCTCAAGGTTGGTACCGACAGCCAGAGCGTGACGGTTGCGGGAGCGGCCAGCTTGCTGGAGACCGATTCGAGTGACCGCGGCGAGACGGTCCAGACCGAAGAGGCGGTCGACTTGCCGCTGAACGGTCGCGCCTATGCCGATCTCTCGGTGCTGGTTCCGGGCGTTCGTCAGTCGCTGCTTGGAACGGGGCTTTCCGCTCCCAGCCGTGATGCTTCCTACAACGTCAACGGACTGAATTCGATGGCCAACAATTTTCAACTCGACGGCATCGACAATAATGCATATCAAACAGCGAACCAGGGATTCTCAAACGAAGCGGTAATTCCCTCGCCCGACGCCGTGCAGGAGTTCAAAGTTGAGACAGACAACTATAGTGCCGAGTATGGCCGCGCCGGCGGCGCCATTGTCAACGCTACCATCCGCAGCGGAACCAATCGGATTCACGGCGTAGCCTATGACTATCTGCGCAACACAGTACTGAACGCGTTCGGTCCTTTTTATGGTACCGGAGTTAAACCAACCCTGGTGCAAAACCAGTTCGGGAGCACATTCGGCGGCCCCATAAAGCGTGACAAGCTTTTCTACTTTGCGGACTTTGAAGGATTGCGCAATGTGAACCGCGCAATCACAACAGCTGTGGTCCCCACTGCCTCACAGGCACAGGGCATCTTCACGGATACGGATGGCAGTCCAATTCCACTGCAGAATCCGATCACCGGTACGCAGTACCCCAACGGCGTGATCCCTGTCTCCGACCAAAGCCCGTTTGCTGCCAAGGTGCTGAGCGTTCTGCAGGCGGATGCCGCGCCCAACACAGCTGCTGCACCGGGCGGTAATAATTATGTTTCAACTCCCGCCAACACGGTAACCGGTAACAAGGGCGATGCTCGCATCGACGCGTACATCAGCCCAAAGTCAATAGCATTTGCTCGCTATAGCCAGAGTTCGTTGGTCTATTTCCTGGCGCCAAACATTCCAGGGTTGGCAGGTGGCAACAGCAACGGAACCCTATATGTCTACACGCGCCAGGTCGTCGGGGGATATAACTTCTCTCCCACGTCGAATTCCATTTTGCAGCTGCGTCTGGGCCTCACGTGGACGCAAAGCGGTAAATCCCCGGTCAACATCGGTGCAGAGAGCTTGCTCGCGGATTTCAACATTCCCAACATCCCCACGGATGCTTCCATCAACGGCGGGCTGAATACTCAGGTTGTCACCGGGTTCTCGCAGTTTGGACGGCAGGCGACCAATCCCCAATATACCGATCCCTACGACGCGAATCCGAAGGTGAACTACAGCATTCTGAAAGGACGCAACAGCTTCAAGATGGGCGGTGAATACGGCTACTTCAACATGTCCATCTCAGACTTCCACCCTCAGGATGGCGAGGATTTCTATGCCAACCAGTTCAGCCGCGCCGGGGCCTCAGCCACCGGTAGTTGCCCTGCAGGCACGACGGTGTGCGCCACCGATGAGGCGCATTCGCAGGCCAATAACCTTGCCGATTTTATCTTTGGAGCGCGCAACAGCTATCAGTTGAACAACCTGGCTTCGATCCAGTATGAGCGCCGCTGGTATATGGGCTATTTTCAGGACGACTATAAATTCAACGACAAGCTGACTCTCAATATGGGAGCACGCTATGAACTGGTAACCCCGCCCTGGGAACAGAACAACCATCTGGCGAACTTCGATCCGATGAACGATACGCTTGTGCAAGCATCCGGTGGCTCGCAGTACAACCGGTCGCTCATCAATACTGACAAGAAGGACCTTGCGCCACGCTTCGGCCTTGCCTACCAGGTGGACCCCAAGACTGTGATTCGCGGAGGCTATGGCATCGGGTTCATGCACTACTTCCGATTCGGTGGTGAGAGCACGCTCGGGTACAACGGTCCGTACATCGTGGATGCGACGATTAACCAGACACCGCCCAACTCCGTAGTAAGCGGCGGCCAACCGCTTTGCACTTCGCTCACTGAAAGCCCTGGCACTTGCTTCCGGACTACACAGTCAGGGTATGAGACCAACTTTGCCACGCCGCAGAACTTCTCCACGCTACAGGCGCAGACGCGGTACGTTCAGAGCAACTTCCCAGCGGGGTACGTGCAGGCTTATCATTTGACTGTGCAGCGGGAAATTATGAAGAACACCACGTTCGAAGCTTCCTATGTAGGTAGCCATGGTTTACGCATCCCGGTTCTTACCGACTACAATCAGGCTGCTACCGAGCCGGTCAGTTGCGACACAATCGCTGCCGATTGCCTCTCACAACAGGCTCGCCGCCCTATTTCGACCTTCACCAACATCTTGACGGCACTCCCGCAGGGATACCTCGACTACAGCTCCCTGCAGACAAAACTAGAGCGTCGATACAGCAATGGACTCTACCTGTTGAACGCGTTTACATGGTCGAAGGCGATCAATAATGCTTCTGCCGACCTTGAGACATTCGGTGGCGATGGGGCGCTGGTCAATAAGTACAACCCGGCCGGTGACCGCGGCGTATCCAGCTACAACCAGCCACTCAATGACACCTTGACCATCATCGGAGACGTTCCTTTTGGGAAAGGCAGAATGTGGGGACAGAGCGCTCCAGCCTGGCGGCAGCAAACGCTGGGCGGCTGGCAGGTTACGGCCATCAACACGGTGACCAGCGGTCTGCCGATCAACTTGACTTATGCCCCAAATGGTCAGTATGTGGTGTCGAGCACGAGCGAGGTTTACTCCGTTCGTCCCAACCTCGCCACTACACCGGCAGCGGTCTATGCGCCCAGATCGAGCTGGATCAAGACCAAGAGCGCGCTCACAGGCACGTTCAATTCCAGCGCTGTTACGGTTCCCACGCCCAGCCAGTACTTCGGCAATGCGGGACGCAACGACTTGAGCGGGCCGGCCTTTGCGCAGCTAAACTTGGCACTCCACAAGTCTGAGCAGCTGTGGTCAGAAGATAGCAAGATCGAATTCCGCATAGAGGCCTTCAATGTCCTGAATTCAACAAACTTCCAGTATCCCGACAGCGCAAAAACCGATGGCGCCAACTTCGGTACCTACACGGCAGCCACTGCCTACCCGGCTCGCCAAGTACAGTTTGCCTTGCGTTTGTCCTTCTAGGTCCTTGATCACTCGACCTTTTATGAGGCAGGTGCAGCAGGCTTCGCTTTTGGGGCCTGCCGCACCCACCTCAACAAAACGCAATGACGCGGTCGCGGGCCAAGCCGTACTCAAGACTTTTCCAAATCAACCTGTCCCTCCCGAGAGCATATGCAATGCTCGCCGGGATGCCCACGCCCGAAATAGCCATCATTCCTTCCGGAGACTTCTTCCCAACTTTCGACCAAGTACATTGCGCTATTCGGTAGCGTTCTTATCATCGGTCTTCATCTATTTGCAATTGCTCAGCCCGCTCAAGGTGACGTTGTAAGGATGAATCAGATTCAGGTGATTGGGATACATAACAGCTATCACGCCGGCATTGCACCCAGGGAAATAAGGCTCATGCAAGCTCAAAATCCAGAGCGTATCAGACCCTCGAATACCGGCATCGTCCGCCCGACCAGCAATTGTCCTCAGGTGTGCGACAGCTTGAATTGAATGTATACCCGCACCGATGAGGGGACAAAAGAAGCACGCACCAGCCAGACTGCAAAGCGCGATGCCTCGCCTCACTGGCCAGCGGAGCGCAAGTCCTCAACACGGACTACCCTGCGTCGGAACGCGCATCCTGGACCGGCTATTCTGTGAACCTGCTTGGGGGGAGCAGTTGCAAGGTCCAACCCAGTCAACAAGCCGGAAGCGTCTAGCGATGCTGCTATCGTCGAGGCCAACTGATAAAGGCGTTGTCCTATTCTCGATCCAGTCCTTATTTCAGCAGCGCAAAACAATCCGCCGGTTTTCGTTCAGGCTCATCCGGTTGGTCCTGGTGAATCTTCAAGTATTCGATGATATCCATGCGTTCTTGGTCTGACAACGCCGGGCCAATAATGCCGGGGGGGCTTTTCGGCGCCTTCGGATCAGGGCTGTACGGCACATAGCCATCGGCAAATTCGTGGCCGGTGTTATGGTTGCCAGCGATGCTGGTGTCCATCCAGAACCCGCCTGACAAGCCCTTCTCCGGCTCGGTAATGTAGCCCACGTGCACCGGATCGAATTCCCGCCGCCCCACAAAGAACTTCTTCGATCGCTTCGAAACAGGCCCCAGCAACTCCCAGAGATTCGGCACCGATCCATTGTGCAGAAACGGTGGCGTCGCCCACACACCCTCCAGAGGTCGCGGCTTATACCCCTCGGCAATCTGCGGCATGTCCAGTGTGTCGAACCCCGAGAAGCATGCCTGCGCCTCCTGGCTGAAGAGGTGGTCCGTGTAGTACTTCTTGCGAATAATCATGCCCAATATGCTGAGCCCTTCCCCGGAACTCAACTTGCTCATGTCGATCGAATAAATCTGCTGCGCAATGTACGCGTCGTCCACAGGTCCCGTCTTCGCATCAGACAGCTCTTCATTGTATTCATCCAATATCTGCTGCGCTTCTTCGTACTTTTCCAGCGCTTCTCGCGCGCGCCTTTCCGCGGAATCGAGTTGCGCTCTTGCATCCTTTTGCAACATTGGAGTTGTCGCGGCGAAGTGCGCCTTCTGGGCCGCAAACTCCTTCTGCGCATTATCTGATTCTTCCTTCGCACTCTGTACGATCTTTGCCTGCGGCGGAATTTCATTTGGCAGATCCGTAGCAAGATTGGCGTTCCGCACCTTCAGTTTCTGATACTCCTCCATCAGTAGCGGCTTCACGTCATCGAAGGTGATTCCGCTGCGCGTCAGGTCAACGCGATTCTTAAAAAAATTGTCCGCTGCGGTCGAGTCAGTGCCCACATCCTGCACGTCTATATACCGGATCACCCACAGCGGATCGCCCTTCTGCCGCCCCTGTGGACCGGGTGACGTGGCATCCTTGAACGCTTGGGAGGCGACGTGCGGGCCGTGACAGGGCGCGCAGTGTTGTATGAACAAGGCCTTGCCCCGATCTGCTGATTCTTGGTTGATATTGCCCAGCAGATCCTTGGGCCATTGCGGCGGCTTCAGCTTTTGAAGCGTCGTTTCGATCTTTAGCAGGTTGTCGAACTGGACAGTTGTGTTGTACCGCTCACTGGGCGGAATCGGACGTCCATAGTCGTCCAGAAGCTTGAAGTCGGCACCCACGCCCATTGCCTCGCTGACGTTACGCGCCATCGGCTGGCTGACCGACGCGTTGTACTGTACCCAGTTGAATTTCCAGATGTTCCACAAGTAGGGATAGCTGACCGGTGCGTCCCCTTTCATGTAATTCTTCGCAGATATGTGATCGCCGAAGACGACGTTGCCGATGCGCGTCAGTGCGTCCGTCCTGCCGTATCCCTCCTGCACCGGATAATGCCAAAAACCGGACGAGCCCATGAAGACTTTTCCCAGCCCTGCTTCAACGCTCGCCAGGTTGCGCCAGAGTTGAAGCTTGCCTCGGATGGTGTTGATGTCCGGCCCCAGCACTTTTGCCGCAAATCGATTGAACTTGAATGGATTGGCCAACGTCTCGCCAATCGACAGTCCAAGATCCAATTGGAAGCTGCCCGGCTTCACATCAGTGAATGCGCTCATCGACTGGCCGCCGTCGATACGGATCGCCGTGGGCGTACCGTCCGTCGCGCTCTTCACATTCAGTTGGCCGGTGTGGCAAGCCGCGCACGTGATGTCGACAACGTGGTCATGGATGGTGTCGTCGTAACGTTTCGCGAACCCAACCGGAAGCTGGTCGGGATTCGCCGGTGTAGCGGCCGGATCGACAATGAAATCCAGCGCCCGCATATGTTCAGGATCAGTGATCCGCGCCTTGCTGAAAGGCTGCTCGAGATTGACGAACCAGCTATACCGCACTCCGTGCATCCCCGAGCCCTGCGCGCTGTAGTAGTAGAGCTCCCGCTCCGGCGATTCGCGGTCCAGACCCCAACCCTGATCCAGATACCGCACTGCGTCCACGTGTTCCGCTGCCGGAACGTTCCTGGCAGCCAGACGGTGGTAGACGAATCCCGCCAAGAAATAGCCTACGAAAATCGCTACTGACGCCACCACAGCAAACCGCAGCAGGCCGCTCAATGCAGACCGGTGAGCAGGAGGCGCAGTCGGCAGCGATTCCAGGACCTCTTCAGCAGTTGCCTCTCCCAGGCGCACCTTGCGGCTCGCTGTCTCTGAGGCCTTGCGGGCGCGGTTGATGCTACCCAACGGTTGAGTGTCAGCCGTTGCATGATCGGTCACGTCAATGTACCGCGGCTCGCAGGCCGTAACTTCCATCGCCGATTTGGGCACCAGCGTTAGCCGTCCGACAACATGGAATGGCGTCTGCGATTCCTTCCACTCGACAGTCGCGTTCTCAACCCAGAAACTCGCTTCGCGATGCACGCCCCATCGGGTCATGTGCTGCGAATCCAGCAGCTGCAGAGCAATATCGAACGAGCTCATCTTCTCGTCTTCGTCCAGATGGCGGGTCAGTTCGTCCCGCAGGGCATTCGGTTCGTTCTGCAACTCGTGTGCCGGGTTGTGCGCACTCGGAATCGCCGTATACTTCACCGCCTCGAACGGCCCGTTGCGGAACGGCACCGTGCTCCAGTAGCGGATCTTCTGGTAAGGAAGATACTTGCCATGTACCTGAATCTTTCCCAGCACCGCGGCCTTTAACACGCGCAAAAAATCCGGAAGCGAAAGCGAAAACATCGTCTTGAGCTGATTTGCATTACTGCCCGCACTCAACACCTGCATCAGCGCCGCGAAGCTGTGCGCATCGTTGATGGGAAATGTCGGGTTGCTCTGCAGTGAGAAATCCTGAAACTTCGATGTCGCCACCAGCTCCGGCGGCAACTCCACCGAGAACGACATGGCCCGCAGGTCTGGGTTGCGGTCCGGATAAATCGTCGATGCGGCGTTCGCAAAGCGAACCGTTGCCGGATAGACGCCGGGTTTGGCATAGATTCCGTGGGCCAGACGCCCGGCCACCTTGTGATCGTGGATCTTGTGCGAGAGGTCGAAAACTTCAAATGTGGCCCGTGCGCAAACACCCTTGGTGTGAGTGCCCCTGCCCAACGGCCGCTCTTGCGCCGCGGCAAATGCTGCCTGAACCTTAAGAATGCCACGCACAATGTTTGCCGCATCCAGTTCCTCATTGGGAAGTTTCCGTTCGAAATTCACCATGGCAACTTCATCCGATCTCGGACAGCAGCGTCCGCGCGCCGATCAGGTCGGCAGTACTATGACCTTCAGTGAACCAGTCGTAAGCAGGCGCCAGTGAGGCGTGCGCTTCGTCTCGCCGACCCGCCTGCATCAGCATTCTCGCCAGCGCCGTGGCCGCGCGCAGCTCGAACGATTTTGTTTGCTGCCGGCTCGCGTAGCGGATTGCCTCGCGCAGGCTGGCTTCGGCCAGTTCTGTTTTTCCCGTCAGCAGCAATAGTTCGCCGCGAACCCTGTGCAACTCGGCGACGTACCCATCTTCAAAGCTTTGCTCGGCGTGCGCAAACCCTTCGTCAATCGCCCGCATTCCCTCGTCCACGCGCCCCGAAGCACGTAATGCATCGGCCAGCAGCGCCAGAAACGCCGAGCGCACCAACCCTGCCGAGATGGCCTTCTGCCCTGCCAGGCTGTCTTTCAGCACATCGATGCCTTCATCGGTACGGCCCAGAAGATGCAACGCATATCCCTGGAAGCCTTTGCTCCACACCGTTTCCTGCGGCAACCCAAACTCCCGGCTGAGCGCGACAATCTCATGGCCCACCACCAACGCTTCGGCCGCTTCGCCACGGTAGAGGTGAATTCCCTGGATCACCACCAGCACGAATGCCACCATCGGCAGATGCTCCTGCAACCGCGCAATGGCAAGCGTCTCTCTCGCACGCTCAATGGCACGATCCGGATAGCCAAGTGCCCAGAGCGGTCGGCTCGACATGGCGCGGCCGATCGTGCCGGGGTCCTGCCCATACATAGCTGCGTAAGCCAGGTGTTCTGAGGGCTGATGCAGCTCGCGGCAGCGTTCCAGCAGGCGGCTCGCTTCCACCATGTCGCCGATAAACTCGCGCACCACGCCCCCGATGTGATGTGCCGCCATGATGTACGCCTGATCGCCGGAGCGAATGGCTTGTCGCATCATTTCGTCTGCGTTGTCTCGGCACTCGCGCAGGTTTCCCCGGATCAGGTGGAATAGCGTCGTCGCCCAGAGCACCGGAATCAGCTCGGGTGGATCGTCGAGGCTCTGGACCAATTGGCGCGCCCTCGCATAGACCTGCTCAATCTCCGGCGTCGACCATCCACTTGTCGAGCGCAGCGCGATGCCCTTCATCATCTGGAGCACAAGTTCCTGCTGCTTGCGCGGTGGCCCATCCGGAACCGGCTTCAGAGCGTTCAGCCCGCGTTCGGCCAGCGCCAAAGCCTCTCGAAAGGCAAACAGCTCCGCCGAGCGTGAGGCCGCCATGTAGAAGTACTGCGCGGCAGCCGAGAAATCCCGCGCTGTCTCGAACAGCACTGCCACATTGCCCGACACGGCCGCCACCTGGTCGTCATGGCGCTTCACAAGCGCACGCGCCACACGTCCGCACAGCGTCGCGCGCCGCGTGGGCTGCAGGGAGTCATACAATGCATTCTGGTACAGCACGTGAACGAACTGGTACTTGAGTGTCAGGGAGTGGTCGGGAAACTCATGCTCCTCGCCGCGTCGGACAAAAACATTGACCCGCTCAAGAATATCCAGACGCTCTTCCACGTCGGCTGCGTCCATCTCCACCACTTCGGCAAGCACGGACGAATCAAATTCATGTCCTTCAACACTGGCCGCCACCAGCAGCTTTCTGTCGCGTTCGTCCACCTGCTCAATCTTCCGCTGAATCATCCCGCGAACTGACTCGGGCAACTCGCGCGGCTGCTCCGGCAGTGAGCGTGCCAGCGCCCATCTTCCGTTCTCTTCCACAATCCCACCCGTATCGCGCAGGTACCGCACCAGATCGGCCATGAACAGCGGGCTGCCTTCCGTCTTCGCATGAATCACTGAAGCAAAGTCGCTGGGGAATTGATGACCCGGAAACTCGCGCTCAAGGTAGCTCTCCACGTCCTTCGTCGCAAGAAACGGCAACACCATCTCTTCAAAGAGTCCGCGCGACTGCAGATCGTTGCGAATGTGCAGAAACGGATGACCTCTCAACGCCATATCCGACGGCCGATAACTTAGGAGCATCAGCACGCGCATGTCAGAGAATCGCCCGGCCAGATAGTTGAGGATATCGATCGTCGAGACGTCGGCCCAGTGGATGTCGTCGACAAAAATGATGAGCGGCTGCACCCGCGAAAGCTCCTGCGCGAGTGCGCCAAACTCACGTTTCATGCGTTCCTGTGAAGTTGCAGGCGTAGCCTGGCGAGTCTCGCCGCCCAATGAAGACTCGCCCGAGTCCGTGTTCACCAGCGCATACCAGGTGGGCGCAACAGCTTTCATCAAGCTTGAGAACGAAAGTCCCGCTTGCGGATGCCGCAGACTTTCGAGCACTTCAAGAATCGGAAGATAAGGTTCTTCGCCGGCCAGCCGCTGCGAACATCGTCCCCGTCCAACCACCGGTCGCTCACCGCGATCCGCTAAGTCAGCAATGAAGTCTTCCAGCACGCTCGTCTTGCCAATGCCCGCCTCGCCGGTCACCGCGAGAATCAGCCCGCGACCATCCTTCGCACGCGTGTAGGCACGCCACAATTTTCCTCGCTGCGCGTCGCGGCCCACAGTAGTTCGGACCGCCGGTGATACGGGCGCGACGGCATTCGATGTGTTGTTTGAGTTGATGTGGCTCGCAATCTGCTCCAGCGCGGCCCTCAGTTCGGCCATGCTCGCAAAACGGTCTCGCGGTCGCTTTGCCAGACACTTCGTAACCAAGCGCTGCAGTTCAGCCGGCGTTTCAAGCTGCGGGGGATCGTCGCGCAACAAGGCCTTCAGTACGCTCGCTGTTGAATTCCCGCGGAAAGCGCGGTCACCCGAAATCATCTCGTAGAGAACCACGCCAAAACTGAATATGTCCGAGCGCTCATCCACAGGCTGCCCTTCGGCTTGTTCCGGTGCCATGTAGGCAATCGTTCCAAGAATCGTGCCTTCCATGGTCCTCGTTGTTTCCTGGTCGGACACTGTCATCAACTTGGCCAGCCCGAAATCGATCAGCTTGCTCGTGCCATTCGCGGTGACAAGTATGTTTCCCGGTTTCAAGTCGCGATGAAGAATCCCTCGGCCATGCGCCTCTTCCAGCGCACCCGCAATTTGGATTGCGAGTTTCAATGCCTGTTCCGCGCTGAGCGGTCCCGATATCGGCTTGCCCTCCACGAACTCCAGCACCAGGTAGTCCGGGCCAATGTCGTAGATCTGGCAGATGTGCGGATGGTTCAGCGCTGCGATAGAGCGAGCTTCCTGCTCGAAGCGGGCAGTAAAGTGCTCCGCTGCAACTTTGATCGCAACATCGCGATTCAGCCGCGGGTCTCGCGCGCGATACACCGCGCCCATCCCCCCAGCACCAATGGGAGCAAGTATTTCGTACGGACCGAGTCTTTCTCCAACAGTGAGGGGCATGGGGACTTATCCAGTTACAGCGGTTTTCCAATCGGTATAGCAACAGCAATAGTGCTGGAGGCTTCTTCCGCAGGAAAAAGCCAACTTGCATAGCATTGGAATGAGCACACGGTTGGGGAACCGCTCTAAGTCTACCCGACAAATATCAGATTGTGGAGGGATTACATCCGAATCTCATTTTAGGAGCCGTTTACGATAACCGGCTCTGCTCTAAGCCTGCGCTTCTCTAATCCGCCTTGACCAGCGTCTGAATCAGAACATCCCTGCGGCGGTTTGCCATTCCATCGGCATTGCGCAGCATGCGCAGCCATGCAAAGACGGCAGCGCCCGCCAGTACGAGGAAGATCGGAGCCGTCAGCCACAGGCTGTCAAAATACCAGCAGATCCCAAAGACCGCCGCGCCGACGCACACCACTCCCAACTGCACCAGCATGGTCAACAGCGCATTGGCCTGCGATCCGCGTTGCCGACTCAACCGCCCCAGGTTTACGCGGTACGGCATGGTCAGCGAAAAGATATTTCCCACCGTAAGGTTGACGGGCAGCGCGAACAGAACCCAACCAATCGTCCCAGCCAGCACCGCTCCACTCGGAGGACCAACACGCAGGCTCACCAGGATGCCCGCCAGCAGCACATCCA
>Ga0187847_10001322_pt1 | contig 22702 bp, 17 predicted proteins | sample June2016WEW_4_10_FD_132458 | JGI IMG/M metagenome (GOLD analysis project Ga0187847, IMG submission 132458) | Peatland microbial communities from SPRUCE experiment site at the Marcell Experimental Forest, Minnesota, USA - June2016WEW_4_10 | ecosystem: Environmental > Terrestrial > Soil >...
ATTTACGCCCTTCCGCGCTAACTCAATGGCCAGCGATTTGGTCAACGAGACTACCGCGGCCTTGCTCGCCGAGTAAGCCGTCACCTCGTGAAAACTTACAAAGGAAGAAAGAGACGCGATGTTTCAGTAATCCGCAGATATGGATCACCTAGACTTCAAACAGCTAAGAGTAACCTGACGAAATGCCTCAACAAAGATTTGGCGGGTGTATCAGAAAATATCAATCACCGGTTTTCTGTTCGGATAGATCAATTAATCTTTCGCCCCGGTGAGAGCTTCCACATCAACGAAAGAAGCACAATCCCCACGAAAGCTGATGCCATGATCGTATAGAGCGCGGTATTCCAGCCATATCGTTCAGCCAGAGTGCCTATGCCTTTACCCTCAGCCACACGTCCCAGGTACCCAAATAGTCCGAGAAATCCCGCCGCGGTGCCCACCGCTTTCTCGGAGGTGAAATCTAGTACGCTGACAACGAGCAAAAGAATAGCTTCGCAGCACAATATCCGACAGCGAGGCCTGTAACTCCACCTCCCAGGTTTTGGGCGACATTCCAAAGTGCAAATTTTGTTCCTCTTTCGCGGATACTATACCAATGGTCCAGAGAGCGGCCACAAGGAGCCCATCCCATGCTTTGAACCAGCCCGTTAAGCCCCCAAAGAGCCATATGCATGGGGAAACTGCTGACGTTCTCGAAAGCGAAGTTGCAAAACGCGGTTGGCAATAGCGCGAGGGGCATAAAGTGACGCGGATTGCTCCGGTCCGACCATGCGCCCATAAAAAACTTGTCAATGCCGTACGAGATAGCTGTTACCGCCAGTATGTTCCCGATCTGCCCCTTGCTGTATCCGAGCGCCTGCACATCTCCTTGGAGACTGCCGGGAGATTGTTTCTTACGAGATAAAAAGCTGCGTAACCAATGAAGGTGGACTCCATAATTTGCCAGCGCAGTTTAGGATAAAGTCGCTTGACCTGTTCGCTGGGAAGCCTGGCGATATGTACGGCCAGGCTTCAGGAAAAGGGGGATTCCAACTCATGAATAACCTCGTTACATTTACTGCTTGTGCGAAAAGCGTTCCGCGCGATTTGCTAAGAGGGGCGCTAATAGTGTGAGAGAAGACGAAATTTAAAAACTTAATTCTGAAGACGGTTTAATGGTAGCAAATAACTTCTTCATGAAGCTTCACTTTCTTCGTATAGGTAGCCCTTTGCAAGTTCAAGAAAGCTCGCCAGGTCCTTTGTCGCCCTGTCTTTATTAGTCTTCAATTCATTTGCTAGAAGGCTTGCTACCGTGGGCGCGGCTTCAATAGCGGCGCGTGCATCAAGAAAAAGAGCGCGCGTGCGCCGGGCAAGAACATCCTCAACCGTGCGTGCCATTTCATATCGCGCCGACCAAAGTACTTCGCGCAACCGAAATGGAAGGCGGGGGTGGAGAAGCGCATCGAGGCTAACATCCTCCCGTGAAAGGGCATAAAGCATGGGCAGGTCCGATCCATAAACGCGCTCCCATGCGGGCATTGTTGCAGCAGAATCCGTAACCCACCCGTGAAGCTTCAACCCCAGAGTCCGCGACGGCCGTTTAGGCAAAGACGCAATCTCGCAGGCGCGCTCGATCGCATCCTGCCCCATGCGCCTATAGGTGGTCCACTTACCTCCGGTAATCGTGACCATGCCGGATTGCGAAACCAGAACTGTGTGGTCTCTCGAAAGCTGAGAGGTCTTGCCGCTACCTTTGCGAACCAATGGGCGCAGGCCGGACCAAACGCTCAATATCTCAGCGGCGGCTGGCTTTCGGCCAAAGTAGCGATCAATATGGTCGAGAAGGAATTCCTTTTCTGAGATAAGCGCACGCGGTTCGGCAGATACACTTGCGACGGGCTCATCCGTGGTTCCCACAATTGTGGTGCCGTGCCAGGGGGTAGCGAAAAGCACCCGGCCATCGGCAGTTTTGGGAATCATGACTGCTGTGTTCCCCGGTAAGAATGAATGCGGCAAAACGAAGTGCGTCCCCTGACTCAGGGCGAGCAATGAGTTAGGGGCGGCGCCATCCATGGTGAGGATATCTTCCGCGCCGACACCACACGCATTGATCAGCACCTTAGCTTGTAACTCGAAGGCAGCGCCCTCTTCGCGGTCCAGCGCCTGGATGCCGATCGTCTTGCCAGCGCGCCGCAGAAGGCCGACGGCTTCCACATAGTTGATCGCAGTGCCGCCGAGGTCTTGCAATGTGCGCAAGAGCGCGATGGCATAGCGGGCATCGTCAAATTGCCCATCGTGGTAGAGGATGCCTCCGCAAAGGCCATCATCCTTAAGTCCGGGCAGTTTTTGCAACGTGTTTCTGCGGGATAGAAATTCCGATCGTCCAAGCGACAAACTGCCCGATAGCCGTTCATAGACCTTGAGGCCGAGACCATAGTATGGGAGCGACAGGTAGCTGTAGGCTGGGACAACGAAGGATAGGTCGTGGACTAAGTGAGGCGCGTTCCTCAGCATGTGGCCGCGCTCCCGCAAAGCATCCACCACAAGCGTCAGGTTAAGCTGCTCGAGGTAACGCACACCGCCGTGAACAAGCTTGGTGCTTCGGCTTGAGGTCCCTTTGGCAAAGTCAAATCGCTCGACCAGCAGGGTGCGATAGCCGCGAGAAGCGGCTTCAACCGCAGCGCCCAGGCCGCTGGCTCCGCCACCAATCACCAACACATCCCATGGCTCCGTTTGCTGGCCGAGTTGGTGCAATATCTCCGCTCTCGTGGTCATAGCTGTAACTCGCAGATTGCCTTTCATCTTTCCCAAAAATACGCGAAGTATAATGCACGATATTCCAGTAACAGTGGGCACTTCCAAGATATACCGCGTTTCAGCCGCATATCTCCCCCACCCCTTTTGGAAAGCATGTCTCCAAAGCGCCAATTACTGTACATCCAAATTGTGACGGAACAGTCCAGGTTGCATAAATCGGGAGAGGAATAAATTAAGAGTGTGCCAGCCATTTTGAGTGGCTGGCGCACAGCTATGGCGCAGATTAGTAGATGACCTTCAGACCAAACTGGATGATACGCGGCTCCCAGGTGCCGGTCATGGTGCCACCGGCGATGCTGGTAGGTGCGGAGCTGTTGTTGTCAGTACCGGAGACGGTGTTGCCTCCCGAGCCGCCCGGCAGGTAAAGGTTGGTGTGGTTGAAGACGTTATACATCTCCGTGCGGAACTCCATCTTCATTCTTTCCACTGGGGTGTTGAACCGCTTGTTGATGTCCAAATCCGTTTCGTAGAACGGCATGGTGCGGCCATAGTTCTTGGGAAGGCTGCCAAATGGGCTCGATGGACCGTTGGCTGCGGTGTTGCCGACATAGGTTGAAGGCAGTGTCAAGGCATTGGCGTTGACATACTGAACGAAGCCATTGGCGAGCTTCGTTTTCCCCTGGGTATAGTGAGCTCCAGGTATGTAGTTGGGGCGATAAAGATTCTCTCCGCGCCAGTTTTGAGTCAGCATCGGTGAGACTTGATTGGCCGATGCCGGCGAATAGGTCAGGTTGAATGGCGTGCCACCCTGAGCGGTATTGATGCCGCTGATCTGCCATCCGCCGAAGATAGCATTCTCAAGTCCGTTGCCGCCGGCCAAAAAGCGCTTCCCTTGTCCGACTGGCAGGTCGTATACCAAGCTGGTGACGTTGGTGACTGTCAGGTTATAGTCCGATTGCCCATAGTCGGCGTTGATGTCATATCCGTTCTGTGGGTCCGGCGTGTTGGCCTCGAGAGTAGAGGACGCGTTATCCAGCGCGTGCCCCCAGGTGAAGGAGTTCAACATCGTAAAGCCATCGACAAAACGCTGCTCGTAGCGGGCTTGCAGTGAGTTGTAGTGAGATTTGAATTCGTTGGTAGCTTCAGTAATATCGCCATTGTTAAATGGGTTGGCAGGATTGTTGAGCAAGGTCCCTCCCCAGTTGGGGTATGGACGAGACCAGCCGTTCGCCGGGACGCCGCCAATGAAGCCGAGTGCGGGATTTTTCTGGTTGGCGTTGATGAAGCCCTGCAGATGAACGCCGTGGTTGCCCACGAACGCCAAGTCGAAGAGGATGTTCTTAGCTAAAGATTTCTGCACGCTCAAGAAGTAACTCTCGGCGTAGCCATCCTTGGTGTTCGGAGGGATAGAGTCGATGTTATCGGTGCCCGCGCTGAAGGTGGTTGCCAGCCCTGTGGGATAACCGGCAGAAAGTCTCTGGTAGCCGGTAGTGGTGCCAAGACCAACGCCAGCGGCAGGCGAGGGGTTGATGACCGAGGTAAACATTGCGTTCGGAGCATTGATGGCCAGCATATTGCCCGAACCGGCGCGCCAGTAATGGATAAAGCTGGTTCCATAGCCACCGCGGACTGCGATGCTATTTGTTAGCGCATAGGCAAAGCCTACGCGTGGCGCATAGTCGTTAAGATTCGGATTAACCAGGCTCTTGCCGTAGACGCCGCTGCCGCTGTAAGGAGAAATGCACGCAGCTGTGCCGCATAATGGACTGCTAGCAGTGGTGTAGCCAGGAGTTAGCGTCTGCATAGTCCCGGTTGCCGGGTTGAAGTTAGAGAGGTCGTGGTTGCGTTCTGAGTAAGGCGAACCGTACTCCCAGCGCACTCCCAGATTCAGAGTTAGCTTGGAGCCGATCTTCCAGTCGTCCTGTGCGTACACGCTGTCCATGGTCTGCAGCAGATGCGAGATCCAGTAAGTTGACAGCGAGTATTGGCCGCTCGCCCCGAAGAGAAAGTCGGCCCAGTAGGTGTCGGCAACGGAGCTAGTTCCGCTGGGGCAGTTAGTAGCGTTGGAAACTCCGCCAACTGTCGCCGGACAGACGCTGTAGCCATGATTGAAGGTGAAGGAGCCATAGAGCGGGTTCGAGTCCTGCACTTCCATCCAGATGTGCTCATACTCATAGCCGAACTTGAAAGAGTGCTTGCCCTTGACCCAGGAGAAGTTCACCTTGGGGTCAAGTACCGAAGGGTTCTGCCATTGCGGGTTGGTGCTCTGGCGTCCGAACGAGGTAAAGCCGCCCGTGATGGCCATAGAGGGCAGACCGCCGGAAACGCTGGCGATATTCGGCAGCCCAGGAATGTCGCCTTGTGAAAACGAGGTGTTGCCCACTGCGAAAGTCCATTTGCCGGCCGTGGTGCCGGAGAGCGCGAGGCGGGCGTCGAGAACCTTGTTGTTACTTATCTGGCGGGTGTAGCCGAGCGCAACCTGCTCATCGTGAATCTTGATTTCGCCGTTGGTCTGCATATCGATCGGTTCGGGCAAAAGATTATAGTTCTTGCCTGTCTCTTTGCGATCGCTGACTTTCAGGAACCACGCACTCTTATCGTTCTGCTGGAAATCCAGGCGAAGGTCGCCCTTGTCCGCATGATCGGTGAAGGGCGCATTCAAAGGGCAATCGTTCGTGGCCACGCCGCTAGTGGCTGAGCCCGCAGTTACTGTGCACTGCCCAGGCAGCGCGTTCAAGTACAACCCGGCGATTTTCTTGGACGTCTGGTCAAGGTCAGCAACGGCCTGAGCAGGCCAACCGGTAATTGGAGTGTTCGCGGGAATATAAGTGCCTGGACTCCAGGGATCCTGCACGGCGACGGCTAGCTGCCCGTTGAGCTCGTTGGTCGTGGGCACTGTGTCCACAACAGTAGGCGTGAGCGTCTGACGGAATCCCTCGTAATCCACGAAGTAGAAAAACTTGTTCTTCTTAATTGGTCCACCGAAGGCCGCCCCGAATTGATTGCGGTTGAATAGCGGCTTGAAGAACGGGTATTGAACGCCGGTGACAGCATTGATGGAGACCGGCTTGATATAGCCGAATGCGTTCAGATCCGTGTTGCGGATGAACTCGTAGAGTGTAGCGTGAAATTGGTTGCCGCCGGATTTGGTGGCGACGTTGATGGTGGCGCCGGAGGAGCGGCCATACTCGGCGCTCTCATTGTTGGTTACCACTTCAAACTGGGCGATGGCGTCTGGCGGAGGCTCGATGATCTGATTATCGAAGCCCTGATTACTCTCGCCATAAGCATTGTTGTCCATGCCGTCCAACATGAAGTTATTGAACATACTGCGCTGGCCGTTGACGTTAAACGATCCGGCGCGCGTCAAGCTGGTAACTGCGGTGGTTGTCGCATCGGCAGGCGCAGGACGCGCGCCGGTGACGTAATCCACCAAGTCCGAATAGTTGCGGGTGACTAGCGGTAAAGCTTCGGTTTGATACTCGGTAACGGTTTGGCCGCGCTGGCTGGAATCGGTTTCAAGCTCGAGCGCGACGTCGGATACCTGGACCGTGGTCTGGGCCTCGCCGATCTTGAGAGTTAGGTCGATGCGCACGCGGCCGCCGACCGGGATAGTGATGTCCTTTGCAATGCCGTCGGAAAAACCGGCGGTTCTTGCAGAGATCGTGTAGATGCCGAAGCGAAGAGAGGGAACTTCATAGTCGCCCGCGCCATTCGTGGTTACGGTGGTAACAATCCCCGTGGAATTATTAGTGACCTTTACGCTCACGTTAGGGATCGCAGCCCCGCTGGCGTCGTGAATAGTTCCTACCAGGCTTCCATTTTCGTACTGGGCGAATGCACTCAATGCAGAGATAGTTAACAATAGCGCCATGGCCATGCGAATCCAGCCGGAATAACGCGCTCGTTGCTCCATAAATCGATTCATTGAAATCATGCTGCCTCCGAATTCCTCGACATGATACCAACAATGCGCGTTAACAATGGTTAAGGTTCCAAGAAAACAGAGAATCCAGCGCCAAATATATTCTTCCATCCAGCCGAGTAGCGTTCCCGCTTAGCCGACTGCTGAAGGCTTGTATTTGGCTGTGGATTTCTCTTGTACCTCTTTTGCGCGAGGACCCTGACGATTGTTTAATGTTAATGTCAAGCGAGGACTAACCGAAAATCGACCTAGCTCGGAGTTTACTTTGGACTCATTCGTCAATAGGTCAGAGTCTATTTCTGGTGGGACAATTGTAAGTCTCAATATGACTAAGTTTTTGCAAATTCAAGGTATTGATGACTCAAACTCGCGATGTATAAAACTTGTCATTGCATAAGAATTTCACTGTACGCTCAGAAGAGCGCTCTGCGCCGCCGTGAATATCTGTGTTCTGTTAAAGGGTACTTTGACTGACTCGGCCCACAGGAATCCACTGCTTTCTTCGTATTGAACGAAGACAGCGATGAGCTCAAGCTGCGGAGAAAAGTGTATGCTGTAACTTTGTTTCTTTCAGCGGCTAAAGTTACAGATCGATGGATGGAATCCGGTTGTAATGGCGCTGGCGGCGCGCAAATCAAACAATGAGCACAGGCCTGTGCGGCTAGAAGAGGTTGGCGGATGACGCAGTCCAAATTATTTTCGATCCTCACTGATGTGCATCTTTGGGTGCCGGTCGCGGTCTTGATCTTGGGAGTATTCCTTCTTATGAGTTTGAGGTGACTTCGTGAGTGACAAGGTAACTGCTGCGGGAGGGCGATCGACTCTCTCCTTGCACAAACTCGGTGTCTTCTGCGGCCTGGCTGCAGCCGTCTGGCTAGGAACCGCCGAAGCGCCTACCAAGCTAGTGAACGCGGGCTTCTCTCCGTTTCTCATCTCGATGGGCATGGTGATGGGCGCATTTGTGGCGCGTTGGACGGTTCCCACTCTGCTAAAGGGCACGGGCTTTCTTTTCGCTGATCTGCGCGACAAACCTCACTTGATCGTGTGGGCGCTGTTAGCTGGAATGTTATGGGCCGTGGCTAACACGCTGACTATCTTCGCGGTGCGCAACGTAGGCCTGGCTGTTGCCTTCGCACTGTGGAACACCAATAGCCTGGTGGGCCTGTTCTGGGGCTGGCTGCTCTTTAATGAGTTGCGAGGCTCCGGCGTTAAGGGATGGGCGAAGGTGTTAGGAGGCGCTGCCGCCATAGTCGGAGGAGCGGCGGTTATAGCCTTTGCCACTGCGCAGCATTCCGATACGCCGGGTAAGGCTGCCGTAGGCATTGTAGCCGCGGTAGGCGCAGGTGTCCTGTTCGGTACCATGTACATTCCTTACCGCAAGGCCTATATCAGCGGTATGAACCCGCTGTCCTTCGTGACGATCTTCACCTTCGGCGAGTTAGGCACGGTCTTCATCCTGGGAGCAATCTATCTTGGCGGCGTCGGCCACATGGTTGCCGAGTTACAGCGCGCCCGGCCCATGCTCTTCTGGCCGTTTCTCGGTGGCTTCTGCTGGGTAATCGGCGACCTTTTTCAGAACTTTGCAGCGAAGTATATCGGTATTGGGCGCGGGATTCCTCTTTCAAACACCAATCAGCTTTGGGGATTGGCGTGGGGCGCACTGGTCTTCAGTGAACTTTCCGGACTGGGTTTAACCGCGAAGATGCTTGTGATCGCCGGGTCGTTGGTGATGATTGCTGGCGCTGTCTCTATCAGCATGGCTGACCCGCCCGCCTCTGAGCTGGCTAACTGGAAACAGGCCATGGACCGGGAGTGCGATCGCTATGCGCTGGACCAAGAAAAGGTGGCTGCGGTGGTGGCGGGCGATGACCCGCTGGCCGAGCATTCGCCCTTGCGGCGCTGGTGGGAAGCGGTGGTGATGTTAGTTGCGGTGGGAGTCTTTGTCTGGTTGGCGCTGGGCATGCGGAGTCAGCATATCTCGGCCAGCATGCCATGGATGATGGTCCTGGTGGTGGGCACCATTCTACCCCTGGGAGTGTGCGGAACATTATTGTGGCGGCGGACTCGTTTCTCTTAGACCGAACCGCTTCTGGCGATTCTTTGCAGGTCAACACAAGGGATCGCCGCTGTTATTCCGTTCTAACGCGCGCCGTCGACTCCCGCACAATCAACTCAGCCTCGACCTTGATCCTGATCTCCGATTCGTCTCCTGACATTAGTTTGAAGAGACTTTCCATCGCTAACTCTCCCATGTGCCGCATAGGCTGGCGGACGGTCGTCAACGACGGTTGAGTGTAGGACGCGAAGAAGAGATCGTCAAAGCCTGTCACGGAGATATCTTCCGGCACGCGCAGCCCATGCAAGCGAATCGACCGCATTGCTCCCAGAGCCGACATATCGTTGTAACAGCAGACAGCTGTGGGTGGATGAGACAGCGTCAGCAAGTCATCCATTGCTCGCATGGCCGCTTCAGGCTTGCCATCGCCATGAACTAACAACTCAGAAACGAACGGAATCCCAGCAGTGTCCAGAGCTTCACTGTAGCCGGCAAATCGTTCCGCGTCCGATTGGTAACCAAGCTTGTCGCCCACATAGGCAATCCGCCGATGCCCTAATCCAGCCAAATGGCTCGCCGCGGCGCGGCTGCCTTCCAGATTTCCGATCATAACCGAGTGCACAAACGCCCCTGGATGCTGGTCGTTCAGCAGCACGATGGGAACCATCAATTCCGACAGCAAAGGAAGATACAAAGCGCCTACGCGCGATGAGGTGACGATAATTCCGTCCACGCGCCGCTCCGCGAAGTTTTGCACAACTTTTCTCTCTCGCTCGGGATCGGCATTAGATTCGGCAAGAAATACGCAATACCCGCGGTCATGGGCCACTCGCTCGATTCCGCTGAAGACTTCGCTGGTGAAAGGATCGGTGGTGGTGGTAACTACCAGCCCGATGGTGCGCGTCCGCCGCGTCACCAGGCTGCGTGCCACGGCGCTGGCGCGATATCCCGTTTCGTCCGCAATCTTGCGGATCTTCTCAGCGGTTCGGGGATTCACCAGCGGGCTGTTCTGTAGAGCGCGGGAAACTGTGGGGTGCGATACATTCGCAAGCCGCGCAATGTCCTTGATGGACGGTTGGCGAGTGATTCGCTTCGCGCCCTCAGGGCTCGGAAATTCAGATGCATTATCAGTACCCTTGTCTAACATGCAGACATATTACATCGCTTTAGTTACTGGCGCATGTGATCGGCCTAAGTTTGTTTGAAAGTTCCGATTCAGTTTCTGCGGGCAATTAAGAAAGATAGCTGCTTCGTAAAATTGTCGGAAAGGCGGTTTCGCGATTCAGTCACGGGTGATGTAACTCACACTTACTTACGGTGGTGACAGTGCAGTTCGTGCGGCAGTCAGGTTGTTCTCGGGCAGACTCTGCCGGAGTGGATGCGAGGCTGACGTCACGTTGCTGGACGCGGCGATGCAGCGATGAAACCGTCATCCGAAAGAACGACAACGATCATCAATACCCTTCGTTTCGGAATACAAGAAATGCTCTAGCGTCCATCTGAATTATCCGCAGATGGGGCGAAGATTAGGGCAAGATATCCGAAATAAATTGACGGAAATATTCTCGCGAAATGATATTTCAGCCGCGACCTTGCAACCTTTTTCGATTTCCTGCATCAATCTATATAACAAGCAGAGGCTTCCCCGAAACATCACCATTCAAGAAAGAAATCACCTCTTTCGAAGGTTCTGTACGAACCTCTTCCCACGATCCCCTCTGGACCCCTCCAATAAATGCCTCTCGAGCGGGCCTGCCGGAAGGCGGGCCCATATGCTCTTATGCCGCCGGATAAAATAGAAGCTAGATGAGTTCTTCTTCCACCCAAGGTAGAAATTCCGAACGGGAAATTGACGCCATCGACACGCTTTTCGAGCGGGCGGGCTTGGTACGCAACCCGCGCGGTAAGGCAGCCGGCGTGACGGGTAGAATGCGCTTGGAGCGCGCTGACAAGGAAGAGCTTATTCCGGTTGCGCCCGTACCCCGCGCAGCTCGGAACGGCGTGGAGTGGCTCACGGTTGCGAACTGGGAGAAAGCGAGTTGGCTTTGGCACGGCTTCAGCACGCGGCGCGGAGGGCATAGCCGGGCCTATTGTGGTGATGATGCACCGGGCGAATTGAATCTCGGCTTTACGGCAGACGACGATCGGGAAACAGTGGTTCAGAATCGCCGGCTTCTGACTGAGGCGGTCAGCGGAGACGCGGCCACGCCGATTGTGACCGTCCGCCAGATTCATTCCAACCTGGTGGTTTTGACAGACCTCGCAGATGCAGGCCACGAGCCGCTAAATAAATCTTCGTTGCCGGCATGTAAAGGCGACGGCCTGATGACCGACAAGCCGGGCCTGCTGCTTGGCATCCAGACCGCTGACTGTATCCCGGTGCTGGTAGCCGATCCCAAGCGGCGTGCCGTGGCCGCTTTCCATGCCGGCTGGAGAGGAACGGTAGAACGCATTGTCGAGTCCGGTATCGGCCGGATGAGGCTTGCCTTCGGTTCGCGGCCTGAGGACTTAATTGCCGCCATCGGTCCCGGCATCGGTGCGTGCTGTTACGCCGTGGGCGAAGAGGTGCTCTCCGAATTTGAGTCCCAGTTCACTTATGCCCGCGAGTTATTCCGAGAAGTCTACGATTCCGATCCGGTGCGGACCCGATACCCGATGTTGTTTCTGACGCAGCGCGCGCCGGGCCATTCGCCCATCGGCCCCAGCTTGCATCTCGACTTAGTCGAGGCTAACCGCCGCCAGTTGCTTTCCGCAGGCTTGAAAGCCCGGTCAATTAACTTAGTCGGCGGTTGCACAAGCTGCCAGAGCGAATTGTTCTTCTCCCATCGCGCATCTGGCGGCCACGCGGGACGCATGTTAAGCGTGATTGGCATCAAGGAAACCGATGGAGTTAGAAAGGGAGTTAGGCGCTAAGGCCGAAATTGACTGCCGCTATACACGATTACACTGCACGGATTGTTGTACTCGGACCGAGAGCGATACGAATCCGGATAACATCCACAGTCTCACAGTTTCGCAGTTAGTGGAATTCTTTGCAAAATGTGTGTGGAAGTTGTTTATTTTAAATTTCTTATGTGTTAACTAAAGAATTACCTGCAAGTTTTTGAAAATATAAAAAGGGGGGAGGGGGTAGCGGCAGGAGCTGGAGTTTTCCCGGTTCCTTGCGACCACTTTCGGCGCTCGACCATGGTTTGCCATCTTTGCCCTCACGAAACTCCTTCTCACATTGTGCCTCAGTGAAAGGTAATTCTCTGCAAGGCACCTGCGGTGCGGCCAATGGCTCGCTATTCGCTCGCATGGACTTCCACCAGATGGCTGAAGCTTCAGCCCCTGCTCTCTCTGGAATCTGCGATCTGCAACTATAGTGCTAGCCAGTTACTTACTCTTGCAAAATCAGCACGACGGCAAACAACGTCAACGGCTCCACCTAATGCGACGGAGGGGTCGATGGTCCCTGTTTTAAAGAGAGAGCACAATCAGGAAGCGCTGGCAGCTTCCTGGGGATTGACTAAATCGCGCAGTTCCTTGGAAGGTTTGAAGTAGGGCACCTTCTTGGCCGGAACCTCGACGCGCTCACCGGTCTTGGGGTTGCGCCCGATGCGGGGATTGCGCTGACGGATGCGGAAGGACCCGAAACCGCGAATCTCAATTTTGTCTCCACCTTTGAGGGCACCGATCACCGCATCAAAAATGGTTTCGACGATGACCTCGCCATCGCGGCGCGTGAGGTCGCCCACTCCGGTCACCTTTTCCACCAATTCTGCCTTTGTCATGCCTTTTAGGCCTCCGCTCCCAGCATAAACGGATTTGGCCGATTCCGGCGTGAAAAAGAGAACTTCTCAGTGAATTGGGGCCTTTTCCCCTCAACAGCTTGGCCGGGGAAAAACACTGTCGGATCGAGCACAGGCCAACTGCACCCCGCGGGGTTATCATGACCAGAGTCATTCCCTGAAGCTTTTGGCAGCAACGGAGCCTGAACTTGAGGGATGGGGCGGGGATGTGACGGACGATTCCAAAGGCAACAACTGGTCAAAGAACGGCGCCGGGCCGAAGTACAGCATTGTGATTCCGGCCTACAACGAGAGCGCCCGCATTCCGGCGACGCTGGCCTCGGTGGTGAACTGCATCCGCGCCTACGAATGGGATGCCGAGGTCATCGTGATCAACGACGGCTCAACCGATGCGACGGCTGATCTGGTGCGGAAATTTGCCCTGAGCGCGCCCGAGGTGCGGCTGATCGAGAACCCCGGCAATCGCGGCAAGGGCTTCAGCGTGCGTGCCGGGATGCTGCAAGCGCGGGGCGAGATGGTGATTTTTACCGACGCTGATCTGTCGGCACCCATCGAGGAGGCCGAATGGCTTTTTGTGGCCATCGAGAAGGGTGCGGATATAGCCATAGGTTCCCGGTGGCTGGAGCGCGACAGCCAGGCCCAAAGCCAGCCGCTCTACCGTCAATTTTTCGGCCGTTGCTTCAACGCCGTTACCCGCATTGTGATGGGCCTGCGCTTTAAGGACACGCAATGCGGCTTCAAGGCTTTTACTCGCGAGGCCGCGCAGACCGTCTTCCAGCTCCAGACCATTGAGAGATGGGGCTTCGACCCGGAGATTCTGTTTATCGCCCTCAAGCGCGGCCTCCGCGTGGCCGAGGTGTCGGTAAGCTGGTCCCACGACGAGCGCACGCGCCTGAGCTATCTCAAAGACGGTATGAAGATGCTCGAGGAGATTGCCATCATCCGCTGGAATGCTTTCACCGGGCGCTACGACAGGACGATCGATGGGTGCCCGCAAACTACCCTCTGAAGATAGAACTTGCTGGCTTGCTGTCAGCCTGCGCTCAGAAGACTTCCGCAGGGCCACTCGGCGGAGGAAGGTGCTTGAGCAGGCCGAGTTCACCGGCCAGCCGTTCAAGCTTTTGACGAGTAGCGGCCGAGGGTGGAACCAGCGGCAGGCGAACATGGTCAGTGCATCGGCCCATCAGGGCTAGCACCGTTTTTACGGGCGCGGGATTCGACTCCCAGAAGTTGGCCTCGAAGAGCCGGCCGTAGCGGCGCTCGAGCTCGCGAGCCTCGGTCCAGTTGTTATTGAGCGCGGCGCGGATCATGCGGCCTACCTCGACTGGAATTTCGTTCGAGGCTACGCTGATCAGACCGTGCGCGCCAACACCGATGGCCGCGAGTCCTAGGTTGTCGTCGCCGGAAAATATCTTGAAGCTGCGCGGCAACGAGTGAACCAACTGGGTGATCTGGGGCAGCTTGCCGCTGGCTTCCTTGATGGCCTGAATGTTGGGCGCGGCTGCGGCTAGCCGAACGACCGTTTCAGGTTCGAGGTTCACCGCCGTGCGTCCGGGCACGTTGTAGAGCGCCACGGGCAGCGGGGCGACGGTCTGCGCCAAGGCCAGAAAGTGCTGGAACTGTCCCTCCTGCGAGGGCTTGTTGTAATAGGGATTGGCCGAGAGCACGGCGTCAATGCCGCGAATCTGCTTGAGCCGGGCGGCGGTTCGCACCAGCGTGCGCGTGGAGTTATGGGTGCATGCAGCCCACACCGGCACGCGGCCATCCGCTGCCTCGGCCACCGTGCAGATGGTCATCAGCCACTCTTCTTCATCCAGCGTGGCTGCCTCACCGGTCGATCCGCAAGCCACCAGGAAGTCGATTCCAGAGGCGATTTGCCAGTCCACCAGCGCCCGCAACGCCGCTTCATCTACCGATCCATCCGCACGAAAAGGGGTAACAATAGCAGTACCGCAACCCATGGTTTCCATAAGAACAAAGTGTATAACGAAGGGGTCAACCTACGAAATGGGGAGATCGCATAAGAGAATGCGTCGATGGCGCATTCTTTGATGCAAGTTATAAATTGAAAATGCGGGCTGCGAGATGGAATAAGGATGGGAGCCAGTCGCAAACCGATGGTAAGCTATTGGCCGTAGGAAGAAATGAAGCAAGAATGTCGGGGAGAGTTTCTTTGGCAAGATATACTTTGCGAGAAATTTTATGGTTTGTGTTCTTTGTGGCCGTGGCTTGCCTTGCGCCAAAGTGGATGATCGCTGCCAATTGCAATGTGGCGCAGCATCAGCCGCCCTCGGAAGCCGACAAAGCCATGCTGGTGGCCGATTATGCCAAAGCAGCCAGTCTTTACCAGGCGGATTTGGCAAGCCATCCAGGCGATGCGGAACTAACTGCCGGGTTGGTTCATGCTTTGCTGCATCAACAGAAGGTGCGAGAGGCCGCGGACGCGGTGAAGGCATCCTTGATCGCTGCGCCTGACTCAGCGGCATTGATTTCATTGCGAGGCGAGGTCGAGCTTCGCCAGGGGACGCCGTGGATAGCCGCTCGATCCGCATTTGAAGCCCAGAAGCTGGACCTATGCAATCCGCGAAACCATTTGCTGCTGGCTGATCTGTCGCGCATCAGTTCAATGTATGCTTCGAGCCGCAAACAGCTTGAGATCGCATATAAGCTTGATGCCGAAGATCCAGACATTCGCGGGGAATGGATCGGTACTCTTCCGTTGCATCAGAGGATCGCCGAGACGGAAGCCTATCTGTCCGCTCCAAGGGGAGATGACGCGGACGATACGCGTCATTGGCGGATGTATCTGGAGAGACTGAAAAAGGAAGCGGCTGAGCCACACAAGGCTTGCCATCTGGTCTCTACGACGGAAACCGCCGAAATTCCTTTCGTCCCTCTGATGCGCGATGCAACGCATATACGCGCCTTTGGGCTGGATGTGAAGTTGAACGGCCGAACTTCCCGGTTAGAGATTGATACCGGCGCCGGCGGGCTGACGGTCTCCCCTTCCGTAGCCAAGCATGCGGGCCTCAAACCGTTTTCGCAAACGGAGGTGAACGGAGTCGGCGATCGCGGTTACCAGCCCGCTTACTCCGCCTATGCCGATTCCATTCGCATCGGGAACCTCGAGTTTCAGGATTGCGCGGTGGAAGTGCTCGACAGCCGCAGCGTGTTAGAGGATACGGACGGTTTGATTGGGATGAACGTGTTTTCTCGTTTTCTGGTGACGTTGGATTATCCGATGCGCAAGCTGTTGCTCGGCCCGCTGCCGCCGCGGCCGGGAGAGTCTGCCGACGAGGCGTTCGCGCTGAAGACGGGCGATGCGGACCGAGATGATTCCGACGAATCGGGAGAGCCCACCAAAGCAGCAGAGCAAGACAAGCCTACTAGCAAAGGAACGGCTGACGCGGCATCTCCAGGTCAAACTGCACCCTCGGCCGCAGCGCGGAAACCTTCCACTCATGGCCCCTTTGACCGCTATATCGCTGCGGAGATGAAGAGTTACACACCCGTCTACCGCGTGGGTCATGAGCTCATCCTACCGGCTGCTATCAATAGCCAGGCGTTGAAATTATTTATCCTCGACACGGGCTCATTTGCCACGACTATCTCGCCGCAAGCTGCCCGCGAGGTGACCAAGGTCCATTCCGAATATGACCTCAAAGTGAAGGGCATCAGCGGAGATGTGGACAAGCTCTTTACCGCGGACGAAATCACTTTCAACTTTGCGCATCTATCTCAGAAGGATCAGAGCGTTATTTCTTTTGACACTTCACGGATCTCGAAGGATCTAGGGATGGAGATATCGGGATTTTTGGGGGCGACCACGCTCGATTTATTGACCATTCATATCGACTACCGGGACGGATTGGTGGGGTTCGACTACGACCCCAAGCGCGGTCATAGGTTCTGATCGGGCGGGATCACAACTGATCGAAGATTTCGCGGAAATCCCATGCGCCGGATTTGTTGGCTATCCACTCGGCAGCGCGGACAGCGCCTTCGGCCAGACAGCGGCGGCTGTGGATGTCGTGGCGAAGTTCGAGGGTGTCGGTCGGGCTGGTGGCGGTGACGATGTGCTCGCCTTTGGCGTCGCCTACGCGGTGAGAGGTGATCTCAACCTTGGCGCTGGGGTTGGGAAATAAACCACCGTTGGGCCCTGCGCTTTGGATAAACGCGGGCCGCGCGGCCTGGATGATTTCGCGCAGAGTGATGGCGGTGCCGGAGGGGGCGTCGAGCTTGGATGTGTGGTGGGTTTCCGAGATGGAGAAAGTGTAGCCGTCGAGTTGAGCGAGCGCGGCGGTGAGGCGGAAGAGTTTTTGCACGCCGATGGAAAAATTAGTTCCATAGAGCAGCGCGCCACCATGCTTGAGGGCGAGGGACTTCATCTCGTCCAAGTGGGCGTACCAGCCAGTGGTTCCGACGACGATTCGTCCGCCGAGGGTGAGGACGGCGCGCATGTTTTCGACGGCTGATTCAGGGGCCGTGAAGTCGATGGCCGCGTCGATTCCAGACAAATTGGCCGCGGTGATGGCGGAGGCGTGCTGGTTCTCGTTGATGTCGAGGGCGCGGACCGAGTGGCCACGCTCGCTGGCGATCTCGGCGACAAGGCTGCCGGTTTTTCCTTTGCCTAGAACTAGAAATTGCATGATGACCTCACGGTGACTTTGGCGGCTACAACCGGTCTCATAAATGCCTCGGACCTCATTTCGCCGACTGTGAGACACGCCAACAAGGCGGGGCGAATGAGCTAAACGGACCGATGAAGTCGGTTTATGAGACCGGTTCTAGAGTGGATATTAAATGATCGGCGCGGGGTAGATTGCGTTGCGGGGAGTTATCCTGTGAAGGACTGATGGCCCACTCTAAAGCTCGAAATCAAATGCCCGCACGAATTGCCGCACACTCGCCCCGCAAACGCAAACAGCGCTGGCTTCGGGTTCTGCTGTGGTCCACATTCGGCCTGCTGGCTCTGTTGCTGGCGGCGGCTGGCGCGGGCGTGTTGTGGCTGCGCTCGGCGGCCAAGGCGGCGCTGCCGGTGCTGGATGGCGATGTGCAATTGGCTGGCTTGTCCGAGCCGGTCATCGTTAGTCGCGATGCTCACGGCGTGCCGCATATCGAAGCGGCTACAGAGAGCGATCTGTTCGCGGCTCAAGGCTATGTGACGGCGCAGGATCGTCTGTGGCAGATGGATGCCTTTCGGCGCAGCGCCAACGGGGAGCTGGCGGAGATTATGGGCTCCTCAATGGTGGGGCACGATCGGACGCAGCGGGTGCTGCAGTTTCGCAATACGGCGCGGCGCATCTATGCGAACCTGGCCGCGGAGGATCGCGCCCGCTTCGAGGCCTATGCGCGCGGCGTGAATCTGTTCATCACCGAACATGAGCAAACACTGCCTCCCGAGTTCGTGTTGCTGCACTATAAACCGCAGCCCTGGAGCGGCGTGGATTCGGTGAGTATCGGCATGATGATGGTCGATATGCTGGACACGCATTTTTATACCAAGTTGAGCAGGGAACTGGTGGCGGCCAAGCTGCATAATCCGAAGCTCGAGGCCGATCTTTATCCGGTTGGCTCGTGGCGCGACCGTCCGCCGACCGGCGTGCTGGTGGACCTGAGCCAGCCGCAACCCACGCCCCCTCCGGCTACGAATGACGATGATGACGAGGACGACCGCAGCACGGCCAGCGCGGTTCAGCATGAGGACCTACGCGCGTTGCGTGATTTGCTCGGGCTGCCTTCGTGCGAGGGATGTGCGCCGGGATCGAATAACTGGGTGATTGCCGGAAGGCACACGGCTAGCGGCAAGCCGCTGCTCTCAAATGATATGCACTTGAGCCTGAGAGAGCCGAATATCTGGTACATGGCTGACTTGAAGGCACCGGCCTATCACGTTGCCGGAGTCACACTACCCGGTGTGCCGTTTGTGATCGCGGGGCACAACGAACATGTGGCCTGGGGATTTACAGCGCTCTACGCCGACGTGCAGGACTTATATGTGGAAAAGCTGGATGGCAGGGGTAACTACCGGGCGGCTGACGGTAATTGGAATCCGCTAGGCGTGGATCACGAAGTTATTCATGTGCGCGGCGGCAAAGATGTGGAGCTTGATGTGCAATCGACAGCGCACGGGCCGCTGCTGAATCTGCTGTACCCCAAGGAGACACGGGCCATCGCGCTCAAGTGGACGCTCTATGACCCGATGCTGAATGGGTTGCCGCTATATCAAATCAACGTCGCATCGAATTGGACGGAGTTTTCTGGAGCTATGAGTTCGTGGTGCTGGCCGACACAGAATGTGGTCTACTCCGATGATCAGGGACACATTGCTTACCACGCGGTGGGGCGTGTTCCGCTGCGGCCGGCAGGACTGGTGGGCGTGCCTGTTGAGGACAGCAGCCATGAGTGGCAAGGCTACATTCCTTTCGATAAGATGCCTAACTCGGTCGATCCGCCTTCGGGTTTTCTGGCCACCGCTAACTCACGTGTGACAACCGCTGCGTCGCCTTATCCGCTGTCACTCGACTGGGCCGATCCTTACCGCGCCGAGCGCATCTACAAATCTCTAGACGGGCGCGACCAACTCAAGCCCGCCGATCTACTGGCTGTCGAGACCGACATTTATAGCGAGATGGATCAGGAACTAGGGCATCGCTTTGCTTACGCTATAGACCACACTCCCGGCGTGGATGATCGGCTGAAGAAGGCCGCCGATCTGATGCGCAGCTGGGATGGCAAACTAACTACTGATTCGGCGGCGGCTTCGATCGTGACCAAGGCGCGATATGCTTTCTGGCCGCTGATTCTCAAGCCCAAGCTGGGCGAGGATGCCGCGGCCTACAGTTGGTCCGAGTCTAACTTTGCCGAGGAAGAGATCATCATGCGCGGCAACGCAGAGTGGCTTCCGGCGAGTTACAAAAACTGGGATGCACTACTTACCGACGCCGTGCGTGTAGGCATGAAAAATGGCAAAGCTCCGGCCGATGTAGCGCAGTGGAGTTATGGAAGCTGGCACGTGGTAGATATCGAGCATCCGCTGGCTGAGTTTCTGCCGTTGGTGGGCCGCGTGGCTGGAACCGGCGAGCAGCCGCTCAGCGGCGACACGACGACCGTGAAGCAAGTAGGCCGCGCCTTCGGCCCCTCGCAGCGCTTCACTATGGACTGGAGTAACATCGACGGCTCGACGGAAAACATTGTGCTGGGCGAAAGCGGTAACCCATACTCGCCTTACTTCCGCGACCAATGGAATGACTGGTACGGCGGTACGACGTTCGCGCTGCCATTTAGTTCGGCAGCCGTAGCCGCGCAGACTCGGCACACGCTGCGACTGCTGCCGTGAGCGCACAGACACATTGCTGGAGACGCCTTACAGGCCCTGCCATTGTATTACTAGCTGCGGTCGTGGCCGTTGTGCCGCAACTATTGCGCGGGCCTTCTTGCGGGCATGACTTCGACTTTCATCTGGTCTCGTGGCTCGATTGCCTGAACAGTTGGCGGCATGGAATTTTGTATCCGCATTGGACGGCGAGCGCTAACTTCGGCGCGGGTGAGCCACGGTTTATTTTTTATTCGCCGCTGACGTGGATGCTGGGCGCGGCACTGGGCTTTGTATTGCCATGGCAGTTCGTTCCGATTGCGCTGACGTTTCTGCTGCTGGCTGGCACGGGGCTGGCTGTGCGGGCTCTTGCGCGACAGGCGCTGCCGGATTCGACTTCGGACGGTGCGGCCGCGTTGGCCGGATGCGCGGCGTTGTTTTCAGGTTATGCGTTGTTCACGGCCTATGAGCGCTCAGCCTTTGCGGAGCTTGCTGGTGGCCTCTGGATTCCGCTGGTGTTGCTCTACACACTCCGAAGTTGCAGTCCCTCCGACTCCGCCCCTTCCAACTCCGCATTGAAGCGCGCATTTGATGGCTCCGCTGCACCCCTGGCCCTGGCCGTTGCGGGCGCATGGCTCTCGAACCCGACTGTTGGCGTAATGGCCTGCTACCTGCTCGCCGCACTTGCGTTGATCCTGACATTACTCTTACGATCGTGGGCACATTTACTGCGTGCCTCGGCCGGAGCGGTGCTGGGAATGAGTCTGGTGGCGATCTATCTTGTCCCAGCGGCTTGGGAACAACGATGGGTAGATATCCACCAAGTTACAGAAGATCCTGGGCAGACGCTCGAAAATAACTGGCTATTTGCCGTTCATGCCGACCCGACATTGAAGCTTCATGACGAGGTGCTGCGTACGGCATCGATCATTGCGGTCGTCATGATCGCTGTGGCGCTGGGCGCCCTGCTGACGAGTTGGTTGCGCGGCCGTTTGTCGCGAGATCGACGTTGGTGGATTCCACTTGCGCTTATACCCGTTGCGGTTCTCTTGCTGCAATTCCCATTCTCGCGTCCGCTGTGGAATTTGCTCCCTGATCTACGGTTTCTGCAGTTTCCATGGCGCTGGCTAGTAGTTTTGGAGGCGCCGATGGCAGTTTTCTTTGCCGCCGCAGTCTGGCCGCACGAATCCTCGCGGCCATTGAGGCGTGTTGCCGTTGCGGCTGCCTGCATCGCTGTCTTTCTTGCAATGATCGCTTTCGCGGGAAGAAACTTCTTTCAGAGTTGCGACGATGAAGATGCAGTGTCTGGCATGTTAGGCAGGTATCGCTCGGGCCAGGGCTTTATCGGTACAGATGAATACGAGCCGATTGGCGCGGACAATTCGCTTGTCGCTACTGATCTGCCGGATACCTGCCTGGTCAGCGATCCCGCCACTGTGCTGGGCGCGGCACAGAGTGGAGTAGAAGCAGACGACGACGCTCCGATCTGGAGCGCAGGGCAGGGGAGTTGCGAGGCGACATTGAGCTGGCAATCCGTTCAGCCGGAGCACAAGCGTCTGCGCGCTGTGATCCGCCACGACGGCTATCTGATTTTGCGGCTACGAAGTTATCCGGCCTGGAGAGTCGCAGTGAACGGCAGTCCCGTTGGCCCGCTGCCAAAGCGTGACGATGGGCTGATGGCTGTGCCTGTGCCGCAGGAGCTTATGGAACTGACCGTGGACTGGACGACAACTCCAGACGTGATCGCCGGACGCTGGCTGAGCGCGCTGGCTGTGCTGCTGCTCACAGGGCTTTGGTTGCTGGAGCGAAAGCTGGGCCGTCCTCATTTATCATGAGGACGATGCCAGTCGATGTGAAATCACTTTTGCAAGAGGGTGCGGCGCTGACCGAGCATGCGCTGGAAGAGTTGCTGCCGAGCGTTACGACCGTGCCTGCCTCGATTCACGGTGCCATGCGCCACTCTGTTTTTGCTGGAGGCAAGCGGCTTAGGCCGGTGCTGGCGCAGCAGGCTGCTGTGACCATTGCCGGGGCCTTGCCCGCTGGAATCGCCCGGCTCGGCGCGGCCCTCGAGATGCTGCACACCTACTCGCTGATTCACGACGACCTGCCTGCTCTGGACAACGACGATTTGCGTCGCGGCAAGCCCACTTGCCATGTGGCATTCGGCGAGGCAATTGCTATTCTGGCTGGCGATGCGCTACAGACACGCGCCTTCGAGGTTCTGGCCGGGCTTGACTCACCGCCTGCGGCCACGGTGCAGATTATTGGACTGATCGCAAACGCTGTGGGCACTGTCGAGGGCATGATCGGCGGCCAGGTGCTGGATCTAGAAAGCGAACATCTGAAGCCTACGCCGGAACTGGTCAACGCAATTCATCGCGCCAAGACCGGTGCGCTGATTCGGGTGAGCGTGGTGGCGGGCGGCGTCTTCGGCGGAGCTACCGCGCGGGATGTGGAGCGCCTGGATTTGTTTGGCCGCAAGGCTGGCCTGGCTTTTCAGATTGTGGACGACGTGCTGGATATGACCGTGGACTCGGCGCATCTGGGCAAGACCGCGGGCAAGGACGTGGCCACGGAAAAGGCCACTTGGCCGGCCGTCTATGGCATCGAGCAAAGCCAGCGCGATGCCGCCCTGCTGATTGAGGAGGCATTCGCCGCGCTTGCGCCTTACGGCAGCCGGGCCGATGGATTGAAGGCTGTCGCATGCTACCTGGTTGAGCGCAAAAATTAGGGCGAATTCCGAAGCGAAAATGCTCTAGAGCATTTCTCATTTAGCTATATACCGTGAAAGCAGAGCCGAAACCACGCTTGTGCGTTGGCGGGTGAAATCTCCGGTATAGCCGCTGCGATGGCCTGATCGAGTGCTTCGGCGGTGCGAG
>Ga0187847_10001323_pt1 | contig 22694 bp, 26 predicted proteins | sample June2016WEW_4_10_FD_132458 | JGI IMG/M metagenome (GOLD analysis project Ga0187847, IMG submission 132458) | Peatland microbial communities from SPRUCE experiment site at the Marcell Experimental Forest, Minnesota, USA - June2016WEW_4_10 | ecosystem: Environmental > Terrestrial > Soil >...
AAGTGCCCTCCGGCGTGGCCTTGGTGATGAGCCGGTCGAGAGCATCGTAGGTATAGTGGACGGTTCCATCCTGGGCCGTGGAGGTGAGGTACTTGCCGGTGGGTGTATAGGTGAAGCTGACCGGCACGTGAGCCAGAATTGAATGGCGCACAAGCCCCCTTTTTGTGGATTAGGCAAGCAGCAGAATCCACCGACTGATGGGAACAAAAACCGGCAGGCAACCGGCGAGAAAGCCCATTCTGCTCCTGGAGCCGAGGAGCCGGCCAAGCCCAAAGACGGGTGGATTGTGCATTGCACACTACTGGTTTGGATGCGCAACGAAAACCGCCGGGGCAAACCGATATTTCATGGGGACCGATCTTGAACAGTGCGTCCTCCTAAGTTTGCCATAGCGTGATTCGCTTTCAATAGCTATTATGATTCGAGAGTTTTCAGGAGCTCTGATCACGTGTCAAAATTCGCTTTTTGCTTTGCTCTTATGGCGGCCTATGTACAAGCTGCTCCGGCGCATCTTCGGACTAACGGGCTGGACACTCCAATGGGTCTCGACACGCCTAAGCCTACTTTCTCATGGCTTAGTGATGCAACGACTCCGAACTGGACCCAGTCCGCCTACGAAATTCTCGTCGACCCGGATGTGAAGAACCTTCGCGAAGGCCGCGCTGCAAGTTGGGATTCGGGGCGTGTTGCGTCCTCAAATTCTCTCGACATCGCTTACGCGGGGGTGCCGCTTAAGCCGCAGCAGCGCTACGCCTGGAAGGTGATTACGTGGGATAACAAGGGAAAGAAAACCGCTTCAGTCCCCACGTGGTTTGAGACCGGACTTATGAGCGCCTCCGACTGGAGAGCGCAGTGGATTACCCGCAGGGATCCGTTGGCTGAGGAGGAACTTCATACGATTCGTTGGATCTGGCTGCATGGAGCGGATGCTATGCATGTCGCATCCGCCACGCCTGCGCATTTCCGCTATGAATTGCATCTTGAGGGAGCACCTTCTGCTGGGAGCCTGCACGTTCTTACCCGCGGAGAATTCACGGCGCATGTCAATGGCCAAGTCACTGGCCATCACTATGAATGGGGCGCATTCGATCGAGAAGAGATTGGTCACCTTTTGCATTTTGGAAAGAACGAAATTGAGATCGATGTTATCTCGCATCGCACTCACGATCCTTCTGCCCAATCGCCTGCAGCGCTGGCCGCATCAATTCACATTACGCGCACCGACGGCAGTGAGGAACGCCTTGTAACGAACGACCAATGGCAGGCTCGCTCCACTTCGCAGGATTCGTGGCAAGCTATTCAGATCGTCGGCCCGCTCTCTATGAGCTTTGGCACCGGCACAGACCGGCAGCAGACTGGTCCTGATCGAGTGGTGACGGATGCATCTCTGCTGCGGAAAGACTTCAATGTGGAATCACCCGTCAGCACGGCACGGCTCACGATCACCGCACTCGGCGCCTATCACGCTTACATGAACAATCAGTCGATCGCCCCAAACACCTTGCTCGCTCCCGGCTGGACCGACTTTCATAAACGTGTTCAGTACCAGACTTATGATGTTACTTCGATGCTTAGTCAAGGGGCCAATACGGTGGGCGTGGTGCTCGGAGGCGGCTGGTACAGTTCACCAATGACCTGGTATGGCATTCGGTACACTCCAGGGCCGAACCTCTTACGGGCGCAGCTGGACTTGACGTTCGCAAACGGCCAACATCAGACTATTGTCACGGACCCAAGCTGGCAGACGGCCCCTGCTCCCATCACCTTCTCCGAGATATACGGAGGCGAGTCCTACGATGCTCGCCTGGCCCAGCCCGACTGGAGTTCTTCTCATTTCAATAGTGCTCATTGGACGCCGGCCATTGCCGCCGACGCGCCCGATAGCGGCATGGTCATCTCCGCACAGCCCGACCTGCCCATTAACTCTGTCTTGACGATCCATCCTGTAGGTCTTGACCCTGCGAATGCTGCCCATCCAACAATCTTCGACATGGGGCAGAATATGGTCGGCAACATACGTATTCATTTTCGCGGGACGCGCGGCACCGTTGTGCGCTTGCGCTATGCCGAGCGGCTTAACCCCGATGGCAGCATCTACACAGAAAACTTACGCAACGCCGATGCTACCGACACCTATGCACTCTCCGGCGAAGGCGAGGAGACCTGGACTCCGGAGTTCACCTTTCACGGTTTTCGCTATGTTGAGCTGTCGTTTCTCGGCGCGGCTCCGGCTGCTCCGCCAACTCTCGCCACCATCGAAGGCCTGGTCTTCAACAGCCTTCCGCCGACGCCTTCCGTGAGGCTTTCGAGCTCTAGCGAACTTCTAAATAAGATGAACGAGTTGGGAGCCTGGGGACAGCGTGGTAACTTCGTCTCGATTCCCACCGACTGTCCGCAGCGTGACGAACGGCTTGGTTGGATGGGTGATGCTGGCGTCTTTTGGCGCACCGGCACCTATAACTTCGACATTGATGTCTTCACGCGCAAATTCATGCTTGACGTGACAGATGCGCAGACCGCTGCCGGTGCGTTTACCGACGTCTCGCCAAATATTCTCGGCCCCACCCCCGGCGCACCTGGCTGGGGCGATGCCGGGGTTTTCATCCCCTACGCAGCTTGGTTGCAATATGGAGATGTTAGTGTCGTAGAGCGCTCCTGGCCAGCTATGCAACGATGGATGGATTTCATTTTGACTAACAATCCCGACTACCTGCGTCGCAATGCACTCGGTAATAACTATGGCGATTGGCTGGCACCGGATCAACATACCCCAGGCGAGCTGATCGGCACCGCGTACTGGGCTCTGGCCGCTCGTGAGATGGTGGAAATGGCAAGGGCAATCGATCGCCCTGACGATGCCGAGAAGTATCAACAACAGTATGATCACATTGCCGCCGCTTATCGGTCAGCGTACATAAAGGAAGATGGCAGCGTCGAAGGGAATACACAGACGGGCTATCTTGCCACTATCTTCACCGGCATCGCGCCGCCTGCGCTGGTCGGCAATATGGTTGATCGAATCGTCAAAGATGTCGAAGCCCATGGCAATCACCTCACCACTGGCTTCCTCGGTACACCGTTCCTACTGTTTGTACTTGATCAGAACGGCCACACTGACCTTGCCTTCAGGCTGCTTCTTTCAGACACGTATCCTTCGTGGGGCTACATGGTCAAGAAGGGCGCGACAACCTGGTGGGAACGCTGGAACGGCGACACGGGAGACCCGTCAATGAACTCTTACAACCACTATGCCTTTGGGTCCGTCATGGCTTGGGTCTATCGTCGTGCTGCCGGCATCGATACCGATAACATCGGTCCGGGTTTTCATCACCTTATCATCCAGCCTCACTTCGACCCGGTCCTTCCTCATTTGCATGTTGAGTATGACTCTGCATACGGCACGATAATCTCTGACTGGCAGCAGAGCCAACATCGCTTTACAGTCAGCCTCCCGGCTAATACGACTGCCACAGTGATTCTTCCGCTCAATAGGACTGAGACGATTGGCAGTGGAACTCACACCTACACGATTCAATAATGCTGTTGGGGTTTACTTGTCCCGCCATTTAACGGTGACTGAATGTTACCTGCTAATGACCAGCGAGTTATCGAACAAACCGGGAGCTTTCGGCTAGAGTGCAGACCGCGCGGCGAGTGGGCGAGCTAAAGTAAGCGTCGCAGAAACCTCCAATTGCCGCCTTGCGTGCCTACTTTAGATTTGCTTTACGCGCAGATTAAAGCACGATCCGCCGGGTCTGATGTTCTGCGTTTCACTCTGTCGAGGGTCGCGGCAAGGGTGTTATGGACTTCTGACTCAAATGAATCATAGGTGTAGTTTGCTGCTATGTGCCGCGCTCCGTTTTCGCCGAGTCTTGCACATAACTGCGGACGTGCGAGAAGATTGGCGCAGCTGCGCCCCATTTCTGCTTCGTCGTTTGCAAGCCAGACAGATTCCTGGTTCCGGAGGATATTGTCGAATCCGCGGTTCGAGTGTTTGTACATGAGACAAGTGCGACCATAACTCAGCGATTCGAGAACCTTGATCTTTGTGCCACCGCCTCGGTTAAACGGAACCAGAGTAAACGCGCATCCAGCATACTCATCTTTAAGATCGCTCACGAAACCAATAGGCTCGACGCCAGGCACAGCACCCCACGACTTTTTCAAGTTGTCGTCGATGCCTGTACCAGCGATGCGATAACGTGCGGAGGGAACGGTCTCTTTGATTTTCGGCCACACATTGAAGATGAACTGATTGAAAGCTGGAATGACACGCTGGTTCATCCCGCCAACGGAGAGAATTACTCTGGAGTCCAAAGACGGGGGGATCGGCTCGTGCCCCGGATCGCCTTTCTCCAGAAACGGGATGTTGGGCAAAACAGAAACATGCTGGTGGGGAACTTCGGGCACGTCCTCAGGATTTGACACCCACGAATGTTCTGTTTTAGACAACAGGCGCGGAACCACTTCACCAAGTTGCTCGAGTTGCCATCGAGCCACCGCTTTAACGGGACTCAGGCGCGGTGCTGTCTCAAAATGCCGGCGCGCCACCTGTGTATCGAGATCATCGAGGTCGACAATTACTGGAGGGCAATTGAGGGCGCCAGACCATGCGGTCGCACGAAGATAGCGCCCCACAATCAGATCGTAGTGGCGCTGCGAAAGAAGACGTTCCAGCGCGCGATGCACTACGGGATCGGGAGAATACAGCGAACTGCGATGTTCCAGCACCCGAACCAGACGGTCAATTCCTTCTGGATGGTCTCTGCCGATCCACTTTCCCCATTTAAGCTGAGCGCGAGGAGTCACCGGCACGCTCAGCACTAGATTATGCTCGTCTAAAAGACGTTGTTCATGATCGGGCGCGTAAACATCCGGATGCTGCATCACCATGAGCTCACGGGAACCGAAAGTTCCCAGCGCGCGCGAGATCAGATTTGTGCGCTGCATGTTGCCCCCCACAGTGGGGACCGGTGGCAATTCGCAAATGAAGAGGATTCGCACCATATTAAGAATCCTTTCGGTCAGCTAAGAGAGGCGGCGCTGCCTGCAAGCAAAGTGGCTTTGTTGACGATTAAACTGGAGGTCATGGTCGATCTGTGTCGGGCAAGGAGGATTATCAGAGTAGAAGCAAACGTGCGAAGAACAGCGCGAGACATTCTGACAGCCAGCCCCCAGCGAGGAGACTGGAGAGTCTGGAGAGGTTCGATGCCGTCTGATAAAACCGGTTGCTTAGTTCACGAAAAAATAGGGCCGTTCGGCTCCAACACTTTTCTGGAGACGGCCCCGGGGCAACTGTCCAATGCGGCGCGGGCCTCGCCATGATCTATGCGGAGTTAGTACTCGGGCTTGTCGAGGTGCAGTTGCTGTGAGCAACCCTTACCGAGTTCCCTAGCATCTAACTACGAAAAAACTTCTGCGATTTGACGTGAATTTGGAATCGCCCCATGCTGGATTGGTCGTCTCTGTTATGAAATTGCCAATCCGATTTGTCAAGGCCGGTACTTCGAATGAACGAGCGAGAAAAAGCAGATTGAGGAAGAATCGTGGGTCCGGGAGACCTCTAATAGGTCTATGTATACGGGACTCGCCGGTTTCGATGTTGGTCAGTTTTGCTCTTATCGATGTGAGTTTTATATAAATTGCTGGTTATGGGTAGAGAGTCTGGAGTTGGTGGGATGCCCTATCTTTCGCGCTTTTTCTGGCGGAGTGAGTGGGGGCTGAAGGTGACGCTCTATGCTCCTTACGAAATCTTTGATTTGTAAGTGTGTTCCTATCGTGCGGCCTCTGCGCGACACTAACTTTCATGCTGGTGCAAAAGATCGAGCAGAATGCGGAACGTCAGTTCCCACGATGTCGCAACCACTTGTAGCATGAACCATGATTTCGTGCTACCTTAGAGAAGCGAGCATTGGAGCCGGTGTTGATATGGGTATTCTCAGCAGAATTGGCATTGCACTCGATTCCGACCTTCTGAAGCGGTTTGACCTCTATATTGCTCAACGAGGCTATACCAACCGTTCTGAGGCCTTTCGCGACCTGATTCGCGACCGGCTGGTTACAGAGCAGACAGCGGCTCCGCGCGCGAATGTTGTGGGCACAGTCACCCTGATTTACGACCACCACGCCTCCCGGCTTCCAGAAAAGCTGGTGGAACTGCAACACGAGCACAACGACCTGATCGTTTCAACCAGCCATGCTCACCTGGACAACGATTGCTGCCTGGAGGTGCTTATGGTGCATGGAAAATCGGCCAACGTGGAGCAGTTTGCCGACCGACTGATTGGTCTTAAGGGCGTACAACATGGCCGCCTGGTGATGACCGTGCCGGCGCACGCGATCGAACACCCGCACGAAAATGGACACAAGCCCACTTACAAACAAATCCACAAGCATTGATTCCACTTGTTTCGATTGATAGGGGAAAGAATCATGAGGACAGGTAGCACGAATTTCAAAATCGTTCTACTGGGGATATTTTTGGTGTCTTTTGCGCTTGTGGAATCTGCGCAGAGCGGCACCCGAGTCAGTGGAATTGTACTTGACCCAAGCGGCCGGACAGTGCCCTGGGCGCATGTTGAGTTCGATTCTGCTTCAGGAGTTTGCATTCCGGCAACGGCTGGAAGCGACGGTAGTTTTGTGGTTTCGCTGCCAGCATGGGGCACCTACGCGGTGCATGTGGATGCCGCAGGATTTGCCGAAGTCTCCCGCAATTTGGATTTGACTCCGAGCACAACGAATATCACATTGAAGCTTGAGCGAGTGGCGGGCGCTTCACTGGAAGTGGTCGTCTCGGCTAGCGTCAGCGACATTGCAATCTCTTCTCCCGATCCTTCGCAAAAAGTGATGGTGCGCGAGGAACTGCTTGACGCGAACCCGGGACGGCCGGGTGCTCCAGTCTCAATTCCAGGTATGCCGATCGAGACCGCCGCGGGTGGCATCAAGGCTCCGCAATACTTTGTGCCGGGTGTTGCCGGCGATCACGGAGAGCCCATAGCCCAGTACATTGCAGTGGGCGGTTACCTTGTTCCTAACAACCTCTCGGCAAATGCTCATGGGAACGGCTATGCCGATCCGAATATTTACGTTTCCAGTGCGCTGGGCAGCGTGGAGACAGATGGAGGAGCTTACAACGTGCTCGAGGGCGATCATGCGCTCAACATGGCGGCGACTTACAACTTACGTTCGCAATTGCAGCGCGTTTTGACTTTGACCGGCGACTATCGCGACATAGACCTGACTGCCGGACTTGCACCTGCGGAGGCCACAAAAAAAGAAGGGCTGGCTCTCGAAGCCAATTATGGCAATGGGTTGATGAGAACGCTGGAACATCGCAAGCAGTTCAAGTGGAATGCGCTTCGTGTTTTCGATGCCGGCAAGCATGAGATTACCTTAGTGGACGTTGGATATTGGGGAGAATCCCATGAGGGGAATCTTGTTCCTATCGGGTTTGGTGCGCAGGTAAATGACACGCTCGACACGCGACAGAAAGACCAGACCCATACAGGATTATTGGCCGGAGACGATCAATGGAGAGTTAGGGCGAGTGATAAGTTCGCGTTTTCCGGTTTTTTCCGTACTTACAATCTGGCGCTGTTCTCTAACTTTGGTGAGGGATTGATCCGGCAGAGCGAATTCCGCACCGTGGAAGGCGCCGAGGGGCGTGAAACTCACACCTTCAAGCCGTGGCTGGAGGCGATGACAGGACTTCTCTATAACGAAGACGACATTCATAACGACGATCTGGACCACTACCTGAGCCCTAATTCACCGTCCTATGGTTCGTTCGTGCCGGTGTTGGGCAACGATGTAACCATCCGCGAATTGGCACCGTATTTGGCAGCACATGGCGACCTCGGCAGGCATGTGCAGTTTTATGCCGGCCTGCGTCATGAGCAAGTGGAGATGAAAAACACAGACAAATTCAGGCCTGCCTATTCATTCGATGAGTGGAAGGGATTCGAGGAGCCGAAAGCCACGGTAACCTGGTCTCCGGGCGCGGGACCGGTGCGTTGGCTCCCAGCAGCCTCCTTCAGCATCGGGCAGGCATTTTTTACCGAAGATCCGCGCATCAATCTGGCACCTTCCGCGACCGGGACCGGAGCATCAGCTTTAGCAAACCCATTTGAGCGCTCACACGCGTTGCAACTCGTACTTGACAAGGATTTCACCGGGACCAATGTCCGTGTAACCGTGGGCAGGACGACGATGACCGCCACTCTTGCCAAGATCGACCCAGACAATGGGTCAGCGGAAGACCTGGGACCGAGCATCCTAAAATTTCTAACCGCAAACGCGCGGCATCAATTCAGCTTTGGCACTTTACAGGGTGTATTTTCCAAGGCGGACGCGCGGCTGGAGACCTTCAAGGGAACTTCTGGCACGGTTGTCCCAGAAGCGCCGCGCACTATCTTCGACGCTCTTATGACGCTCGACAAGTTGCCTGCGGAACTGCACGCCCGCGGGGAGTACGAATATGTGGGCCACAAGTTTTTGGACATAGGCAATTCTCAGCACCCAAACCAATACGAAGCCATACCGGTAGGTGAAGTCAGGATGGCCGTTGTGCGTCCATTTCTGGACGGTCGGCTGGAGCTTGGCGCAGATGGAATGGTAGCTCGCGGCTACACCGGTCAAACCACTGAAACTCTGGCCCCAAGCTGGACGCTCGGCCAGACGCCGTATTGCGGTCCGGGATCTGGCCCAACAGGCGAGTATAACGACTTCGATTGCGGAACAAACGAAATGGCCGTCGGAATCCGCATGGTGTCGTGGGTCGGCGGATCGGTCTCCTGGCGGTTTGGAACCAGAAGATGATAGCTAACATTGGAGCGAGCGACCTACATTTTGAGAATGTTTATTCTCAATTGCCGACGATATGCCCGAAACCAACGAGCTTGCTTCCAGATGTTCGATTAGCACCGCGGCAATTTCAAATTTACTAAGAGAATAGTGCGGGGCAGAGAACTTCTGTGGATTAGCGGGGTGAATAGCATATAACCATCTTCGTGCAAAGCCGGTGGCCAGACAGCGAGCCCAGAGCAAGCTTTATAAGTTTTCCCAAAATATAGTTGACGTGGAAACCATTTCTATGTAATCTATTCTCATGAAGGACGCAAATGCAACCGATTTGACCGTCAGCGACCTGAAAAAGCACATTGGATTCTGGCTTCGCTTCGTTTCCAATCACGTCTCGCACGCCTTTGCCAGCAAGCTCCTGGCCAGCGGAGTTACCGTGGCCGAGTGGGTGGTGATGCGAGAGATGTTCGACGACGAGGAGATATCGCCGGGCGTTGTGGCGGAGCGGATTGGGATGACGCGCGGTGGCGTCTCCAAGCTTGTGGACCGGCTCGTGAGCAAGAAGCTGGTGACACGCCGGGATCGCAGCGATGACCGCCGCTTCCAGTCGATTGCGCTCACTGGCGCTGCGCGGCGGCTGCTCCCGCAACTCGCAGCCCTGGCTGACCAGAACGACGAGGAGTTCTTTCGTCCGCTCTCGGCCCGTGAGCGCGCTGCGCTGATTGCAACGATGAAGAAGCTCGTGCGGGCACACGGCCTGCAGACACTACCAACTGAATAACCTTGGCAATCGAGTAAAGGAGAAGAGATGAGCAAACAAGTGATTCACGAATTGGCGATTGCGACACAGCAAGGCAAGATGACTTTTCCGCAGGTCGTCAAAGGGCTGCTCGAAGTGGGAGTGGAATCGTACCTCGTGGACTTTGCCACAAAGCAGAAGACCCACTATCTGACGGATGGAAGCACGCACACGGTACCCATGATCCTGAATCCCGATCCGATCGCGGCGAATTTCGACGGCGCTGCTTTGGTGGCGGCGATTCGCGGCGCCCAGGCGGATACGGTGCGATACCCAGAGTTTGTGAAGCGGTCGACCGCGGCAGGCGTGATTGGCTATTGGGCCTTCCTGACCGGCAAAAAGGTGATCTACTTCGGCAGGAGGGGACAGCAGCATATCGAGGAGTTTCCGAAGGCGAAGGCGTGAGAGAAAGTGAATCATGCCCAATTATTAGATCTGAACCAAAGAGAGGAGACACTTGTGACTGCGACGTCCGTGACTTTATCTGTTCAAATCGCATGTCCTGTGTCTACTTCGTGACAATGCCTCTTCCGGCACAGTCGTAGAACTCTGCTACGACAACGTGACGCCAGCAGATTGTTTCAATATCAGCGAGATACCCCAAGGAACAACGACTCATTTCGCAGGGTACCCGGCTCCGGGGGCTCTTTTCTACCTCACTTTCAAGGTTCCGGGCACCGGTGGCCAAAGCCCCGTCCTTTCACCTGCGAGTTCTGATGATCTCATTCTCAACTTTGTAGACGCAAACTAGCATCGGTACGTTATCCTCATTCGACTGTGGCCCCATACTGCGCAGGATTGGTTTTCCTGAGTCTTACAAGCAAGAGTAGGGCCACGCCGAAATCACCATCTTTAGTTTTAACCAACCTAGGAATCCCAGTACCCAATATCACGCAATATCATGCAGCAATAAACACGGGCGCATCCCGCAAGGGGATGCGCCCGTTGGACATTTGAAGTGGGCAGGGAACTCCCGGAGAGCAAGTCCTAAGCGCAGCCGAAGGGGCAAGTCCTACGCGGCGTCTTCCTTGTCCTTGAGTTCCTTGAGTTCTTCGGTCTTGGCTTCTTCCATCTGCTTTTCGAGATCGGCGCGCTTCTTGGCCTTGATCTCGTCGCGCTTCTGGCGCTTGGCGTCGAGCTGCTTTTCTGCGCCCAGCAATTCAATGAAGGCCTTCTCGGCCCCGTCGCCCTTTTGAAATCCGGTGCGGACGATGCGCAGATAGCCGCCTTGGCGGTCGTCGTAGCGCGGAGCTACGGTTTCAAAGAGCCGTTCGACGGCCTTGTCGGTCATGAGAAAGCTGAGGGCCTGGCGGCGCGAAGCTAGATCGCCCTTCTTGCCCAGGGTGATCATCTTTTCCACGTGCGGACGGACAGCCTTGGCCTTAGCCACAGTGGTCTCGACGCGGTCTTCCACGATGACGGACGTGACCAGGTTGCGCAACAGGGCGCGACGATGGCTGGTGTTGCGTCCGAGTTTGAATCCTGCATTGCGATGGCGCATGGTAAAACTCTCTTTCGAAAAATTCCTTGGTGGAACTCCCAAGTCCGAAGATCCGGACCTGGGGCACCGCATTTGTGTTCGCCCCGAGGCTAGGCGGCTTAGAAGTTCTCAGTCTCGGTGGGCAACTGCAGGTCCACCGAATCCAGCGGTTCGTCCTCGTCGTCGTAGTGGCTGTAGTTGGCGGCCAGTGCGGTGGCGGGTGGAATGCTGGTCGGTCCGGGAACCGCGTTGCCGTTCTCGTCGATCTTCATGCCCAGCGAAAGGCCCATCTGCGCGAGGATTTCCTTGATCTCGTTCAAGCTCTTGCGGCCGAAGTTCTTGGTCTTGAGCATCTCGGCTTCGGTCTTCTGCACTAACTCGCCGATGGTCTGAATGTTGGCGTTCTTGAGGCAGTTGTAACTGCGAACCGACAGCTCCAACTCTTCGACCGAGCGGTTGAGATTGTCGTTACGAAGCAGAGTGCGGCCTTCTTCGCCACGCCCCTCGGTTTCGATCTCCTCCTCGAAGTTGATAAAGATATTCATGTGGTCCTTGAGAAGCTTGGCAGCCAAGCCGACGGCGTCGGCGGGCAGCACGGCCCCGTTGGTCCACACTTCGAGAGTGAGCTTGTCGTAGTCGGTGATCTGGCCTAGACGAGCGGCCTCCACCACGTAGTTGACGCGGCGCACGGGCGAGTGAACCGAGTCGACGGGAATAAAACCCAGGCCCAGGTCGGCATCAAAGTTCTTGTCGGCGGAGATATAGCCGCGTCCGCGCTTGAGGCGCATCTCCATGTCCAGCTTGCCGCCTTCGGACAGGGTGGCAATATAGATGTTCTTGTCGAGAATCTCGACGTCACCGTCGGCTTCAATCATGCCGGAGGTAACTACGCCGGGCTGATCGGCGCGCAGATAGAGCGCCTTGGGGCCTTCGCCTGCAAGCTTGAAAGGAACCTGCTTGAGGTTGAGGATGATGTCGGTTGCGTCCTCGACCACGCCGCCGATGGACTGGAACTCGTGGAGCACGCCCTCGATGCGAATCGCGGTGACCGCGGCGCCTTCGATGGAGCTGAGCAAGGTGCGGCGCAGTGCGTTGCCGATGGTGGTGCCAAAGCCGCGCTCAAAGGGCTGTGCGCTGAACTTGCCGAATGTGTCGGTAAGCGTCTCGGCATCGACTGCCAGGCGCTTGGGTTTTTGAAATCCTCTCCACAACATAGATGTCTCTCGTTTCCCGCGCGGCGTGTACGTCGCGATGCATTTTGCGGCGGCCGCGCAAGTTCTCCTTCGGTTTGAGATGCAGCTAACAGCGGACAGCTTACAGCTAACAGTGGGACGGATTTCCGGTAACTGTCAGCTGTCTGCTTATAGCTGTTAGCTTACTTGGAGTACAGTTCGACGATGAGCTGCTCGTTGATGGGCAGGTTCACGTCCTTGCGTTTGGGCAGAGCGAGCACACGGCCCGAAAGATTTGCAAAATCTGCTTCCAGCCAGACCGGCACGGGACTTTGCGCGGCGTACTGCGCACCCTGCTCGATGATGACCATCTTCTTGGCATGCTCGCGGATCTTGATTTCGTCGCCCGCGTTCACCTGGAAAGAAGGAATGTTGACCTTGCGGCCGTTGACCTCGACGTGACCGTGGCGAACCACCTGGCGGGCCTGGCGACGCGACATGGCAAAACCCAGCCGGAAAGCTACGTTGTCCAGACGGCGTTCTAACTGCTGAATCAACAGCTCGCCGGTGACGCCGGCCGCGCGATTGGCCTTCTCATAGTACTCGCGAAACTGGCTTTCAAGGGTGAAGTACATGCGCTTGGCCTTCTGCTTTTCGTGCAGTTGCAGGCCGTAGCCCTCGATTTTGGCCTTGCGATCCTTGCCGTGCTGACCGGGAGGAAAGTTGCGTTTCTCCAGCGGGCAACGGTCGGAGGCGCATTTGGCGCCTTTCAAAAAAAGCTTGGTGCCTTCGCGACGGCAAAGGCGGCATACTGCTCCGGTATAACGAGCCATTTCTTTCTCCTGACTTCGGATGTCGGCCGGTTTACATCTCCGGAGGAGACTTCCTCCCGGCCCATGTTAGCTGACAGTTGACAGCTAATAGCTAGCAGTTCTTTCCCGCTTAAGCGGAACACCGGCAACTGTAAGCTGTCGGCTGTTAGCTGTAAGCTGCTTTTTTACACTCTTCTCCGCTTGGGCGGACGGCAACCGTTGTGCGGCACCGGCGTTACGTCGCGGATGGTGCGCACTTCGACGCCAGAAGCAGCCAGAGCGCGGATAGCCGATTCGCGACCGGAACCTGGACCTGAGACCCGCACTTCGACAGCTCGCAAACCGTGATCGCGTGCCATGCTGGCCGCATTCGAGGCTGCCTGCTGCGCCGCGAAGGGCGTGCCCTTGCGCGAACCGCGGAAACCCAGCGAGCCGGAACTTTTCCAGCTCAGCGTGTTGCCCACCTGGTCGGTGATGGTGACGATGGTGTTGTTGAACGAGGCCTGAATGTACGCAATGCCGAACGGCACATTCTTGCGCTCGCGCTTTTTGAACTTCTTGTTCTTGGCAGCCTTGCCGGTGCCAGGTTTCTGCTCCGCTTTTGCCATTAGGTTTTACCCGTCGCTTTCTTCTTGCCGGCCACTGTGCCCTTGCGCGGGCCTTTGCGAGTGCGGGCATTGGTGTGGGTGCGCTGGCCATTTACCGGCAAACCCCGCCGGTGACGCGTGCCGCGATAGCTCTGGATGTCGATGAGACGCTTGATGTGCATCTGGACGTCCTTGCGCAGGTCGCCCTCAACGTTTCCTTCGTCCTCGATCACCTGGCGGATGCGGTTGACCTCCTCTTCGCCCAGGTCCTGGATCTTCTTGAAGGCATCAACATTTGCCTTCGCCAGAATCTTGAGCGCGCGGGGATCCCCGATGCCGAAGATGTATGTGAGCGCGATCCGTGCCTGCTTGTTGCGGGGCAGATCGACGCCTGCAATACGTGCCATTGAAAAATCCTTTGCAACTGCGGTTGTGTGTCTCCGGCCTCAGCCGGCTCGCACGGGTTAAGCGGTTGCCTCCAGAGGTTCATCGCAAGCCTCGACTCAGGCTAACTAGCCTCTTTACCAGCTCACAGCTTACAGCTAACAGCTATCAGTTACTCTTGCCTCGGTTGCTTGTTCTTTAACTGTTTGCTTTCCGCTGTTAGCTGTCTACTGTCGCGGAGGTTTCCGCGGTTTGCCAAGCTCCAATTAGCCCTGGCGCTGCTTGTGCTTTGCGTTTTCGCAGATCACCCTGACCACCCCACGGCGGGTGATGACCTTGCACTTTACGCAAATCTTCTTTACCGATGCACGGACTTTCATTTTGCTGATACCCTTCTTCGCGCTCAAAATCCAGGCGCGAGTTACAAAAAACTACTTATACCGGTAGACAATCCGGCCGCGATTCAGGTCGTAGGGACTTAGTTCCACGGCCACGCGGTCGCCGGGCAAAATGCGGATGAAATTCTTGCGCATCCGTCCCGAGACATGGGTCAACACCTCGTGATTGTTCTCGAGCTTGACCTTGAACATGGCATTGGGCAGCGTCTCGGTGACCACCGCCATAACCTCAATCGCATCTTCCTTCGACAAACCGCATCCCGCTTCCGCCGGCGTGTTTATGCCCAACCAGCTTGTTATCCCGAGCGTGCTACTCGGTTAAGACTCTCGCTCCGGTAGCGGTCACCGCCACCGTGTGCTCAAAATGAGCGCTCATGCTTCCATCGGCGGTGACTGCCGTCCAGCCATCACCCAAAACAACGACATCGTGCTTGCCTGCGTTCACCATGGGCTCGATGGCGATCACCATGCCGGTGCGCAATTTCATGCCCCGGCCGGCTTCGCCAAAGTTTGGCACCTGAGGATCTTCGTGCATGTGAACCCCGATGCCGTGACCCACAAAATCCCGAACCACCGAGAACCCCTCGGCCTCGACAACCCCTTGCACCGCAGCGCCCACATCGCCCAGGGTTGCGCCGGGGCGAACCACTGCGATTGCCGCGTACAGCGACCTCTCGGTCACCTCAACCAGCCGAGCCGTCTGGGGGTCGATCTTCTCGCCCACCGGCACGGTGATGGCCGCGTCGCCAAAATAGCCGTCCACAATCGCCCCGCAATCGACCGAAACGATCTCCCCTTCTTTGAGGACCCGTTTGGCCGACGGGATGCCATGCACCACCTCGCTGTCGATCGAGGTGCATAGACAGCAGGGAAAGCCGTGGTAACCCTTGAAGGCTGGTTTGGCACCCAACTCTTTGATGTGCGCCTCGGCCGCGTTTTCGAGATCGAGCGTTGTGGCACCCGGCTTGACGTGGCTGCGCACTAAATCGAGCACCTCGCGGACCACCCGGCCCGCGCGCTGCATTTTCTCGATCTCCTTGGACGACTTCAGTACAACCGCCAACCAAACCCAGCTTTCAGTAATCAGCTATCAAATTTCCAGCCGCATCCACTCTTGCTGACGGGGCCAAGTGCTGATAGCTCGCCTCTTACACACAAACCCCACCGTCCGGCTGCGCTACTTCCGCAACCGCTCGACGGCGGCAACAATTCCGGCCGCGATTTCTTCAATCGGCCGGTCTCCATCCACTTCCGCAAAGCGTCCCAAGGTCCGGTAATGCTCGACAACCGGTGCGGTCGAGGCCGTGTAAGCGCGCATGCGCTCCTCAAAGACCTCTTCCGTGTCGTCGGCTCGTTGGACCAACGCGGCGCCGTCTAAATCGCAAAAGCCATCCTTCTTGGGAGGCTTGCCGTAGACGTTATAGATGCTCTGGCAGACAGGGCAATTCCTGCGCCCAGTGATACGGCGCAGTAGCTGATTATAGTCTACCTGAATACTGACAGCAACAACTGGCAGCGACTGTGTTTGAGCGGCTAGTCGGCCATCCAGCCAGGCGGCCTGCACCAGGGTGCGTGGAAAGCCGTCCAGAATATAACCGTTGGCAGTGTCGGGCTGAGTGAGGCGCACTGCGACCATTTCGTCGACCAGCGAATCGGGAACCAGCTCTCCGCGGCCCATGATCTCCTTGGCAGTCTTGCCCAGTTCGGTACCCTGGGCTACGTTGCCGCGCAGCAGGTCGCCGGTCGAGATCTGCGGAATCCCCCACACCTTGATCAGTTCCTTGGCCTGCGTGCCCTTGCCCACGCCCGGCGCGCCCAACAAAAGAATTGGGCCGGGAGGGGTCTTCTGACCCGTCTCCCGGCCTTGATTGCCTGCATTTTGAGAGGAAGACATTACCAGGTTTTCCTTCCGCGAATGCGACCGGAACGCGGAGAAAATCCGTCATAGTGGCGCATGATCAGCTGCGATTCGATCTGGTTGACAGTATCCATGGCCACGCCCACCACGATGAGCAGCGAGGTGCCTCCAAAGTAGAAGTTGACCCCCAGACCGTGCGTAGTCCAGTTTGGCAGACTCTCGAAAAACTTGCCCACGAGCCACAACTTGTCGAAGCGAATGCCCGAGATCAGGAAGGTAGGGACCAGCGAAATGATGATCAAATAGACAGCGCCGACCAGCGTGATGCGCGTAAGGATGTCGTTGATGAAGTCCGATGTGCGCTTGCCGGGACGGATTCCCGGGATGAACGATCCTGACTTGCGGAAGTTATCGGCAATGTCGTCCGGCTTCATCACGATCGAGATGTAGAAGTAAGCGAAGAAGATGATGCCCAGGATGTAGAGGGCCTCATACCACGGGTAGCCGGGCGCGAGCGCCTGCACGATGGGCTGGAGGAAACGGCTGTTCTGCACAAACTCGGTCTGCGCCAGCATCATCGGGGCGGAGAGAATTGAAGCGGCGAAGATAACCGGCATAACGCCGCCGGAGTTGACCTTGAGGGGCAAGTGGCTCGATTGTCCGCCCATCATGCGCCGGCCGACGATGCGCCGTGCGCTCTGGATGGGAATGCGCCGCTCGCTACGCTCGACGAAGACGATGAAGGCCACCACGGCAGCCATGCCCGCAACCAGCAGAAACATCGCGATGATAGTGAACGATCCCCACTGGTTGGTCTTGACTTTGTCGACCAGGTCGATCACGCCGCGGGGCAGGCCGGCGATGATACCGGTGAAGATCAGCAGGCTCATGCCGTTGCCGATGCCGCGATCAGTGATCTGCTCGCCCAACCACATGATAAAGGCCGTGCCGGTAGTCAGCGTCAGCACCGTCATCAGCACAAAGGGAATGCCCGGGTTGAGCACCATGCCGCTTCTGGTGAGCATGAACGCGATGCCGAGCGACTGCAAGGCAGCCAGAATCACGGTCATATAGCGGGTCCATTGCGTGATCTTGCGCCGGCCAAGCTCACCCTCTTTCTGGATGCGCGCCAGCGGCTCATAGACCACGGTGAGAAGCTGGAAGATGATCGAGGCCGTGATGTAGGGCATGATGCCCAGGGCAAAAACTGTCATGCGGCGCAGGTTGCCACCGCCGAACAGGTCCATCAGGCCCAGTGCCGAGCCGCCCTGCGAGCTGAACAACTGCTCGAGCAGTTTGCCGTTCACGCCCGGCGTGGGTATGTGCGCGCCCAGCCGATAGACGGCCAGGATGCCCAGCATGAAGAGCACCCGCTTGCGCAGATCGGGAATCCGAAAGATGTTGAGAAACTTTTCAAGCATGATTGGTTATCCGCTTCAGGGCGTTTGCCGCCACATGAATCTTTGCCACTGATCATCTTACTTGCGTGGGGCCTGGCCTGTCCCGCTTGATCTGGGCGCCCCTGATCTCTATTTCGATGCCTTGGAAACCAGTTTCCCCTTAGGCGCCACCGGAGCATCGCCGCCCAGAACGACGGCCTTGCCACCAGCCTTCTCGATCTTCTCGACGGCGGACTTGGAGAACTTGTGCGCGTGAATGGTGAGAGCCGAAGTCAAGTCGCCGGAACCGAGAATCTTGATGAGCGCTTTCTTGTTTGACGCCAGGCCCAGCTTCTTGTAGTCGTCGGGACCGATCTCGGTGATCTTGAGGCCCTCAATCTGGGCCACGATCCGGTCGAGGTTCACCACCGTGTACTCGGTGCGAAAGATATTGGTGAAGCCGCGCTTGGGCAACCGACGATGAAGCGGCATCTGGCCGCCCTCAAAGCCCCGCATCAGGCTGGTGCCGGTGCGCGATCCCTGACCTTTGTGGCCGCGGGTTGAGGTCTTGCCCATGCCGGAACCCATACCGCGACCGACACGCTTGCGCGCCGTGTTGGCTTTCCTGGGCGCGCGCAAATTCGATAGATTTCTTGTTGCCATGATTTCCTCGCTGTAGCGCCGGACGGGCTTAAAAACCCGCCGACTCGCGTTCGTCGTAGCTGAAAACTGTTAGCTTTCAGCTGATAACTAGTCTTCCAAAATCCGAACCAGATGCGGAATGGCCTTGACCATACCGCGGGTGGATTCCGTATCCACGCGCTCGACGATCTGGTTGAGCCGCGTGAAGCCCAGACCCTTCACCACCAGCTTGTGCTTGATGGGCGTGGAGTTCTTCGAGCGGTAGTACTGAATGCGAATCATCTTGGTTTCCGCCATGGCCTACATCTCCTCCACGGTCTTGCCGCGCATCGTGGCCACATCGGCCCGGTCGCGCAACTGGATCAGCGCGTCGAAAGTAGCCTTGACGACGTTGTGCGGATTGGGCGAACCCAGGCTCTTGGTGAGCACATTCTGCACCCCGACCGAAGTCATCACCGCACGCACCGCACCGCCGGCAATCACGCCGGTGCCTTCGGGAGCCGGCTTCAGCAGCACCTGGCCGGCGCCGAAACGGCCCAGCACCAGATGCGGAATCGAGGTCTCGGTCAGATGAACCCGGACCAGATTCTTTTTGGCCGCCTCGATCCCCTTGCGAATCGCCTGGGGAACTTCCTTGGCCTTGCCCGAACCGTGACCGACCACGCCTGCGGAGGCGTCGCCCACCACCACCAGCGCGGCAAACGACATGTTCTTGCCGCCCTTCACCACCTTGGTCACGCGATTGATAGCCACCACCTGATCCTTCAGGTTGAACTGGTTGGCATCGAGTTTCTTCTTCAAGATCGTCATTGCTCTCTCATCTGTCCTTCTGGGCGGCTCCAACTGCACGCCCCCGGATAACTTCCCAATACACTCAACCAAAACGTTAGGGAGCGGAGCTCAAAATTCCAGACCTGCCTCGCGGGCTGCGTCGGCCAGCGCCTTGATGCGCCCGTGATAGAGGTAGCCGCCGCGATCGAAGACCACCTTCTTGATGCCTTGCTTGACGGCCAGTTCGGCCACTGCCTTGCCGATCTGCTTGGCTGAGGCCACGTTGCCGCCGGTCTTCAGTTTCAGCGCCAGCGTCGAAGCCGAGACCAACGTCTCACCCTTCTGGTCGTCGATCACCTGCGCGTAGATGTGGTTCAGCGAGCGGTAGACATTCAGCCGCGGCCGCTCCCCTGTGCCTGCAAGCTTGCGGCGAATGCGGTCGTGAATGCGCTGGCGGATTTCGTTTCTCTTGGTCTGCGTGATCATGGTCTCTCTCACCTATCAGCGGAGCTGCCCTGCGGCTCCGTTCGGTTGATTCAGCTAACAGTTGTCAGCTAACAGCTACCAGTTCCTTCTGTGCCTTGAAACTGTAAGCCGTGAGCTGTCCGCCGTCAGCTTACTTTGCTCCCGTCTTGCCGGCCTTCTTCTTCAGCTTCTCGTCCGAGTAGCGCACGCCCTTGTTCTTGTACGGGTCCGGCTTACGCAGCGAGCGCATATCGGCCGCCACCTGGCCGACCTTCTGCCGGTCGATGCCGGTGATGGTCAGGTGCGTCTGCTTGGGGTCGACAGCGACTTCGATGCCCGTAGGCAGCGGCACTTCAATCTGGTGCGAATAGCCCAGCGTGAAGACCACCGTCCCTTTACCCTTCATCTCGGCGCGATAGCCGATGCCCACGATGTCCAACTCGCGCTTCCAGCCCGTGGTGACGCCCTGCACCGCATTCGCAACCAGTGCGCGCGTCAGCCCGTGCATCGCGGCCTGCTTGTCGTTCTCGCGGTTGACGTGCAAGACGCCGTCCTTGGTTTCGAGAGTAATCCCGTCGGCGATCAGCGCCGAAACCTTGCCCTTGGGCCCCTCGACAAGAACTGTGTTGCCTTCGACCTTATACTTGACACCCGCAGGCAGCGGGATAAGCTTCTTTCCAATACGCGACATCGAATCAATCCTTCATCTGGCTTGCGAGTCCCGAGGAACAGCTATCAGTTGACAGCATCAAAGTTCCGTCGTTCCACTGCAGCCCGTAAAACAGCTAACAGTTATAAGGTGACAGCTGATAGTTCCCAGTTTTTAACTGTCAGCTGTCTGCTGTAAGCTGCCACTACCATACTTCGCACAGCAACTCGCCGCCTACGCCTTCGCGGCGTGCCTGACGACCGGTCATTACGCCCTTCGGCGTGGTCATAATCGAGATGCCGAGGCCGCCCTGGACGCGCTTGATCTCGTCGCGTCCGATATACACCCGGCAACCGGGACGCGAGATACGCGCCAGGTCGCGGATAGCCGCTTCCGTGCCGCCATACTTCAGGTAGACGCGGAGCACTTGCTTGCCTTCCTCTTCCTGGGTCTTGTAGTTCGAGATGTAGCCCTCCTCCTTGAGGATGCGCGCAATCTCGGTCTTCAGCTTCGAAGCCGGAACATCCAGCTTCTGGTGGCGCGCCCGGATCGCATTCCGGATTCGCGCCAGAAAATCGGCTACTGGGTCGGTCAAACTCATTCCTTCTCCTTCATTCCCCGTTCGCTCCTTTTATCCAGGAGAACCTGCGGGAATGTCCTCATCGCAGCTAACAGCAGACATCTAACAGTGGTCAGTTTTCTGCCGTTCGATCTTTGTTACCTTCCGTCAGCCTCAGCCCAAACAACTGCTAGCTGTTAGCTGTCAAGCTACCAACTTGATTTGACAACGCCGGGAATCTCACCCTTGAGCGCCAGCGCGCGGAAACACAAGCGGCAAACGCCAAACTTGCGCAGAAACCCGCGTGGCCGCCCGCAGAGCTGGCACCGGTTGTGCTTGCGGCAGCTGAACTTCGGCTTCCGCGCGTCTTTCACCCTCTTTGCAGTAGTTGCCATAAATCCTCTTATCCCCTACGCGCCTTGGCGGAAAGGCATTCCAAAGTGCTTCAGCAGCGCCCTCGCCTGGTTGTCGTCCTTGGCCGTGGTCACGATGGTGATGTTCATGCCCTTCAGCTTTTCCACCTTGGAGTAATCAATCTCCGGGAAGATCAGCTGGTCGCGCAGGCCGAGCGTATAGTTGCCGCGTCCGTCAAAGCTTTTCGTAGACACGCCGCGAAAATCGCGCACTCGTGGCAGCGCCGTCGAGATCAGTCGGTCCAGGAACTCGTAAGCCTTGTCGGAGCGCAGCGTGACCATGGCGCCAATCGACATGCCCGCCCTCACCTTGAAGGCCGCAATCGACTTCTTCGCTTTGGTGGTCACCGGCTTCTGCCCCACAATCGCCGTCAGGTCGGCCACCAGCGGGTCCAGCAGCTTGGTGTTCTGCGTGGCCTCGCCCAGGCCCATGTTGATGACGATCTTCTTCAACTCTGGCACCGCCATCGAATTCTCAAGCCCCAGCTCTTTCTTCAGAGCCTGCTTGATCTCCTTTTGATACTTCTCTTTCAGCCTTGCCGCCATGATGCTTCACTCTCTTTCTTCCGGCGCCCGGAGTGGCTCTGAGGCCGTTTACCGTTGCGGAAGTGCTTGCCGCACGGGCGTGAGCATTGTTGCTCATTCCGTGCCGGACATTTTCTCCACTACTTCTTGGTCAGCATCGTCTGCCCGCACTTCTTGCAAATGCGAACCCTGATGTCGCCTTCGGTTTTCGAACCCACTTTGGCGGGCCCGCAATTGGGGCAGATCAGCGCGACATTCGAGACATTGATGGGTGATTCCTGCTCGGCGATTCCGCCCTTGGTCCGTTGGCCCTGTTTGCTCGAAACCGTCTTCTTGACTACGCGCACGTGCTCCACGAGCAGGGTGCCCTTGTCCGGGAAGACGCGCAGCACGCGGCCTGTCTTGCCGCGGTCCGACCCCGTCAGGACCTTGACCGTATCGTTGCGATGAATATTCAAACTCGGCATCTTCTCTCCAAAAACAGCTGACAGTTGTCAGCTAACAGCTATCAGTTTCCGGCTCTTGCAAATCCGCCTGGTCGTACGCTCAGTCCGCTAGATGCTTTCAACTGTTAGCTCTGTAAGCTGTCAGCCGATAATTGCTCTTACACCACTTCCGGGGCGAGCGAAACGATCTTCAGAAACTTCTTCTCGCGCAGTTCGCGGGCTACCGGCCCGAAGACGCGTGTGCCCACCGGTTCGTGTGTATCGTCAATCACCACTGCGGCGTTCTCGTCAAAGCGGATGTAGGTTCCATCGCGCCTTCGGTGCTCCTTGCGGGTGCGGACAATAACCGCCTTCACTACCTTGCCCTTCTTGATGGTGCCGTCGGGCGAGGCTTCCTTTACCGCGGCGGTCACAATGTCGCCCAGACCCGCCTTCTTGCCCAATCCGCCGCCCAGGGGCAGAATCACTTGCAGCTTGCGCGCGCCGGAGTTGTCGGCCACCGCGAGCATGGTTCTCATTTGCACAGCCATGGGTTCTTCTCCTTAACTCGCTCGCG
>Ga0187847_10001324_pt1 | contig 22674 bp, 19 predicted proteins | sample June2016WEW_4_10_FD_132458 | JGI IMG/M metagenome (GOLD analysis project Ga0187847, IMG submission 132458) | Peatland microbial communities from SPRUCE experiment site at the Marcell Experimental Forest, Minnesota, USA - June2016WEW_4_10 | ecosystem: Environmental > Terrestrial > Soil >...
CTCTCCGAGTAATAGTCCTCGAAGCGCTGCCAGTTGGGCCAGGACATGGGGCGGCGCGGATTGATGATCTCGTCGTTGGTCGTATCCTGCAAGGCGCGCCACCGACGACCGGATTGGACGCCATAGTAGGCGGCCGTGAGCGCGAGCTCATCGAGCGCCTGTTGCTGGGTCCACAGACCCGCGCGCGCGGTCAACACTTGGCCCCAGTACTGCGTCTGTCCTTCGTACACCCACAAGAGACTGCCCTGCATCGGAACATTGTAGTTCGCGGTCCATAGGTCCGCGGGTCGGCGGAATTTGCCGTTCCAGGAGTGAGTAAACTCATGCGCCAGCAGATCTCGGTCGTATGCGGTTTTATCCCATTCGGTCAAGGCTTCGGGAACGCTGCCGTCCTCGCTCGACTGATGGTGCTCCAAGCCGTTCTGCTGAATCTGATCGCTCAAGGAGTAGAGGAAATCGTAGTGCAAGTAATGGTGCGAGCCGTAGAGCTTGTAGGCTTGCTGCACCAGGCTTCGGTGAGCCTGCAGTTGCTCGGGTGTGATCGCGAGCAGCTCCGGCCGATCGGCGAACAGATCCAGATGGACCGGTACTGCGCCGCTCGGATCCAGGTCAAACCGCGCCGCATACCGGCCCGCATACACGGGACTGTCGATGAGAGTTTCGAGGCTGGTGCGCTTGAACTGGGTTTGCCCGCCGCTCGCGCCGGCGATTTCCAGGGCCGATCCGAATTTCCAAGCGGCAGGCAATGCCACGCTCGCCTGCACCGGAATCTGCCGCGTGAAGTAGCCCGCGGGGTAGAGGATGAGAGAGTTCCATTCGAGCAGCAGGATATCGCGGGTGATCTCGATGGCGCCCACTTTGGGACTCGTGGGAGACAGGTAGTCGAAGTCGATATCGAGCGACTTCACTGCGGCGCTCGGATGCACGTGAAACGCGTAGACATCGACGGGATCGCGCGTCCAGGACACCGGCGCACCGTTCGCGGCCATCTTGATGCCCGCGAGCCGATCGACGGGACCCTCCGGTGCATGGGTGCCGGGCAACCATTTCGGATACAGCAGCACGGTATCCGTGCCGATTCCGCTCAACGTTTCATGTACATGCACGATGCGTTGTTCGATATCGGTCGCGTTGACTGCGAGACGAATCTCGCCGGGATACGCCCGGTCCTTGGGCGCCGCGACCGGTGCCGCGGGCGCGATCGCACTGGGGCCGGGGCTGGCGATCGCGCCGACGAACGCGGATGCGGCGAAATAGAGCGCCATTGACATCAAAATTTGCTTCATAGAATTACCGTTTGCACGCTGTGTTTTTGCTTTGGATGGCGCAGAGCGCGGCGGCCGGCTTCGAGCCGGCATTGCCGTCGATTGAGTATGAGGGCATCCAAGGGCCTCGACAACACGCGGCCGTTGCAACGTCTGAGTAGACAACCTCCGATCGTGCCGCAAGGCGACAGCGCCGGCTGGCGCCGATGTTCTTTTTACCCGATTGACTCGCGATGCACCCAAACATCGGGTGCTTCGGCTTCGATGACCCGAGATGACCGTTCCAGGATTTCCCGGTCCAAGGTGATGAGCGGTTGATCGAGTGCTTCGGCGAGCGCGACAAAAACCGCATCAGCACCGCGAAGCTTACAGCTCGCCGCCAAAGCGGCAGCCCGATCGCTAAGCGCGTCGTTCAGTCCATGACGTTGCACACGCGGCAATGCGAGTACGGCCCGTACTGTCCGGGTAGCAAGCCTAGCCTGCCCGGTTTGGCGTGCAAACACACCCGCTATCTCGGCAAGAGCCAAATTGGGTATGTTTAAATCTCCCTGATTCGCAACCGCCAAGTCCAAGAACGCGACACTCGCAACATGATGAACGTCATTCTCACGAAAGATTGCCACCCAGACGGAAGCATCGACGATCATCCCCGCCGTTGCTCACGCACCGCCGCGACTGAGTCTTGATCCGTCTGCCAACTAGCAGCGTTTATTTTGGCAAGTTGCCGAACCTTTCGAAGAGCCGCGCTTGCACTGACGATGGAGCCGGACTCGCTCGAGCCCAACTCCTTTTCAAGAGCGCCGGTTACAAATTGCTTGAGAGTCTGGCCGCGGCCCGCGGCAGTAGCCTTAGCCCTCCGAAACAAAGTCTCGGACATTTCCAATGTGGTTTTCGTGGTGCTCATGGACTTAGGATCCCAATCGCCGACGGCTGAGCGCATTATCACCCATAAATATGGGTCTGGTCAAAAGTATCGGGCAAAGTACCCCGGCGATTACAGGGGTGTGCGTGGGTGGTCACGCCTCCGGGCGCCAAGGGCCGGCGTTTAAAATTGGCGTCCCCACGGGTACACCAACTTAACCCCGTAAATACCGCCTCTAGTATGCCATTAAAGGCATATTATGTATTTATGCCTTTAATGGCATATATTGTACCCATGGAGTACTTACTGCAGACCCCGGCACAACTTGCGAAGCATCTGCCATCCCTGCGAAACGCGCGCCAACTCACCCAAGCACAGCTTGGAATGCTCGTCGGCCTAGACCAAACTCGAATCGCAAAAATCGAAGCCAATCCGCAACGCGTCAGCGTTGGACAGTTATTCAAGATTCTAAGTGCCCTCGGGGTGCAAATGCAGTTGCTGTCCAACGAAGCCGGCTCAAACCCTAAAGCGCCGCCAGCCGCTGCAGATTGGTAACCCGTGGGTTCCCTGAATGTTTGGATGAACGGGGAACTCGTAGGCGAGTGGACGACACTGCGCACCGGCACACCCCTGTTTCGATACACGACCACATGGCAGCAATCGCCGCACGCGCGCGCCTTGTCTTTATCCATGCCCATCACTGCCGATCTCGAGGTCCGCGGGACGGTCGTGGGCAATTACTTCGATAATTTACTGCCCGACAACCCAGCAATTCGCCGCCGAATCCGTGAGCGCTTCGGCACGCGCTCAACTCAGGCTTTCGATCTATTGGAGGCCATCGGTCGCGATTGCGTTGGCGCGGTGCAGTTGCTGCCCATCCATCAGGAACCCATCAGTTGGAACCGAGTGGAGGCCACTCGACTCAATGATGCTGAGATGGAACAATTGCTACAGGCGGTTCCGTCCTCGCCGCCACTTGGCCATCCTGATGGCAATCATGGTCATGAGCATGATGATGATTTCCGAATCTCTATCGCCGGAGCGCAGGAAAAAACCGCACTTCTCTCGATGGGAGGAGCATGGTATCGGCCGCACGGCGCCACTCCGACGACACATATACTGAAATTGCCTCTGGGGATTGTCGGCAACTTCCGCGGCGACTTTTCAGATTCGGTCGAAAACGAGTGGCTGTGCGTGCAGTTGTTGCGTGAGTTCGGACTGCCCATTGCCGACGCCGACATACTCACTTACGGCAAACAGACCGTGTTGTCGGTCAAGCGCTTCGACCGGCGCTGGATCGGTGCTACGCCCACGGACGCTTCGCGCCGGCAATTCGCTCCTGTGGCAGGCCAATGGATCGCGCGATTGCCGCAGGAAGACTTCTGCCAAGCGACAGGCCGATCTCCCACCGAGAAGTGCGAGGCCGACGGGGGTCCCACTGGCGAAGAAATTCTGGAGATCCTCGAGGGCAGCGAATCCCGAAATACCGACCGAGCAAACTTCGTGCTCGCTCAACTGGCATTTTGGCTGCTCGCAGCAACCGACGGACATGCGAAGAATTTCTCCATTTTTCACCACGCGGGCGGCGCGTTCGGCATGACGCCCCTGTATGACGTGCTGTCGGCGTGGCCTGTCATCGGACGCGGTGCCAATCAATTACCCATACAAGATGCCAAGCTTGCGATGGCGATCCGCGGCAAGAGCCGGCACTATCGTCTGCGAGAGATTCACCCTCGGCACTGGCATGAACTGGCTATCCGAATAGGATTAACGGGTCTGTGGGATCGCATGAGAAATTTGGTTGAATCAGCCGACGCGCATGTCATGGCGGTGAAAGCGCGATTGCCGTCAAGCTTCCCGGAACGAGTCATTGACACTATTGCGGCAGGGGTTAAACAACAGTCGGTGGCCTTCATTGCTGCGGCGCCGCCGGCTTCGACGGCATGATGGGTGGCGCGCGAATGGTCAGCGGCCGTATAAATTTGGCAGCCCCCAACTCAACCCCGTAAGTACCGACCAGTTGGATCGTGACAGTGGATTTGTGCGCTCGCGCGCGCATCCCGACGAACGTGTGCGCCAACAATTCACCGCTTACCAATTTTATCGGCGTTACGCTGCGCCTCGATCCGCCGCCGTAGCTCCTCGCGTGCGGCCGTCTTCGCCTCCGGTGTCCCCCAACGCGGCGGCTGTGCCTCCGGATTCGCGCGGGACCCGGCCTGCCGCCGCCGCGCCTCCTCGGCGGCCCGGCGGCGGGCTTCAATTGCGAGGACCTCGGTCCGCTTGGCCTCGCGGATATCGCGTTCGCGTGCCTCCCAAGCCTCCGCGGCGACGGGCGTCGGCAATTCAGTGTCCGCTCGCGATCGCCAGAGCGCCTGGCTGACGCCCCACTGATCCGGATGCGCGAACTCGTGGACCAACCGCAGATTCAGGGCTTCGAGTACCGGATGCCACGACTCAACCCCTTGAGCGCGACGGCGGATCGCGAGCCGTGGATTGATCTGGTACCAACCGTGCGCAATGCGTTTGAAGAGCTTGCGATTGTAGGGATAATCGCGATCGACCTCGTTTCGCGACAACACATTGGAGAGGTGGCTGCGCTTGTTGCGCTCGGGCTTGAGGACGCTGCCCGGCAGCATTCCCCACGCGTCGAGCATGCTGCCCGTATCAACACCGGCCAACCGATCCCACCCTGAGGCGCTGAAGGTGCTCTTGAACAACACCCAGAACGTTTGGAACACCAGGTATTCGCTCAAATGTCGGTCGAGCCGGACCAATCGCTCCCCGACTTGCACGTCGATGAATGCCGGGGCGATTCTCTCGTAGAGCGCGGCGAACGGCCCGCGGGCGAAGCTGCGGTCTCGGAATGCCTCTTGCAGTGCGACATGCAGTGCATTGCGACCGAGATGGTCGTGCGCCTCAGGGTCGGCACCTCGCTGCAGCAATTCTTCAACGAGCGGCAGATTGCCGGCGGCAGTGGCCGCCATCAGGGGCGTGTAGTTCATGAAAGTACGGTGATCGATACCATAGCGATCGCAGTTCTGTAAAACCCCCTTGAAATGCCGTCCGGCGAACTCTTGAAGATGGCGCCCAAGGTATCGCGCTGCGGGCCGAACCCGCGAGCCTGAGCAAAGCCGGCTTCTTCGACCAACCAGGCGGCGAGCACGGGTTCGTCGTACGCCGTTGCATATTCGTACAACTGCTGCCGAGGCTTATTGCCAGGTGCCTTGTCGCGAAACACCTTGACGGTCAACTTGCGCAGCCGCGCCTCATCGACCACCGGCCACGGAACCGGCGGTTCCTTGAGGATGGTCGTGCGCACCGCATCAGCCTGCTCGTGTTTGCCTTGCAACTCGAGACGATGCGCCTCCCGCTGCCAGTCCTCGCGCGTAGACGTGCGCGCATCGATGCGCACTTGATCGCCTCCGACGGTGCAACCCAGCAGACGCAGCAGGGTATGCCCGCCGATTTTCCACGGGCGGACAAAAATCAAAGGACTGCGGATGCGGAACCCGGCTGATTGGCGAGTACACAAGGCATCGGCTTCCAACTATGCTCTTGACAACCCGTAACCGCTGAGTATTCTGTGCGGCTGTCTTGCCGCCACGCGCAGCGAGAACCGTACAACGGAGAAGGCTATGACCATAGGGTCTATGAAGAAGACGTGTAGATACTTGTTGAAGTGACCGCTTCGAGTCGATGGCTCGAAGCGCCATGCTTCGAGCCAGACGGCCCCGTCATCGCGACGAAGCCCCTGGCGAACTTTCACCAGGGGCTTTTTGTTGCCTTGAGTTACGACCATGAAGGGATTGAAGTTCGACTTTGAGGGAAGCGCAGGTGAGGCTGGCGGCCTGCCCATGTATCTGGCGTTGCGTGGTGACCTGTCCGATCCGGGCGAGACACTATTGAAGCTACGAGCGCTGCAGTCCTTCGATCGAGGCGCCGCGCGCTATGCGATTCACCGTACTGTGCGGTGCGCCGTTCGTCGGCCCATGGACGAGGTTTTCGAAGATCTAGCGTTGCACGCCGATCTCGTCGCTCAGCGCACGGATAGTACGTCGCTGCTGCTGGACGGGCCGGGGGTATTCATCAGCGTCGAAGGCAGCCGCAAGATCGATTACGGCTCCTGCACCTTTCACATCTGGGCCGAAAGCATGAATCGGCTGGACGAGTCGCGCGCGAAGCTGTTGGCCATCGTCGGCGAGCAACTGGTGCGGCACGAGATGTTTACGATCGACTGGCAATTCTCCAGCCGTCGGGGCCTTTCGAGCGCGTCGTTTGACGAGATGGCCGATCCGGCCCCTTGCGATGAAGCCTATCCGACCCTGGCGGAGCCGGTGGCAACCTTCATCGCGCGCTACCTTGCATCGCGCGAGACCGTGCTGATTCTTCAGGGGCCACCGGGCACCGGAAAGACGCGATTGGTGCGCGCCATCCTGGCGGCGATGTCAGCCCGCAAGGCGGATAGCGCTCAAGTGCTCTATACCGCTGACACGCGCGCACTCGAGAACGACGAGATCTTCGTCGATTTTCTCACCGGCAACCACGACGCGTTCGTGATCGAAGACGCGGATCACTTGTTGATGGCGCGCTCCAACGGCAATGTGGACTTACACCGCTTCCTGGCCGTGGCGGACGGGGTGGTCCGCGCACAGGGCCGTAAGATTATCTTTACCACCAATCTGCCGAACATCGGAGACATCGACGAGGCACTGGTGCGACCCGGCCGTTGCTTTGCGACGGTGCGCACTCGGGCGCTGGAGCGACGCGAGGCGGCATCGTTGTTGGCGCGGATTGCGGCCGCGCGTAACGATCGAAATGAGGCGGCGAATGAAGTGTCGTTGGCAGGGGATATCCGTTCGATAACGCTCGCAGCATTGTATCGGCTGGTGGATGCTACAGGGTGAGCGACGAAGAGCAGCTCGAATTCGTTGAGGCGCTTTGGGACGCCCGCGCGGAGTTCACCGAAGCGGCTGAGCGGCCCACGACCTACGCGACGATTGACAGGAATGTTCGCCGGCAGGCGCAACCCCGTCGTCTGGCAGGAACGGACCTGAGGACCGACCGATGAATTGCCGGCGTCCGCCACCCCGTATTACCGGGGTTAAAGTGGCGTCCCTAAGGGGAGAAAGTTCGAACCAACTCTTTGAAACCCTTGAAGAATGGAACGACTACCTCGAACGCTGACGCGCCCGCAATGCCCCAGGAACGATCGCCATACTAAATGGGGCGATGTTGGAAAGTCTCCAACGAGTTTCCGGGGATTTTCAGTGGTTACCACGTATCTGCTCAGATTTCCGCCAGCGATTTACGAGCGTCTTGCTAATCCTTCGGAGCGGCCAATGACCGCCTTCTCGTTCGAATGCGAGGTCGGATCGGAAAAGCCTTCAAAGGCACTGCTCGGATTCCATTCTTGAAGACTATACACGCGCTTGCCGCGCAATCCCGTTACACCCTCGTTCCATGCGAGAAGCATTCGCTTGCCGACATCCTCAAAAGCGGCGTAGCGTGTCATCGCTTCTCGCACCCGAGGCGCGATATCTGAAACCGCATCACTGATCGCTTCGACGATTTCGACTTGTGCTTTGACGGAAACGCCAAACGTGGCGGCGATGAACTTTCCGAGACTCTTACCCGGACTCCAGGTTTTCTTGCCCATAAAGCTGATGCCGGGAGGATTTTGTTGGTATCCGGGGTACACGACCGTCGTAATCATATCGTAGGCCGGAGAAAGGTGAACATCAGCCCGCGATGTATAAAGCAGCGCTAGATTCTTCGCGTGACAATCGGCGTTGCGTAGCGCGTAAGTTAACAGCAGCGTTGTCGCGAGCTGGCGAAAGGTCTCGAGCTGTGTAGCGCCAGGAACGTGATCGCGAACCGCCCTGGCGACGCGCTCCCAAGTAGTCTCGTACTTCGCGGCAGGGCGTAGTCCCAGCAGAGCGCAGAAATCTTCCATTCCCAAGCGCAACTGTCCATTGTCATTCACATCGAAGCGATGAACGACGAGGGCGTTGCCGTCCTGCGAGAGCTCGGTTCTAGCCGTGGGCAGCACTCGCGCTGCCACCTGCATGCAGAGGTGCTCGTTCAGGGTAACGTAGGGGAGTCTACCGGTGGATCCTTTGATGATGTGGCGGTGGGTCAGCAGTGTGGTCTTTTTGTGGACGGCGCCTCGCCCGACATCTTCACTCTGCGTGTCGAGGAACTTCGGCACGACTCCTGAAACACCACTAGCCGCATGTTGTCGGACCAGCTCCGCGAAGGCTTCTTCTGAATTGTCCCCCTGGAGGAGTTCGGCGACTTCGACCGGTTGGGTCGGCTCATCGAGTTTCGCACCCGCCGCGGCGACCTGAGTGCGGCCGACCATGTTTCGTCCGATGACGGAAAGGAGCGCCATGGGGCTGGCCGTGATTTGAGGGCCGAGTTGCTCTTGGAGCACTTGCAGAAGGTACCCCTCAGGAAGATTCATTTGGAAAACAGGATGCAGCGTGTCGTCCCATACATAGGATTCGGTACGCACTGGCATCGTGAGTGACACGAAGGCATCGCTTGGTGTGCTCGCATGGTAGGTGAGCACGCAGCGAAAGTCGCCCGCCGACTCAAGCACCGCGACGTCCCGGCCGAGGACATAGGCTGACAGCCTCATGATTTGGCCCGTTCGCGGCGCAATTCATCGAGCGAACCGGATCGGCCACTTTCGGTGAATTCGAGTTCGAAGCCGAGCACTGCGAGCACCGCCAGGAGTTTGCGGGAACCAAATTCCGACGCGCGTCCGCGCTCGAAGCGGGAAAGGGATTCCGGGGTTACGCCGGCCTGGTACGCAACCGCTTTTTGCCTCAAGTGGAGAGCTTGGCGGCGGGCCGCCACTGCGGCTCCCAGTTCTTGGAGTGTCTTCATATTGATATATACGTCATGATGTTGGCATATTTTGCCATTTATTGATGTATATATCAATATTCTCACCGAGATTCACGGAACTCGCAATTCATTGATTTCACTCACTAGGCAGGTATCCGAGCCCTAGTGCGCCGCAGAAATGCTTGAACGGTCCGGAGACTCATTTTTCCCAGTTTTCTTTCAGCGGCGTGCCGCGCCAGCCTGCGAGAATAGGACAATGCCGCCTCACACGCTTCCGCGCTCCGCGTCCGCTCTATTCAGCCACGTCATGGCCGACAACGCGCCGTTGTACCGCGCCATTCTCGATGTCTTCGCGGCATCGAAGCGCCAATTCCGCCTGCATCTGCGCCCCGACGACGTGCTCGCCGAAGCGACTTGGCCAGGCGGCCCCCCTACGCCGGAGACCGTCCAGCAAGCCCTCGGACAGCTCGTCGATTGGGGCAATCTGCAGTCGCAACCGGACACAGCCCGGGTCGCGACAATCGAAGACTTTTACCGCAAACGCCTGCTCTACCGGATGACCTCCGGCGGAGAAGCGGTCGAGGCGGGATTGCAGGCATTCGTCGAGGCTCTTGCGCGGCGCGCTGAATTGCAGTCCGTGGCGCTCGACGATATCCGGGCACGCCTCATCTCCCTCGATCAGCTCATGCGCGAATCACCCCCCGATGCGGCCAAGGTCCACGGCGCACTTCGGGATCTCGTGCATGTGTTCGAAGACTTATCGAACAACGCGGAAGCCTTCATGGCAGGTCTCGCACGCACCATCGAGCTCCAACGTGCCGAGGTCGCCGCCGTGATGAGCTTCAAGACGCGGCTGATCGATTACCTCCAGCGCTTCATCGGCGATTTGGTCACGCGCTCGAGTCAAATCGCCGAACTATTGATCCATCTGAGGCCGCTCGAGCGGGCGTTGTTACAAATCGCCGCCGAGCGCGATGCACGCAATGCGGCACCTGGTGATGTGGCGATGGACGCCGAAGCCGTCGACACCCGACTCATCGCGTGGAACGAGCGCTGGGCCGGCCTTATGCGGTGGTTCGTGTCCGACGGACGGGATCGTGCCCAAGCGGAGCTTTTGCGCGCGAGCGCTCTGTCGGCGATTCCTCGCCTACTACAGGCCGTCTCGCTGCTGCACGAACGCCGCGCGGGCCGCAGCGATCGCGCGGCGGATTTCCGGCGCCTGGCGCTGTGGTTCGCCGTCGCGGGCGGCGACGCCAACTCGCATCGGCTATGGAGGGCCGCCTTTGCCTTATCGCCGGCGCGGCACCTAGCTTTGGCGGTGGCCGACGAGAAGGTCAGTGCGAATACACCATGGCGCGACTCGCCCGGTATCGCGGTGCTGCCGAAACTTCGCGAACAAGGCGTGCTACCAACCCGCGGCGCACCGCCCCGGATCCTGGACCGCTCCGCGGAGCGCAGCTTGCTCGCGGCCCGCGTCGCAAAAGAGGCGGCTCAAACTGAAGCGGCGCGACAACGCCTGGCCACCAACGGTGAGACCCGGCTGTCCGAGTTGGGTCGGCTCGATTCGTCGTCGTTTCGATTGTTCCTCACACTGCTGGGCGAGGCTCTCGCCAGCCAGACGGATCCCGACAAGCCGGTGGAACGGTTGACTGGCGATGGTACGCTCGTCGTTCGGCTAGTTCCGCTCGCTGCTCACACGGAGGCAGAAATTGCAACGGACTTAGGGACCTTCCGAGGTCGCGACCATCTCCTTCTCATTCGTAGAACCTAACCCATGCCAGCCCCCGGACTAAAGGACGTTCTGAAACACCAGGAGGCTGAGGAGCGAGAGCGTGCATTGCGCGCCTTGCTGATGCGTCCGCTCATGCCTGCCGGTGACCCGGCGCTCGAACTCGTGCGTCGACATGCCAGCTACTTGCGTGACTGGTTCGGGCGTGAGACGGGATGGAACCTGCAGGTGGAGCGGCAATGCGCGCGGCTCTACAAAAGGCCCGCTGCACTCGACGACCCAACGAGAGGGTTGCCGGAGTTCGATCAGGATCGCTATGTGCTCCTATGTCTCGCCTGCGCGGTGCTCGAGCGCGCCGAATCGCAGATCACCCTGAGAACCTTGGGTGAGCGTCTCTTGGAAGCCACGGCAGACCCCGATCTCGCAGCGTGCGGATTTGTCTTTACCCTCGAGCACGCGCGCGAGCGACGCTCCCTGGTTGCCGTGTGCCGCCTACTGCTGGAACTCGGTGTGCTCACGCGCGTCGCAGGCGACGAAGAGGGTTACGTCAACCAATCCGGCGACGTTCTGTACGACGTCCATCGCCGCGTACTTGCGCGATTGCCCGCTGGCACGCGCGGCGCCAGTCTCATCGCCATGACTCAGGCAGACCTCCTTTTCGACGGCCGGCTCGCGGCGCTCGTGGATGAGTACGTACCCGACAGTCCCGACGGCAAGCGCATGGCACTGCGCCATCGATTGGCGCGGCGGCTGCTCGATGATCCCGTGCTATATCACGACGAACTCTCCCCGGAGGAGCGCGAGTACTTGGTCAGCCAGCGCGGGCCCCTGGCCTATCGACTGGCGCAGGCAACCGGACTCACCGCCGAGCTGCGCGCTGAAGGCTTGGCGCTCGTCGATGACGACGGCGAACTCTCGGACAAACACCTGCCGGCGGTGGGCACGGAGGCACACGCGACGCTGCTGGTGGCCGAGCACTTGGCACGCGCCGCGCGCGCGGAGCCCAAGCTAATTCATTCGCTCCACGAACTGGCTGGTTACCTGCGGTCCGCCGGCGACCGGTACGGCCGCTACTGGCGCAAGGATGCGCGCGAAGCGGGCGCCGAGGTGCAGCTCGCCACCGAGGCGGTCAATCGTCTGGAGGCGCTCCGGCTGGTTCGACGCCTCGAGAACGGGGTACAGGCGCTCCCTGCCCTGCATCGCTACGCCATTTCCGAGGCGTTGACTTGACCCAAATCCCACCCACAATTCCGCTGCCTTCACCCGGACGAACCCGCTGGCAGCCGCTGCGCCTCGGTCTCGTCGAGCTGTATCACTACGACATCGAGGAGTTCTGGTTCCGCGACGGTCACTTGATGCTCCGGGGTAACAACGGGACCGGCAAATCCAAGGTGTTATCGCTCACGCTGCCGTTTCTCTTGGATGCCAACCTGAGCGCTTCCCGCGTCGAACCGGACGGCGACCGCGGCAAGCGCATGGAATGGAACTTGTTGATGAACAAGCGGTACGAGCGCCGCATCGGCTATACGTGGATGGAGTTCGGCCGCCTCAACAGCGCCGGGAAAGTCCTGACGCTGACCTTGGGCTGCGGTTTACGCGCCATCGCCGGCCGCCCGACGACGGACTCATGGTTCTTCATCACCGACCAACGTATCGGCGCGGATCTGTGGCTGACCACGGCGGAGAAGACCGCGTTATCCCGGGAGCGCTTGATCGAGGCTATTGGTGCCCATGGCCAGGTATTCCCCACCGCGCAGGCTTATCGTCGCGCCGTGGATGAGAAGCTGTTCATCTGGGGACCGAACGCTATGACGCGCTGGTCGACACGTTGATTCAGTTGCGCCAGCCGCAGCTGTCCAAAAACCCCGACGAGGGGCGACTCTCGGAAGCGCTGACCCACGCCCTGCGGCCGCTCGATCGTGCCGCACTCGAGGATGTCGCCGAGGCCATGAGCGAACTCACGGACATCCGGCGTGACCTGGAAGAGATCGAGGCCATGCGCAAAGCGATCGGAGCGTTCGGCACCCGCTATCGACGCTACGCCCAGGTGGCCACCCGGCGCCGTGCAAGAACCCTTCGGCAGGCGCAGACCGATTTCGACAATGCGAGCCGTGACGTCAACGCCGCACAGACGGAACTCGACGAGGCGCGCGCCCGGGTCATCCGTTACCAGTCGCAACAGCAAAGCTTGGACGAACAGCTGGCGGCCGACGAAGCCCGACTGCTCGTGTTGCGATCGGACCCTATCATGCGAGATGCGAACAGGCTGTCCAGTGCCCGTGATCGAGCCGCCGAATGCCGCGTGCTAATGGATGAGGCCGCGAAACGGGAAACACTCGCAGGCACCCAACTCACTCGCGAAGCGGAGGCAGCCAATCGTCGGCGCGGGCAGGCCGATACCAGTCGCTCCACGCTGGTGGACTCTGCATCCAGTGCTGCCCATCTCGCGCGCGATACGGGACTCGCCGACGGGCATGCACGCGCGCTGCAGGGCGTGTCTCTACCTGACGGCGTGACGCATCTCCCCGAGGCGGGCATCACCGCCTTGCTTCGCGAGCGGCGAGAATCCGAAGCGCGCCGCCGCGAGCAGATTGCCGTGATCCGCAAACGTCTGCGCGAGGTGGAGGCGGCTGCGCAGGCCCGCACCCGGGCACAGGACGCTCGAGCGTTGCATGCCGAGGCCTTCGACATCGCATCCGAGGCCGCCCGGCACGCCGCGGAGAATTTGCTGGAGGGAAGCGCCAAACTCCTGGCCGCGTGGCGGCAGTATGGACAGGCCGCGCAGGCGCTGCGCATTCCCGAGGTCGATGCTGTCCTGGACGAGCTGGAGCTTTGGCATACCACCCAGAGCGGCATGAATCCCATGCGCGCGGCGTTGAATCGCGTGCTCCAGCTTGTGGAACAGGACTTCGCGGCGCGCGCCGCCGGGCTGACAGAGGAACGCAGGCTCTTGGCCCTGGAGCAGAGCGAGTTGTACGCGGAACGCGCGCGTCTCGAGGCGGGCGAAGACCAGGCGCCTCCTGTGCCCTACACCCGAGATGCGTCCATCCGCGCCGAAGCGGCCGGCGCGCCGCTGTGGCAGCTCGTCGATTTTGCCTCCCACGTGCCGAGTAGCGCCCGCGCGGGTGTGGAGGCGGCCTTGGAGGCCGGCGGCCTCCTCGACGCCTGGGTGCTCCCGGAAGGCACGGTAGTCCATGCTCGCACTCACGATGTCATCTTTACCGTGCGGCCGCCGCATGAGAATTCCTTGGCAGACTGGCTGATACCCACCATCCCGGCCGTGGGCGGCGGCGCCCGTATCGATGCCGGCACTTTGTCCGCCCTATTGCGCTCGGTGGCCTGTGCCGGGGATGAGCCGGTCGATGCCGAAACCTGGGTGTCGCCGAGCGGGCAATTTCGCGTGGGCACCGTGCGGGGCGCCTGGACGAAACCCGACGCGCGCTATATCGGTCACGCCGCGCGCGAGGCCGCGCGCCGGGCGCGCCTCGATGACATCGCCACCCGCTTGGGCGAACTCGCCGCGACACTGGCGGCCCAACAGTCGGCCACCGAGCAGCTCGCCGCCTTCCGTGAAGACGCGCGCAACGAGTATGCACGTGCGCCAACCGACGATGGCCTCCTGCGTTGGCATGCCGAGAACAATGCCGCCGAGCAACGGCGGCGTGAGGCGCAGGCGCGTCTCGGCGAGGCAGAGTCCAAGCTCGCGCAGGCCGACCACGCCCTCGCACGCGCGCGGGACGAGCTGAGTCTGGACGCACGCGATCTGAATCTACCGGCCGCCGCCCCCGGCCTCGATGTCATGGAACGATCGCTCGGCGAGTATCGCGGGGCGGTCATGGAACTTGCCAATGCGCTGCGACAGCACAAAGCTGCCCTGACCGAACTTGCCGAGCAAACGGTACGCGAAACCGACGCGCGCGAATCCTTGGGAGCGGCCGTCGAGGATCATCGGGAGAAACAGACGCTGCTCCGCGCCGCTACCGAGACGGTGGACACGCTGCAAGCCACGATCGGCAAACAGGTGAGCGAACTACTGAGCGATATCGAGGCCACCCAGCAGGCACACAACAAACACGATCGCGCGCTGAAGGACTTGCGGGCACAGTTGGTGGTTGTCGCCACTCAACGCGGAACCGCCGAGCAGAAGCACTCGGAGCTCAACGAGAAACTCGCGGAGCGCGTGCGCGTGCGTCAGACTGCCGTCGAGACGCTACAGGCGTACACGCAACAGACCGGCTTCGTGGCCATCGCCGTTCCGGATCTGCCGGTGGCGGACGACACGGCTGCATGGAGCATCGAGGCCGGGCTGACCATCGCGAGGCGCGCCGAGCAGGCGCTGGCCGATATCCCGGCGGAGGAGGCGGACTGGGATCGCGTACAACGGGAGATCGGGCGCGACCTCACGGAGCTGCAGAGCACCATGTCCACCCAGGGCCACGCCGCAACGGCGGAACCCAGCGACCACGGACTCATCGTGCGCATCGTCTATCAGCAGCGGCCGGAGCGCCCCGACGCGCTCGAACAGCGACTCGATGCGGAACTGGCGGAACAGCGCCTGATCCTGTCCGCCCAGGAGCGCGCGTTGCTTGAGGAGCATCTCGAGAAGGAGATCGCCGCCAACCTGCAGCGCATGATTCGCGACACGCAGGAGCGAGTCGCGGCGATCAACGTCGAACTGCATAAACGGCCTACCTCCACCGGAATGCGCTATCGCCTGGTCTGGGAGCCCTTGCCAGAGAACGATGAGAATGCGGTGCCCGGACTGGAACTCGCGCGCAAGCGCTTACTCAACACCAGTGCGGATGCCTGGTCCGCCGAGGACCGGCGGCTGGTCGGAGAATTTCTGCAGGCGCGTATCGATGCCGAACGGCAGCGTGACGAGCGCGGCACGTTATACGACAGCCTGGCCCGGGCGCTCGACTATCGGCGCTGGCATCGATTCACCGTCGAACGCAATCAGGACCGGCAATGGAAACCGCTCTCCGGCCCCGCATCCAGCGGCGAGCGCGCGCTTGGGTTAACGGTGCCGCTTTTTGCAGCCGCCAGCAGCCACTACGAGAGTTCGGACCCCCACGCTCCACGGTTGGTGCTGCTCGACGAAGCCTTCGCCGGCATCGACGATGAGGCGCGCGCGAGCTGTATGGGCTTGATCCGTGAGTTCGATCTCGACTTCGTGATGACCAGCGAGCGCGAATGGGGCTGCTATGCGGAGATCCCCGGCCTCAACATTTGTCAGATCGTGCGCCGCGAAGATATGGACGCCATCTTCGTGTCGCGCTGGTCGTGGGACGGCCGCGAGCGGCGCGAGGAAGCGGATCCCGTGCGCCGCTTCCCGGAAGCGGCCGTTGCGAGCGAATGAGCGGGGACTCCATTGACGGAGAGCGCCTGCGGAAGCTGCTGGGCGGAGTCGAACTCGCCAATCTACGCCTGCGGCTGCGCGCCCGGTATGAGCGAGGCGCATCGCGCGACGAATTCACCCTGACGGATCTATTGGGCCACGAACGTCGCGCGCTCGCCGGCCTGTTGGGCCGGCGCACCGTCGCCGCGGGATCCATGCGCATCCGGCGCTCCGAACTCGACGCAGCGCTGGACCACGCGGGAATCGCAGTCACACTGCGCGAGGCGCTAGAGTTCCTCGACGGACCGCTGTCCGACCGCCGGGCCGATCGAGTGGCGCGCGAGCAAGCGTGGAGTGCCGCGCTCTCTCTCACGGCGGAGCCGCGACTCGCCGCTCTGTTGACCGATGCGACCGGCACCGCACTGGTGAAACGCCTCTCGGGTAGCGATCCTGCGCAAGCCGAACTGCTGCTGGCGCAGGCCGCTTGCGTACTCGGCCGGCTGCCAGGGCACGGCATCTCAAGGGCACAACTCGCCGCCGAAGTTCTGGGCGACTCGCACAGCCTCGACAACGGACGTCCCGTCGCAACTATCGTGTTGCGGGCGTGGGCCGCCGAGACGTCTATCGACGTCATCGAAGCGGCTGGACTACAGGACGCCGAAGAATCTGTCCGCGACCGTTGGGCTCGTCTGGGTATCACGGTCAATGAGCTGGCACTCCCAGCGCTATGTCTCAACCTCCAGCGTCTGGACATCGACGGCGCGCATCTGTCCCCGGGCGAGCCAGTGCATCTATCGCTGCGCACCCTGTTACGCCGCCCCCCCACCTGGCATGTGGCCCAACGCGACGTGTTCGTCTGCGAGAACCCCAACATCGTCGCCATCGCCGCCGACCGCTTGGGCGCAGCTTGCGCGCCCTTGGCCTGTACGGACGGGATGCCGTCAGCCGCCCAGCAAACCCTGCTCGCCCAACTTGCCGCCGCCGGCGCCCGACTGCGCTATCACGGGGATTTCGATTGGGCTGGTTTGATCATTGGCAATTTCGTGATGCGTGAATTCGGGGCGGAGCCCTGGCGCTTCGGGGTCGCCGACTACCTGTCGGCGACCGCAGACCACAGAATAGCGCTGCGGGGCGACAAACCTGTCGTGGCGCGATGGGACGATCGCCTCAGCAGCGCGATGTCGGAGCGGCGAGTCGTCGTGCATGAAGAGGGTGTGGCTGAAACTCTGATGATGGACCTTGCGGCGAGCGCGGACTCGGAGCGGGTGCCCGAATAGACCGTATGCAACGGCGCGTCGTTTGAGGCCAATGATTCCAAGTCGTCGATCTCATGACTCGGCATGTGTCTACCTCCGAGCGGATGAACGACGAACGTAGACCTTTCCGAAGACTCGCGGAGGATGTCGGTACATTGGAAAGAGTGGAGAGCGGCTACATTCCTCATGATGGGCACGCTCGTGTATCTTGCTTTGGGCACCGACTCTGTTCAGACCGTTTTAAAAACGGAGAGGCCCTCGTCGCCCGAAAACTTACAGCCCGTGGCCGAAAGGACTTCGAACCCTCGCAACGTCCGTAAGTCATAAAAAAAACCGGGAAACGCTGCCGGATATAGCGATACGAAACTTGTGAAATTCCGGCCGTAGAAACGGCCGGAATTTTCGAACCCCTGAAATTTCTTGCGTTTACAGCGCCTTACGATGCGCATCTGACCAAGCAGGAAGTGGCGTCCCCACGGGGATTCGAACCCCGGTCGCATCCGTGAAAGGGATGTGTCCTAGGCCTCTAGACGATGGGGACGCAGGCCAGAAATCGAATCGACGAAAATCTCAAGAATCTGGTGGAGCCAGGCGGGATCGAACCGCCGACCTCTTGCATGCCATGCAAGCGCTCTCCCAGCTGAGCTATGGCCCCTTACTTCGTAAGATACTGTATTTTAAGGCGAAACTGAACCCGGTCTCGCCCAATGTCACCGAAAATTAATCCCGTCCAACCGAGAGGCCGAGAGAATATCAGGAACTTCAGGGTTCGTTTCGACAAAATATCGCAACTTCGCGATAAGCGCACCGACTCATAAAAAGCCGCCCACGCCCTGCGCTGCCCTGCTCGAACCGCGCGGGGCGGCGGATTCCTCACAGCAGGTCGACCAACTCGAGCCGCGCGCGCGCGGCATGCATCACCAGATGGCCGTAGTGGCGCTCGATCATCGCGAGGGAGGTGCCGGAAATTCGCGCGACCTCCAGGGTGCTCATCCCGTCCATCAGGGATTGTGTAATAAAGCCGTGGCGCAGCGTGTACAGGCAGACCCCGGCCGGGAGCCCCGCGCGCTGCGCGGCGGCGCGGACCAACTCATCCCAATCGGAGTGCGCCCAGCGCCTCCCATCATCGCGGGTAAAGAGCAAGTCGCTCGGCAGCTTGCCCTGCGCCAGGCGGTCGAAGAGCGCCACCGCGGCGCTCGACAACGGCACCGTGCGAGAGGCGTTCTTCGCGGCGAACGTGACCGAGCGGGTCCGCGAATCGTATTGCGCGCATCGGGCGCTCACCAGATCCCCGGGACGTGCTCCGGTGAGTGCCATGCCGGCCATCAAATCGCACACCGCGCCACTCGCCTGTCGAATCAGCGCACGCCGCTCGTTCACGTCCAAAAAAAGCATGCGGCGCTGATTGACGCCCAGGTGCTGCCTAACCGAGGCCCATTCGATGCGCCGATCGGTGGCGATCCGCCGGTTCTGCACCGCGAGGTTCAGCGCGGCGCGTAGCGCCGTCATGGTGCGGTTCTGGGAGCTCTTGGAGAGCCCCGTCTGGCGCCGCCAGGATTTGATATCGAGACTCACGAGGCGGGTGAGCGGCGTCGCGCCGAAGGCGGTGCCGTACACGGTGCGCTCGAAGCGCTTATCCGCATCATGCGCACAGGCCTCGTTCTTTTCGCCGCGCCGATCCTCGACATAGTCTCGGCAGGCCGCTTCGACCGAATAGCGCGGATCCTCACGCGGCGCTTCGCGAGCGCCGCTCATGGGGTCTCGAGCACAGCGCCCGCGAGCCAAGCAGAGCCTTCAGCTCTTGCCTTCAGCCGCCGCGCAGCAAGGCACGGTGGACGCTCGACGCTCATACAGGGGCCTTTATTTGACGTGCTGCCCCATCGTGGGCCCCACCGCAGGCCTCGCTCCAGCTGCGTTTGCACCGTCATCGCCGAGAAAGGCGACCCCCTTGGAGCGCGCGCCCGAGCCCCAAGCGCGGATGGGTCGCGTGCGCGACTCCTAGACGGCGCCCCAAAGCCCCTGCGCCTGGCGCAGGCGCGATAGCGACTCCTCGCGCCCCAAGATCTCCAAGGTCGCATCGATCGGTGGCGAGATCGTGCCGCCGCACACCGCGAGCCGGATGGGTTGGGCGAGTTTGCCGAGCGCGACGCCTCGGCCGAGGGCCACCCCGTTGATGAGCTCGTGGATCGCGGGCGCCGACCAGTCCGCGAGCGCCTCGAGCTTCAGGCACGCCTCGGCGAGCAGCGCCAAGGCCTCGGGCGTCACGTGCTTGCGCACCGCCTTCTCATCGTAGGCGGACGGCGGGCGGAAGAAAAAAGCGCTGTTGTCCGCCATCTCGCGCATCGTCTTCGATCGCTCGCGCTGCGCGAGCACGATGCGCTCGAGGCGGGCATCGTCCTCGGTACTGAGCCCGGCACGGCTCAAATTCCAGCGCAGCACCGGCACTAGGCTCGCCGCCGGCGAGCGCATCATGTGCTGCTGATTGAGCCAGGTGAGCTTGTTCACATCGAACACCGAGGCCGACTTGTTCACATCGGCGATGTCGAACAGGCGCACCATGTCCTCGATGCTGAAGTACTCCTCATCGCCATGCGACCAGCCGAGGCGCACCAGATAGTTGAGCACCGCTTCGGCCAGGAAGCCCTCGTCCTGGTATTGCAGCACGCTCACCGCACCGTGGCGCTTCGAGAGCTTGGTGCCGTCCGGCCCAAGAATCATCGGCAGGTGGGCATACACCGGCGGCGGATACCCCAAGGCGATGAGCATGTTCATCTGCCGCGGGGTGTTGTTCAGATGATCATCGCCGCGGATCACATGGGTGATACGCATGTCCATGTCGTCCACCACCACACAGAAATTGTAGGTCGGCGTGCCGTCGGAGCGCGCGATGATCAGATCGTCGAGCTCGCTGTTTTGGAACACCACCGAGCCATGCACCACGTCGTGCACCACCACCTGCCCGTGCAGCGGGTTCTTGAAGCGGATGACCGGCGGCACATCCGGCGCAGCGTCAGTGCGATCGCGCCAGCGGCCGTCGTAGCGCGGCTTCTCGCCGCGGGCCATCTGATCGGCGCGCAGTTGGGCAAGTTCTTCCTTGGTGCTGTAGCAGCGATACGCATGCCCGCTCGCCAACAGCTTCCCGATGACCTCCTTGTAGCGATCGAAGCGCTGGGTCTGATAGAACGGACCCTCGTCGTGATCGAGCCCCGCCCACTGCATGCCGTCCAAGATCTGCTGGATGGCAGCCTCGGTCGAGCGCTCCAGATCGGTGTCCTCGATGCGCAGCACGAACTGCCCGCCGTGCCGGCGCGCGTACAGCCAACAAAACAGCGCCGTGCGCAGCCCCCCGATGTGCAGGAAGCCGGTGGGACTCGGGGCGAAACGGGTGCGTACGCTCATCGGGCTCGAAGTTTTTGGATATCTCGACAAATCGGAGTGTAGCAGAGCGAGCGCCGGCATTTGCTGGCTGCGCCGTCAATGTGGCACGGGCGCTCGTTGTGTGCGCGCCTGCTTTGCGCCGCAGTCACGCAACGATCGGTGGAGCAGTGCTTCGACCGCGATTTGAATCCGGCCGATCTCAGCGCTTGAATGAAAAGTCTGTGCTCCGAAGAGCACCCCGTGGGCTCGCCGCACGAGCAGGCGAACGCAGAGTTCGTCCGCGACGAGGTCAAAGGTAAAATCGGCCATCACCCGCTACGGCGCTCGGGCTGGGATTTCACGCCGTCATTCAAGACCGCGTCGCGGGACAAGCCTTGGGAACCTTTCCTCAGCCGTGACCGCAACGTGCGCGCCCATTCGGGCGCGCAGTCATCCATCCCGATGCGCAGTCAGGCCGCTTTCTTGGTCACTTCGGCGACTGCGGCCGTCGCTTCCTCGACCACGTGGCTCAAGCTGGTCTGCAGGTCGGTTGCCAAGCTGACGAATTCCTGTCCGCGTAGCCGCAGCCTTTCGGAAAGCACCGTGGCGAGTTCCATCTGCCGGGACAGAAATTCAGCCGGCGTCTTCGGGGTCACGGCCGCCTTGGCCTGCGCGAGCGTCCAATGTAGGCACTCGCCGGCGACGGCGTATTGATAACGGCCCATGCGCTCGATGATGTGGAGGCTTTCTTCCTGCACCTTGGCGGCAGGGACCAGCGCCTGGCGGTAGGCCTCGAAGAGGCTGGTCGGGTCCAAAGATGGGTTGCTCAGAGGGTTGCTCATAGGGTGCTCCTGTCGAGTGCGGGGGGGGTCGATGATGAAGGCGTGATATCGCACTTCGTATGCAGTGCAGGATAACACGGGGGCGGTACTATGTAACTATAATATTAGTAACATACTAATATTATTGACAATTATTTAGAACAAGACGGATTTGTCATTTATTTAATGTGCGTCGCAAGATATTGATAGGCCCTGAGCGCCGTCACGAGATCCGGGATGGTGGCCCCCCACGTATTGCGCCATGAGGGCCGGCGCATTGGCTATTTTGGCGTGATCACCACGGCGCCGAACGTCGCAACAGTTCGATCGATGCTAAGCAGCCGAAAACCCGCATGGCGCGCTTGGGCGTACAGCAGCCGATCGAATGGATCGCCGTGGCTCTGCCGCAATTCGCAAGCGACCCGCAATGGCTCATCTGAATCGGCAACGGCCGCAGACCGTTTGCGAACGCCTGATCGGCTAGGCGCCGAGGCGGGACTGCGATTTTTCCCTGACGCCATGGGAGGCCGAGTTCCCAAATGGAGGCCTCGGAAAACCACACACTCTCGGAATTTGCAATAACCGAGCGAGCAGACGCATCGAGCTGTGGCGCATCGGTAAGCACGGAGCCGCTCATCCTCTCGTTGCTCCAAGGCATACCGATGGCTGCGTGATGAACCCGTGCCGGTGCGTGTATAGGCCCACCCCGGGCGGGAGCCTCGTCTTCTCGGCGGCGGCCCCGAAACCCACTCATCCCAATCCGAGTGCGCCCACGGCTTTCCCTCATCGCGGGTGAAGAGCCGATCGCCCGGCCGCTCGCCTTGCGCCAGACGATCGAACAGCGCCAAGGCGCCAGTCTGCAAGGCAGTGCAAAGCGCATTCTTGGCGGCGGGTCAGCGCTGGGTGCGCCATACGGATTGTGATGATCACAGATAGAATGCGGTGCGCGATCCCGTGGGGCGTTTGTCTTACTGCGCCCGGGCTGTCATAATTTCTAGCTTGATTTGGGCGGTTAGCTCAGCGGTAGAGCACTGCTTTCACACGGCAGGGGTCACAGGTTCAATCCCTGTACCGCCCACCACTACACCGAGCTTGACCGCGCTAGATCGCCCGTCCAAGCGCATATCCGGCGACGTCGCACAGATAAAGAAAAGGACCGCCCCAAGAGCAGGCGGCCTGTGTAGTGCCGCACCC
>Ga0187847_10001326_pt1 | contig 22648 bp, 20 predicted proteins | sample June2016WEW_4_10_FD_132458 | JGI IMG/M metagenome (GOLD analysis project Ga0187847, IMG submission 132458) | Peatland microbial communities from SPRUCE experiment site at the Marcell Experimental Forest, Minnesota, USA - June2016WEW_4_10 | ecosystem: Environmental > Terrestrial > Soil >...
ACGGGAGATACAGCTTTGGTCGCAGTAGCGGAAACCTGTCGAGGATGCACCGGAAGTGCGTCCAAGAAACGCGCCCTCTCCAACTCCGGCTGGTAAGCATGATGCGCCAATAGCGCTTCACCGTACCATGGACTCGCTGCAATGCGCGGATATTCCCGCTAATGCCATAGTACGCATAATGGCCGCGGAGCATTTGATTGATATGGTTCGCTTGATCTCGGAGGGGCAAGTGCCGCATCCGCATCTGGTCCAGCAGGCGGAAAAGCAGCTCTGAAGTGAAGAGGAGCGTCGAGAGCCCTCCGCTGTTTCACGCCCAAAGACTCGACTCAGTCGAGATCTTTAACCTCAGGAGTCAGAAGGGCTGGGCGCTCTTGAGCCAGGCTCTCGACCAAGAGGATCGCCCGAACAATATCTCGGATGGGACGGCGCGAGCGCCGACTCTCATCGCGCATTCGCCGATATGCTTCAGGCTCCGTCAGCGCGAACTTCTGCTGCAAGAAACCTTTGGCGCGTTCCAGCAGTTTGCGATCTTCGAGCTGCTGTCGAATCTGGCTGGCTTCTTCCTGAAGCCGCACACAGGCGTCCGACAAATGCGAGTGGGTCAAAGCGACGCCCATCTGTTCTCCCACGAAACTCAGGAGCGCGATCTCGTCGGGCGTGTGCACGTGCTGATCGCGATGGTGAACATTAAGGACTCCAATCACTTCACCACCCGAAACAAGAGGAACCGAGAGCAGAGCTTCGTACGTGTCTTCGACCAGTGCGGAGAAGGTCTTGAAACGAGGGTCGGCAAATGCCTTGCTGGAAAGGGCGACGACGGACTTATGCTCCGCCACCCAGCCGGTCACGCCTTCGCCCATGCGGAGTCTGACCTGGCCAATCTCGGCGTCGTGGGGCAACTGCGAAGCGCGCAGCACGATGTCGTGCGTGTCGTGGTCCGGAAGATAGACCAGACATGCGTCACTGGCGGTGACTTCGATAGTAATGGCGATCAGCTCCCGCAGCATCTCGTCGATGCTCAGTCCGGAGCTGACAACTCGGCTCGTACGGTGCAAAATGGCGAGCTGCCACGAATCCGCACAAGGCTTTTCGGACCGATCCATGTGATGCAACCACTTTCTCCCATCCCCCGACCCTATCTTGGTCCAACCAACACGCTGCCTTTGGCAACAGCGTAGGGGGAACGACGGCGAGCGTCCAATCAAAAGTTTCTATCGGCTGCATTACGGGGACGTGATTACTTTGGTTTAGTGTTTACGAGTTGCCGTTGGTTCCAATCGATTCGTTTTGATGTTCGTTAACATCGAAACAACGCGTTGGACTTTGAAATGATTTTACCTTTATTCTGGGAGCGTCCTCTAAGGATTTTCGCTGTTGTTGTATTCGGAGACCATGGTTGTCGCAGCGATAGGGCCACACCCGCCATTTCGTATGAAGTACTGAAAATGCTTTTGCCATTTGCTCCTTGACCCGAGCAATCGTTCATCAACAACATTCTGTGCTGAGGCGGTCGACGAGTGCTTGTCGCGGACCTTCTCATCGCTCACTGAGGAACTTCGTCGACCTGTAGCCAGATTGATCCGGCGATCCTTCGTAGAGGAGTACTGTACCTCGGGCTCAGACCCACGATTTCTTGAAGAAGTGCGATTCATAGGAGATGAATTATGAGGAAGGTAGCTATTTACGGTAAGGGCGGCATCGGCAAATCGACAACCACGCAGAATACAGTGGCAGCATTGGCAGAGATGGGCAAGAAGGTGATGGTGGTGGGATGCGATCCCAAAGCGGATTCAACACGCCTGTTATTAGGCGGTCTGGCGCAGCGGACGGTGCTGGATACGTTGCGCGACGAAGGCGATGAAGTTGATTTGGACGACATCCGACGAGTCGGATACGGAAATACCTATTGCACAGAGTCGGGCGGACCGGAGCCGGGAGTGGGCTGCGCGGGCCGTGGCATCATCACCTCGATCAACCTGCTGGAGCAGCTCGGCGCCTACAAGGAAAGCCTCGGCTTGGATTACGTCTTTTATGATGTACTCGGCGACGTTGTCTGCGGCGGATTTGCCATGCCGATCCGCGAGGGCAAGGCGCAGGAGATTTACATCGTCTGTTCGGGCGAGATGATGGCGATGTACGCTGCGAACAATATCTGTAAGGGCATCGTTAAGTTCGCCAACGCCGGCGGCGTGCGCCTGGGCGGCCTCATCTGCAACAGCCGCAACGTCGATAACGAACGGGAGATGATCGAGGAACTGGCCCGACAGATCGGCACCCAGATGATTCACTTCGTGCCGCGCAACAACGATGTGCAGCGCGCGGAGATCAACCGCAAGACGGTCATCCATTGGAGACCAACGTGCTCCCAAGCGGACGAGTATCGCAACTTGGCCAAAGCCATCGATGCGAACAAGATGTTCGTCGTCCCGAAACCGCTGGAGATGTCGGCGCTGGAGAAGCTCCTCATGGACTTCGGATTGGCGGAGGAGCTGGGACCGGACGCCGATGTGACGTCGGCTGAGGTTGATCTGGCTACAGTTGCACCAGCAACCGAAATGGCCTGCGACTAGGCCGCCACGCGAGGCAAGAGACGAACCACGCTACTTGTGTCGATTCACGAGGAGAGAATCATGGCGCGCGATGCCCACGAAATAAAAACAGAGCTGGTGGCGATCTATCCGAAAAAGTTAGGAAAAAAACGGGCCGAGCAAATCGTGGTTACCGAGCTTGGCCCGGACGGCTCGGTTCCCGAGATCAAGGCCAACGTTCGCTCCAGCCCAGGAATCATTACGCAGCGCGGATGCGCCTATGCCGGGTGTAAAGGCGTCATGATCGGCCCCAGTCGTGACATTCTGAGCATCGTGCATGGACCGATCGGTTGCTCTTTCTATGCTTGGTTGACGCGACGGAACCAGACCCGTCCTCCATCCGATTCCGATGCCAACTTCATTACGTACTGTCTCTCCACCGACATGACCGAACAAGAAATCGTTTTCGGCGGCGAGAAAAAACTTAAAGCGGCAATCCAAGAAGCTTATGACGTCTTCCATCCGAAGGCGATTGCCGTGTTTTCCACGTGCCCGGTCGGGTTGATCGGAGACGACGTGCACGCCGTCTCCCGGCAGATGAAGGAGGAACTCGGCATCAATGTGTTTGCCTTTAGCTGCGAAGGCTATCGCGGCGTCAGTCAGTCTGCCGGACATCACATCGCGAACAACCAGCTCTTCAAACATGTGATCGGCTTGAACGAGCTGGCTCACGAAGACAAGTTCAAGATCAACCTGCTGGGCGAGTACAACATTGGCGGCGACTCCTTTGTGATTGAAGACCTGTTTCGCCGGTGTGGCATCAAACTGATCTCGACGTTCAGCGGCAACTCCGATTATGACAGCATGGCCAACGCACATACCGCCGATCTGAACCTGGTCATGTGCCACCGCTCCATCAACTATGTGGCCGACATGATGGAGAAGAAATTCGGCATTCCCTGGCTCAAAATCAACTTCATTGGCGCCGGCGCCACGGCGAAATCGCTGCGCAAGATCGCCGACTACTTCGACGATGCGGAGCTGAAGGAAAAGGTGGAAACGGTGATCGCCGAGGAGATGCCGAAGGTCGACGTGGCGCAGCGGGATGTTAAGTCTCGCTGCCTGGGCAAGACGGCGATGCTGTTCGTCGGCGGCTCGCGCGCGCATCATTACCAGGTTCTGTTCAACGAAATTGGGATGGAAGTGGTTGCCGCCGGCTACGAGTTTGGACATCGTGACGACTATGAGGGCCGGAAAGTGTTGCCGAATCTCAAGGTCGACGCCGACAGCAAGAACATAGAAGAACTGGAAGTGAAGCCGGACGAGCAGCGCTATAACCCTCGCTTAAGCGACGAGCGCAAAGCGCGGTTTGCCGATCCCCAACTCGAATTCCAGGATTACGTGGGCATGATGCCCGACATGGAAGAGGGCAGGCTGGTGATCGACGACCTTAGCCACTATGAAACCGAGCGTTTGATCGAGATCTATAAGCCCGCAATTTTCTGCGCTGGCATCAAGGAAAAATTCACCGTGCAGAAGATGGGCATCCCGTGCAAACAGCTGCACAGCTATGACTACGGCGGGCCTTATGCCGGGTTTGAGGGCGCCGTCAACTTCTATCGAGAAATCGATCGCATGGTCAACATGAAGGTGTGGTCAATGCTAAAGGCTCCCTGGCAGATGTTCGAGTCACCACCAGAACCCGCGCCCGTGGCAGCCGACTAGCAGCCGATTCGTCGCCGAGCAAACGCGTCTTTATTAGGAGAAGGGAATTCTATGCTCTTACGACACACGACCGGAGAGGTTACGGAACGCACAGCCCTGACGATAAACCCGGCCAAGACCTGCCAGCCGATTGGCGCCATGTACGCCGCTCTCGGCGTTCATAGCTGCCTGCCGCACAGTCACGGTTCGCAAGGTTGTTGTTCCTATCACCGCAGCACGCTTACCCGTCATTACAAGGAACCGGTGATGGCGGCCACGAGTTCCTTCACGGAGGGCGCGTCGGTCTTCGGCGGCCAAGCGAATTTGCTGCAAGCCTTCGAGACGATCTTCACCGTCTATAACCCGGATATCGTTGCCGTCCATACCACTTGTCTTTCGGAAACGATCGGCGACGACATCACGCAAATCATCAGCAAGGCGAAAGCCGACGGAAAAATTCCCGAAGGCAAGCACGCGATTCACGCGAATACACCCAGCTACGTGGGTTCGCACGTCACCGGCTTCGCGAACATGGCGAAGTCGCTGGTAACAAACTTTGCCGAGGGCACGGGGGAGGACAAAAAGCAGATCAATATTCTTCCCGGATGGGTTGACCCGCCCGACATGCGTGAACTGAAACGACTGGCGCGCCACATGGGAGTGCCCGTCGTCATGTTCCCGGACACCTCCGATGTTCTGGATGCGCCGCAAACGGGCAAGCTTGCACTCTATCCGAAAGGCGGCGCGACCATCGCGCAGATTCGCAGTTCGGGCGACAGCCTAGGCACGATCGGGCTCGGGCATTCCGCCTCCACGCGTGCCGCCAGCGCACTGGAAGAAAAGTGCGAAGTCGCGAACGAAATGCTGGAGCTGCCGATCGGCCTACAGGCGACGGATCGCTTCATCGAGACGACGCGCGTAATGGCCGGAGTGAAGGTGCCCGATGTCGTCACCGACGAACGCGGACGTCTGCTCGACATGATCACCGACATGCATCAGTACGTTTCGGGCAAGCGCGTGGCGTTGTGGGGCGATCCCGATCAACTGGTCTCGCTCTGTGATTTTCTGATCTGCCTGGACATGAAACCGGTCTACATCGTAACTGGCACTCCCTCGACCCGGTTTGAAAAGCGCGTGCGCGCGGTGTTGGGCGACTCCGTACCCGAAGTGAAGATCCGCAAGGGAGCCGGGGCGGACATGTTCCTGATGCACCAATGGATCAAGCAAGAATCGGTGGATCTGCTGATCGGCAATACCTATGGGAAATACATTGCGCGCGACGAAAATATTCCCTTTGTGCGGCATGGCTTTCCGATTCTCGATCGCGTCGGTCACGCATATTTCCCAACCGTTGGTTATCGCGGCGGCATGTATTTGCTCGAAAAGATACTGAATGCGTTCATGGATCGCCAGGATCGGGATTCGCTAGAAGAGAAATTCGAACTGACCATGTAGGAACGCATGACATAAAGAAAGAGGTTCGAGGCGTGGAATGACCGACATTCTCCAGGAACGCGAGCGGCAGGTCTATCGAAAGGGTAAGGAACCCTTCGCGATCGACTGCGAAAAACAGAGCGTGGCGGGCTCTGTCAGCCAACGCGCCTGCGTTTTCTGCGGTTCGCGGGTCGTGCTCTATCCCATCGCCGACGCTCTTCACGTTGTCCACGGACCCATCGGATGCGCTTCCTACACCTGGGACATCCGCGGCGCGCGCTCTTCCGGTCCGCAATTGCATCGTCTGAGCTTCTCCACTGACTTGCAGGAAATGGATGTAATTCGCGGAGGCGAAAAGAAGCTGTTCGCCGCGCTCTGCGAGTTGATTGACGCCCATCAGCCCAAAGCCGCATTCGTATATGCCACCTGCATTGCCGGCATTATTGGCGATGACGTAAACGCGATCTGCAAACAAGCCAGCGAGGCAAAGGGCATTCCCGTGCTTCCGGTTCATTCCGAGGGATTCAAAGGAACCAAGAAAGACGGATATCGCGCCGCCTGTGAAGCATTGTTTCAGCTGATTGGAACCGCCCCACCGGAAGGCATCGTTCCAACCAGTATCAATATTCTCGGTGACTTCAATCTGGCCGGTGAGATCTGGATGATCCGAGAGTACTTCGAACGCATGGGCATTCAGGTGGTCGCTTGCATAACAGGCGATGGTCGTGTGGACGATATACGCCGCGCGCACGGAGCAGCGCTGAACCTGGTGCAATGTTCCGGTTCGATGATGCATCTGGCGAAGAGCATGAAAGAACGTTGGGGAACGCCGTTTTTGCGCGTCTCCTATTTCGGCATTGAAGACATGGCGCAGGCGTTATACGACACTGCCCGCTTTTTCAAGGATCCTGAAATCATGCGGCGCACCCAGGAACTCGTGCGCCAGGAACTTGACAAGGTCATGCCGCAGATCGACGCCTACCGGAGGCAGGTTCAAGGCAAGAAAGCCGGGATCTACGTTGGCGGCGCATTCAAGGCATTTTCCTTGGTGCGCGCACTGCGGCTGCTCGACATGAAAACAGTGCTCGTCGGTTCGCAAACCGGTAGCCGGGAAGATTATGAGCAACTGCGCGAATTGTGCGACGAAGGCACGATTATCGTCGACGATTCGAATCCGCTGGAACTCGCGGGATTTCTCCAGGAGAAGGAAGTCGATCTGTTCATCGGAGGTGTGAAGGAGCGTCCCATCGCCTACAAACTCGGCGTCGGTTTCTGCGACCACAATCACGAGCGGAAAGAAGCGCTGGCGGGATTTGCCGGCATGGTCAATTTTGCGCGCGAGGTACATTCCACGGTGATGAGCCCGGTGTGGCAATTCACGGCACGCAAGCGGAAAGGAATGGCCGTATGAGCGCCGACGTAAGTGGGACCGCGGTTACTACGTCAGTTACGAATACGACCGCGACCCTGAACATTTTGCAGAAGCCGGCAGTGCCACCCAGCTATGTTTCGACTCGGAATGCATGCAAGCTTTGCGCGCCGCTGGGTGCGGCCCTGGTGTTTCGCGGAATCGAAGGGGCATTGCCGTTCCTGCATGGCTCGCAAGGGTGCGCGACCTACATGCGCCGCTACATCATCAGCCATTTCCGCGAGCCCATGGATATTGCCGCCTCGGGTTTCAGCGAGTCCAGCGCCATCTTCGGCGGCGCAGAAAATCTGCGACGCGGTTTAGAGAACGTAGCCTCGCGCTATAAGCCCGGCATGATCGGCGTCGCGACCACTTGCCTTTGTGAAACCATCGGCGAAGACGTCGCCGCGATGGTTCGCGAATACGCTCTGCTCAAGGGCCAGCAGGCGGACACTGGAACGGCGCCGCAACTGGTCCACGTTTCCACGCCCAGCTATAGCGGCACGCACGTTGACGGTTTTCATGCGGCGGTGCGCTCGGTGGTTGAAACGCTTGTCACATCACAGCCCGCGCCGTCGCATCATATCAACTTGTTTCCGGGTTTGGTTTCCGCGGCGGATCTCCGTTATCTGAAAGAGATCGCAGACGACTTCGACATTTCAGCACTCGTGCTGCCGGACTATTCGGAAACGCTCGACGGTCCGGCGCTCGACACCTACGAAAAGATTCCCGCTGGCGGAACTCCGATCCATGGCATTCGCTCGACAGCCGGAGCGCGCGCATCAATCGAGTTCGGACGCACCATTCGCGATCGTGACACGGCGGCTGCATTTCTGGAGAGCACATTCGGCGTCCACGCCCATCGCCTAGGCTTGCCCATCGGCATCAACGAAACCGACCGATTGTTTTCGGTGCTCGAAGACATCGCGGGACGGCCCGTCCCCGGCAATCACGAAATGGATCGAGGACGCCTCGTCGACTCCTACGTCGATGGGCACAAATATGTCTTTGGCAAGCGCGCCATCGTTTACGGGGAGGAAGATCTGGTCGTGGGCCTGGCGGCGCTGTTGGCGGAGATTGGAATCATCCCGGTTCTATGCGCTTCGGGCGGAAAGAGTGGAGCGCTCCGTCAGGCCGTTGCGGAAGTTGCGCCGAATCTCCCCGAGTTGTCGGAAATCTGCGATAACACCGATTTCATGTCGATCGCCGAGCGGGCCAAGCTGCTCAAACCCGATCTCCTGATTGGCAACAGCAAAGGTTATGGAATCGCGCGCGATCTTGGCATTCCGCTGGTGCGCGTGGGATTCCCAATTCACGACCGCATCGGAGGGCAGCGCATTCTGCATCTCGGCTATCGCGGAGCGCAACAGCTTTTCGATCGCATCGTTAACGCGCTGCTCGAATTCAAGCAGGAAACTGCCGAAATTGGCTACAGCTATATGTGAGGAGGTCGTGATGGCATTGGACTTAACGCAGCATCCCTGTTTCAACTCCGACGTACGCCATCGCACCGGGCGAATTCATCTGCCGGTTGCGCCTCGCTGCAACATCCAGTGTAATTATTGCGACCGTAAGTTCGATTGTGTGAACGAGAGCCGCCCGGGTGTGACCAGCAGCGTGCTTTCGCCAAAACAGGCGATGGCGTATCTCGATCGCGCCGTCGAAACAGCCCCCTACCTTAAGGTGGTTGGCATCGCCGGCCCGGGCGACCCGTTTGCAAATCCAGAAGAAACAATGGAAACTCTTCGCCTAGTGCGCGAGAAATATCCAGAGGTGCTGTTGTGCGTGGCGACCAACGGTTTGAACGCCGAGCCTTATATCGCCGAACTCGCAGAGCTGCAAGTTAGCCATGTCACTTTCACGGTGAACGCCATCGATCCGGCCGTTGGAGCGCAGATCTATGCCTGGGTGCGCGACGGACGCGCGATCTATCGCAAGGAAGCCGCCGCGGGTTTACTGTGGGAGCGCCAGAGGCGAGCGATCGCGTTGCTCAAGGACAAGGGCGTAATCGTGAAGATCAATACGATTGTCATGCCCGGACTCAACGAAACGCACGTTGAAGACGTGGCCGCGGAAATGCGCGTGCTGGGTGCAGACATTATGAATTGCGTCCCGCTCTATCCGGTCAAGGGCACCGCCTTTGCAGATCGCGAGCAACTGGAGGTCGCGCCGATGCGACAGTTACGGAAGAAGGTGCAGATCTACCTTCCACAAATGGAGCATTGCACGCGTTGCCGCGCAGATGCAGCGGGATTGCTAGGAGAACCGCAGCGCGAGGAACTGATCGCGCTCATGCGCGCGTGTGCCGACGGCTCCATCGACGACGAAATTGCCGGTCCAGACCGCCCTTACGTCGCGGTCGCCAGCATGGAAGGTTTTTTGGTGAATCAGCATCTGGGTGAAGCAACCCGGCTCTGGGTGTTCGGCCCCGGAGGTTCCGGTCCGCGGCTGATTGAAACTCGCGCCACGCCGGAACCTGGCGACGGCATGGGACGCTGGCGCGAATTGGCACAGACGATTCAGGATTGCCGAGCCGTGATCGTTGGCGGCATCGGCCGAAAGCCGCGCTGGGCACTGGAACAAGCAGGTTTGAAAGTCATCGAAGCGTCCGGGCTGATCTCCCAGGCCATTTCTACTCTGTACGAATCGGGAGACGTTCCGCCCTCGATGCGCAAGCCGTTTCGCGCCTGCGGGAGTGGGACTGAATGCCGGGGATCGGGCGTGGGTTGCGCATAAAGCTGTTTACAAAATTGGAGGAGGTCGTCATGGAGAAGCCGGAGCATCACATTCTCGTCTGTGCCAGCTTTCGGGTGGCGGGTGAAGCCAAAGGCACTTGCCACCGTAAAGATTCAATTTCTCTACTGCAATATCTCGAGACCGAAATCATCGATCGCAATCTCGATGCCAGGGTTTCGAGCACGGGATGTCTGAAGCAGTGCGAGCATGGACCAGTGATGGTCATCTATCCCGAGGGCCATTGGTATGGCGAAGTCAACGAAGAGAAGATTGATGAAGTTCTCGATGCGATCGGGGAGGGTAGAGTCGCAGATGGCGCGCTAGCCTAGGCGCTGCAGGAGTCACTGACAACAAGATGAAAGCCAGCAGCGGCAAGGTTCCGTGGATCATCGACACTACACTACGCGACGGCGAACAGGCCGCAGGTGTAGTCTTTTCGCGGGATGAAAGAGTGGCCATTGCGCGTGCTCTCTACGAATTCGGCGTCCCGGAATTGGAATGCGGCATTCCGGCGATGGGAAAAAGCGAGCGCGACGACATCTGCGCCTTGCTGGAGTTGGGCTTGCCTATCCGATTGACCGGTTGGTGCCGGGCCGCGCTGCAGGACCTGGAAAGCGCTGCTGCCTGCGGACTAAGCTCGGTGCACATCGCATTTCCGGTCTCAACCGCGCAGTTGTGGACCATCGGCAAGACGAGAGATTGGATCGCGGAAGAACTGCCGCACATCGTAGCTACGGCACGGGCACACTTCGACCACGTATCCGTGGGCGCTCAGGATGCCTCGCGCACCGAACTGAGCTACCTTCGCGAGTTTGTCGCCCTCGCCTGCAGTAGTGGCATCAATCGGGTGCGAATAGCGGACACGGTTGGCAGATGGAACCCGCTCGAAACCCATGACGCGTTCCGTGATCTTCGCGACGTGGCGGGGGACGATTGCTTGGAGTTCCATGGCCACAACGATCTTGGCATGGCGACCGCGAATACCATCAGCGCTATCCAAGGGGGCGCCGATTGCGTTAGCGTCACGGTGAACGGCTTAGGAGAGCGCGCCGGCAATGCGGCGCTGGAAGAAGTAGCGATGGCAATACGTCACTCCCTCCGGCTGAACATGGCGCTGAAGACAGAGCAACTCGACGGCCTGTGCATCCTTGTCGCGAAGGCATCCGGCCGCACCATCCACTGCAACAAAGCTATTACCGGCGAGGCAGCTTTTCTCCATGAGTCCGGGATCCATTGCAGCGGGTTGCTGAAAGACAGGAAGGCATATGAGCTTTTCCCCGCCGGTGAAGTGGGACGGTCGCAGCCCGACTTCGTCATCGGTAAACATTCCGGTTCCGAAGCGGTCGTGAACGCGATGGCGCGGCAAGGGATTCTCGTCGACAGGAAGGAAGCTTCCGAAATGTTGCCTGAGATTCGCCGTCGCTGCGTAAGTATGAAATCATCATTCCCAGTTGCGGACTTGGCGCTCTTGTTCAGGACCCCGCGAAGCCAGGCGTGAAGTTTGCATATGTCGGGTGAAATCGGCTTCAGAACCGTCATTTCTGAGACAATCATTTCTGAAATCAGTCCAACCACTCCCGCGAAAAGAGGGTGAGCGCGCTCGATGATTAATTCCGTCACCATTAACCGCAAAAAGAACAAGGAGTATTCAAACCCGTGTCACTTCGCCAAGTGTCCAAATCCTGGCCGCTACCAACTGTACGCGCCGATTGGTGCCGACGAACTCCCCGATTGGCAGGGGCAAGCGATTTGCTCGAAGCATCTGGTGGAAGAAGCTCGCCACCGCCCGGAGATTGTGATGTCGCTGATCGACGTTCTTATTGACGCGATGGAAGAGCATCAAATGTTTTAGAGGCGCAGCCTCGGTGGCGTTGCGTGAGCCCGCGCGATGCGCGCCACGGATGCTCCTTCAACCATCGGCCCGCGAGTCTGATTCGGCTGGCAGATTTGCCTGCCGAGAGATGGCTAGCACCTCTCCCCGGTAGTGCGGCAGGTTTTCCGGGTGGTTTTTCTGCAGCTATTCAATCATTCAATCAGCTTTTCGCGCACCAGACAGCGAAGGTCCCAAGCATCGATTGAATTGCGAGCATCCATCACAGCGCACTCTATTGAATGGAGCGCACCTCGCTAACGCGGGCGAGCGGTGAACTTACCTTCGATGGCACGCCTAGATCGTGCGACCCCGGCGAGGCGATGGTTTTGCCTGATTGGCCGGGACTCTCCGAAGTCCAACCAGCGTCTCAAAGACCTTCACGGCAAATACTTATGCCGTCTTCTCCGAAGTGATCCGCGCCGCCCGTTGTGCGGTCACCGAGTTTCGAACAGCCTCGTTCCCCCTTCCTGCACCTTTCCCCTGCTGACTGCGGGGCCTACTTACTTTGAGGACTCATCTCGCCAGTTTGCCCCGCTCTGTCTCGGTCGCTAGCGTACGATCTTTGACGTTTGGTGTAGTGATCCCTTGTTGTTTTTCAGTGGTTTACAAATCGATGAAACAGCCCAAACATCGGAACATGGGCGCCCGATCAAATGGATCCAGCAACCGGTTGAAGAACCACTGGCTTACATTCCTTAACCTACAATGATGTCCATTTCGCCTCCCTTCATTTGGGACGTGACGTGTTCATCTCCCCGTTACCCCAGTCACGTTCACGATGCTCTGAATTTCGTGTACGCTACGTCCATGCGACCCTCTTTTGCTTCCGTTTTTGTGGCTCTCTTTTTGTGGGTGACCGTTTTCCCCTCAACTGTCACTCTCACTCAAGAACAGTCAGTAAAGCGGAAGATCATAAGCCAGGTAGTTCCAACGTATCCAGAGCTAGCAAGAAAAATGAACATCACTGGAACGGTCAAGGTGCATGTTGTAGTCGCTCCCAACGGCAAGATGACGTCCACTCAAGTCGTTGGCGGCAGTCCTGTGTTGGTAAAATCAGCGGTCGACGCCATTGAGAAATGGAAATGGGCACCGGCTCCGCAGCAAAGCCAAGAACTCATCGAACTCAATTTTCATCCATAGCGGGCCTATTGCGCCAAGAACTAGGGGCCGGGCATGTCATGGGAGCGGAGGTTGTGGCACAATCGCTCGCGATGGCGGAACGCTCGGAAGATCCTGCAGGTGCCTCCAGTAACGACTGTGGCGAGCGGTAGACTGCGTTCCGCAGGAAGGGCACTCCGAGCGGGTGCGGCCCTCGGCACGGACGAGCCAACCTTGCTCGGATTTTTCGAACCCCAACAAGGTCAGACCTATCTCGGGTGGCAGTAAATCCTGTGCACTCAATTCGTTGGACATGGCTTTGTGATTAGATGATCAAGTTCATGTCCCTGCACCGGATTTGAGGAAGAACCAAATCAAAGATAAATTCCGAGTGGAAATGCAACAACTATACGAATTACGGAGAAACGACAGCGATGCAGGCAAATGAGGAGCAGACCGCAGCAGCCAAGTCGCCGGACGACACCCTGACGCTGGTTTCGTTGGGCATTGTCGCCTTTGTGATTGCGATTGTGGCTCATGAAGGATTGGGGCATGGGCTGGCAACTTTGGCGGTAGGCGGGAAGGCGGTAATGCTGACGACGTGCTATTTCAGTTCAAGCGGGAGTCTGAGCCGGTGGATTCCAGCGGCGGGCGGTATAGCCAACGCGGTAGTCGGCTTGCTGTCCATTCTGGCTTTGCGCCTGTTGCGAACGGCTGGACCGCATATTCGCTACTTCTTCACGCTTGTCCTCGCATTCAACCTGTTCTTCGCCGCGGGCTATCCGGCTTATTCCGGCTTAGCGGCATTTGGAGACTGGGCCGCAGTGATTTCGGGGCTTTCGCCAGCATGGCTTTGGCAAGTTCTGCTTGTCGTATTCAGCGTGATTTCTTACTACCTTTCGCTCCGCCTGCTGGCCGTGGAGATGCGTCCGTTCTGTGGCCCTGAGGCGAGGGAGGCGCAGGCGCGGCTACGGCGAATTACGCTGATCCCGTTTGTCGCCGCACTCTGTGCCGCGAGCTTTGCCGGAGCTTTGAATCCTTCAGGATGGACCATCATCTTTACCGCTGCGCTGCCGGGAGCCGCAGCTGCGTTCGGGCTCACGCAGTTGGATCATTTTTCAGGAGCTAACGCGAGCGATTCGTCTGTTCCGGCGGGTCCAATCACGCTGAGCGCGAGATGGATTATCGCGGCGGTTATCATTCTGGCTCTGTTTGTCGGAGTGCTTGGGCCGGGAATCAAATTTGGCCAGAATTCGTGAAGCGTAAGGTTGTAGCTCCAATTCCTGGTCGGAAGAGATATTGGCCGAGTTGCACAGGATTCAGGGCTGTCACGGTCGAGGCGATGGTTTGAATGGAATGTTCAAACTGCTTCATTCCTTCGCGTTCATTCGACAGCGGGCCGACGGCCAAAGGCCATGGCCTCAGGCAGCTTGCCAATCACCTCGGTCAGGGCCCTCTCGCCTTTGGAAGAGACCAGCACGCGCTTTCCTGCGGCAGATAGTGACTGATGATATTGGCGATCGTGTAAGGCTCTCAAGAGCTCCGCCTGGCGTCGCCACAGTTGCGAATCCACTGGTCGATCCGTTCGGTACAACCGTTATGAAGATAAGTATTCGAGACAATGTGGAAAACCGCCGCCTTCCCGTTCAAAGAAACGGCAGTGGCGCCCGTGAATCCTTGGCCTAGAATTTCAACCGTCTTTCCAACTTTAGCGGAGGTGGTCACCAGCCGGACAAACGGCCCCATGCCGGGGTTTCTCCTCGTAATTCTCTGGGAAAAGCTTGTACTGGAATCGTTATTCGTAATCTCTACTGATGGACCATCCGCAGCTCGGCATTTACGGTGCGAACCTTCGAGCCCGCTTGACCGCTCGTCTTGAGCAAGGTCTGGATGGTCTTCACCTGCGAGGTTAGTTGGGCGATCTGCTCTTGTTGTTGCTCAATGAGTGCCTGCTGTTCTTTGGTCGCCTCAATCAGCAGTGCGGTAAGGCGGCTGTAATCAACGCTCTGGGCGTCCTTGCCGTTCTGGTCCCAGGTCACGACCTCGGGGACGACCGCGCCGACTTCTTCGGCAATTACTCCCATTTCGTGCTTGCCGTTCGCCTTCAGTTCATAAGAGACGCCACGGAGTTGCTCGATCTTCGATAACGCGCCGTGCAGCGTTTCGATGTTGGTCTTCCAGCGGCGGGAGCTGTATACGTTCCAGCCATCGCTGACGGCTGGACCTGCACCCTGCGCGATGGTGAAGACATTTGCGGGCGCGGCCGTGCCGATGCCAACTTTGACCTGCCCTGCGCTGCCCAGCGGGCCTCCGAGCACCAGGGTGTTGCTCTGGCTGACGACTGCGCCCGCACCGATGGCGGTGGCGTAGTTCAAGTTGGTGGATTTGTTGTCTGGACTGGCACCGTATCCCAAGGCAGTGTTGTTGCTGCCCGTGGCGTTGTAGTACAGCGCGCCAAAGCCGGTGGCGGTGTTGTTGCCGCCCGTAGTGTTGAATGCGAGCACCTCGTAGCCGCTAGCGGTATTGTTGCTCCCCGTAGTGTTGTATTGGAGCGCCTCGTAGCCGCTGACAGTGTTGTTGCTGCCGGTGGAGTTCTCTTCGAGCGCCGTTATGCCGTTCGCGGTGTTTCCGTTGCCGGTGGTGTTGAAGTAGAGAGCCTCCAAGCCGCTGGCAGTGTTGCCCGTGCCTTTCGTGTTGTTGGCCAGAGCACCTGTCCCGATGGCAGTGTTGAAGTTGCCGGAACTGTTGTTTTCAAGCGCGCCCAGGCCTATGGCGGTGTTACTGTCGCCCGATATGTTAAAGAACATCGCATCGAAGCCGATGGCGGTATTTCCGCCTGTGGTGTTGCTGGCGAGAGCACCTACGCCGACGGCAGTGCTGTAATTGCCGGTGGTGTTGTTTTGAAGCGCCGAGACGCCGATGGCCGTGTTATTGCCGCCCGAGGTCGTGGAGTTCCCAGCGAATCCGAGAAAGGCGTTGCCACTCGTGGCCGAGCCGTAAGCAAACGGCGTTCCCCCCAGATTAAAGCTGGTGGCGGAGTTCACCGCGCCATTCACGTCAAGCGTGGCCGCGGGCGCCGTGGTGCCGATGCCGATCCCCGCCGGACTCTGGAAAATGGTCGACTTTCCGAGCTTGGTCGCGCTCAACCACAACGGAACGTAATCGTTCGCGCCCGTGCCGCTCACATTACTACCGATTTCGCTGCCCGCGTTGGAATCGCTATTTCTTGTTGATGCCAAGCTTTGTTGCGCCTGGAGTGCGCTGCAGAACAGCAACAGCAGCGCCGAATACATCGCTACATGAACCTTTTTCATTTTGATTTTCCTTGGCGAATTGTTTGAGAAAGCCTGTACTGAGTCTCGTCGAGTCGGGCTTCTGAGGTTTCACCCAGATAGTGCAAACGGCGGTGAATACGTGTCACGCCATCTTGAAACGAAACAAACCCGACCCGGCTTACCGCATCCCGTGTGGATCCCCACTGCGCCACACGGGATGCTATGGCGCGTTTGCCTGGTGAAAGAAACAAATTGGTTGCGGCCCTCAAGAAACGTTGGCTATTTGTGGCTCTCAATGTCTCCTTCCGCGTTTTCCACGCGCACACCGCTGCTGCCGATGTTCACTGGCACTGCGTTCCCGCCCATAGTCAGTGCTGAGACAACGGTGCGAAACTCCCGTCCCCCGTTGACAACCACGAGCTCCAGATCGATCCAAGATCCGTCCGGATAGTTAATGGTGGCGGTGCCGGTGCAGTCGGAGTTGATCGCATAGGTGCCAGTTTCGGCGGCGAAACCGGAAGAAGTGGGAGCGCCGTTAATCACGACAAAGTCCTGTTGCGTGAACTTTCCCTTTCCATCGAAGGTTGTCATCGCGACTCCGTTTTGCGGCAGCACGATGCCGGGCCCAGGTAGGAGTTGGCCGGAGATGGTTTGGCCGTACTTTCCTTTTAGCGAAGCATTCGAGCACGCCGCCGCGTGCGCCGTGGCTGTTGCCGCAAGCATTAGGCAGGCCACTGCCGCCAGTGTTGTTTTGCAGAACTTTCCTTTGCAGAACCAGATTTTCATTTGTGTCTCCTCAAATCTTGATTTTCTGGGCCCGAAGACCTCAGTCGTCCCGTTCGAGCGGCAGAATGGCGTGACCTGGCACGATTGGCAATGGAGCCGATCTGACGATTCGCTGTTGTTTTTGTGACCTCGTAAGCTGATGAAACGGTGGCCTTTGGCGCTGGAGCACAGAGTCGATGTCGAAACCTTATCCTCTTCTGGTGTGGTCGCAATATGCCCGCGCGACCACACCCGCGAGTCTTCTCTACCGCCAATCGGAGGGGCGACGTTCAATGTCTGGCGAACCGCCTTTTCCCGATGCTGCCGCTTGCAATGATTCCCTGGTTCCCGCCCGCACTGACCACTACGGTGTCGATCTCTGAACCGCTATCCACCGCGACGAAGTTCGCGACTACCGGCGGCCGTCCGTCGGTAAAGTTGATAGTGAAGGTGCCGGTGCAATCGGAATTCACCGTGTACGTACCGGTGGCCGGTGTGTGGGTGAAATCCGCAACAACCTCGCCACTCACCGTGACTGTGTCGATCTGGGTGAGCCCACCCTTGCCATCGAACTCAGTCATCGCCACGCCTACCTGTGGCCCCGTGGGTCCTTGACCTCCCAATTTGTTGCCCTGGATGGTGAATCCGTAGTTGCCAGCGATGAGCTTGTTATTGCAGGCAGCAGACGCACTCTGCGCGTATCCTGACCCCAAGGTCGCGACCGTTAGCAGAACCAACGTGGCCACATTTACGACTAGCTTCTTGTTCATAAATTCTCCTCATTCATTGATTTCTTGCTTTCCTCAGCGCACCCCCGCTTCTTTGCGAAGCAACTGCCGAAGTGTGTGTACTCTTAGCGCGGAACCTGAATCCGGTCAATTGACCCGTCCTAAACCGTCGCTGACTTGCTAAGGGAAAGTTGCCGAAGGAGTTATTGAGTTCCATGAACAGTCGTCTGGGGTAAAATCAGGTTCCTCTGGGTGAAGGTTCATGAACCCGCTTGCCAGTTCCAGCCGCCGCGTTCGCACCGGACTCTTCGAAATTGACTTTGGCTCTGGCGAAGTCCACAAAGAAGGGCGAAAAGTGCCCATGCAGGAGCAGCCTTTTCGGGTGCTGGCCATCCTGCTGGAGCACCCTGGCGATGTGGTCACCCGCGAGCAGTTGCAGGCCAAGTTGTGGCCATCCGATACGTTTGTGGGATTCGATGAAGGGCTGAACACGGCCATCCGGAAACTGCGCGTCGCCTTTGGTGACTCCGCTGAGAACCCACGATTCATCTGAGACCGTTTCCCGTCGAGGGTATCGCTTCGTTGCACCGGTTCGGGAAGCCGTCGCGGCGACTCCTCAACCTCTGCATAGCGTCGTCGCTCCCGTCGCTGCCACCGAAGTGGAGCACGACCGGCCTCGGCGTATCCGGCGGCCAGCTTTGATGCTTTCGGCGGCTGCTCTGCTCGTACTTCTGGCCAGCATCGCATACCTGGCTCACAGGCATTCGTCCACGAAACCAGCCGCCCAAAAGCGAGTGATGTTGGCGATCCTGCCTTTCCAGAACCTGAGCAATGACCCGGAGCAGGAGTACTTCAGCGATGGTCTGAGCGAGGAGACCATTACGGACATGGGCCAACTGACCCCCGCGCAATTGGGCGTCATCGCTCGCACCTCGGCGATGGCGTATAAGCACACAGATAAGACAATCAGCCAGATTGGGCATGAACTAGGTGTCGACTACATTCTGGAAGGAAGCGTGCGCCGAGACGGTGAACGGGTCCGCATCGCCGCCCAGTTGATTCGCGTGCAAGACCAAACCCATCTCTGGGCGCAGAGCTATGATCGCGAGCTCCCGGACTTTCTGGGTGTGCAGAACGAACTCGCGCAAGTGATCTCGCAACAAGTCGGTCTGCGACTCACTTCGGGGAAAATGAGCGAGCTGGAGACGACGCGTGGGCTGGATCCCGAAGCGTACGACATCTATCTGAAGGGCTTGTATCACTGGAACATGCTCACACCGAGCGGCTTCAGCCAAGCAATCAATTATTTTCAGGAGGCAACGAAAAGGAATCCGAAGTATGCCTTGGCTTATGCCGGACTGGCGGACTGCTATGCCATGCTTCCCATGATCGGCGATTCGCCTCCCCGGGAGTCGTTTCCGGGTGCCCAAGCGGCAGCGGCAAAAGCTTTGGATTTGGATGATGCACTGGCCCAAGCTCACGACTCCGATGCGCGGATCAAGTTGTTTTACGAGTGGAACTGGGCTGAATCCGAGCGACAGTCCGTGCGCGCAATTGCGCTGAACGGGAACCTGGCGGGAGCGCACCTTCGCTATGCCCATCTCTTGTCAAATGTCGGACGGCACAAGGAGGCGCTTGCCGAAGCGGAACGAGCCCGCGAACTCGACCCCCTCTCTTTGATTACTAATGCCCTGTTTGGAATGTTCCTTTTCCAGGCGCGCCAGTACGACGCTGCTGTCGAACAGTTGCAGAAGACGATAACAATAAATCCGCATTTTTGGGTCGGCCATCTTCACCTTGGAAAAGTCTACGAGCAGACAGGAATGTATCAGGCAGCGATTGAGGAGTTCACAAAAGCCCGCGATCTGTCCGAGGGAAACTCGGAGACGATTGCTTCGCTGGGACACGCGTACGCACTATCCGGTAGGCAGGATGCTGCGCGAAATGTGCTTGAAGAACTGAAGCACAATTCGCAGAACGGCTACGTCCCGCCATACAACATCGCCATGATCTACGCCGGCCTAGGCGAAAACCATCACGCACTGGACTGGCTCGAAAAAGGGTACGAGGCTCGAGACGTGCATATGATATTTCTCAAGGTTGATCCCAAGTGGGACTCCTTCCGTACGGATTCCCGCTTTCGGGCCTTGTTGGAGCGTATGGGATTCGACTCGAGACAGCAGTAAAGGGCAGTTCGTGGGCAATGGCGCGTGCCTGACGAATCGTTGTCCTCTTCCAGTGAATGTGCTTATATGCCTACGGACGTCGTGAAATTCGGAGACGGACTTGAACTTGACCGTAATTCCTACGAACTGCGCCGCGCTGGCCGTGCTCTGAAGCTGGAGCGAATCCCCCTCGACATCTTGTTCCTGCTGGTCGAGCGCAAAGGTCAACTCGTTACTCGAGACGACATCATCGGAAAGATCTGGGGTAAGGATGTCTTCGTCGATACCGATAGCAGCATCAACGGGGCCATCCGGAAGATTCGCCACGCTCTAAAAGATGATCCTGAGAATCCAATCTTCGTACTAACAGTAACCGGCAAAGGATATCGGTTTATAGCAGCGGTAACGGAGGCCGAGATTCGGGACCAGGAAGGTGGTGGCAAGAAACTCGATTCCTCGACCACAATCCCTCAGGATCCATCTACGTCTCTCACGACCCGCCAAGAGCGACGAGCCTCGTTAACGTCGTGGCCATGGGTCGCCTCGCTGGCAGCTTTGCTCGTCGTTGTTCTCGCCCTGGCCATCTTTGGGCTCCGCCTGCGCTCCCGGTCGCAGTCTGCAGCTGCCCAAGGCCGGGTGATGCTGGCGGTGCTACCCTTCGCCAACCTGAGCAATGATCCGGAGCAGGAGTACTTCAGCGATGGTCTGACGGAAGAAACCATCACGGACTTGGGCGAACTCAACCCGGAAAGACTCGGCGTGATCGCTCGAACGTCCGCTGCTACGTATAAGCATACCAACAAAACGATCGCGCAAATCGGGCACGAACTGGGAGTTGATTACATCCTGGAGGGTAGCGTCCGGCGAGAGGGAGGTGTCGCACGCATCAGCGCGCAACTGATTCGGGTCAAAGATCAAGTCCATCTGTGGGCGCACAATTATGACCGCGAAACCGGCGGACTTCTCGCACTGCAAAACGAGCTAGGCCGAGCCATCGCACAGCATGTTCAGGTGAAGCTCGCGCCGCCTCATGGCGGTCGTTCGACCAACAAGTACTCACCGAATCCGGAGGCTTACGAGCTTTATCTCAAAGGCCGCTTTTACCTGAACCAGCGAACCTACGCGGAGATCGATAAGAGCACCGAGTATTTTCAACGCTCGATCGATAAAGATCCCGGTTTCGCACTGGCCTATGCGGGGCTTGCCGATTCCCACCTCGCTAACTCGATTCGGTCCCCACAAGACTTCGACCCAAAGGCAAAGGCAGCGGCCTCCAGAGCATTAGAACTGGACGACGACCTTGCCGAAGCCCACGCCGCGCTGGGAGCAGAAAAAGCAGACCTTGAATATGACTGGCCGGGCGCGGAGCAGGAGTTGAAGCGAGCGATTGAACTCAATCCGAACTATGCCGAGGCTCATTTTCGGTATGCGTTATCTTACTTAATGCCGCAGGGGCAGTCAGAGAATGCCGTCGCGGAAATGAAGAAAGCCTTGCAGCTGGATCCATTTTCGCCGATCTACAACACCGTCTTTGGACTGACCTATTTCTATGCGCGCAGATATGACCAGGCTCAAGAACAATTCAAGATGGCGATCCAGTTGAACCCCAATTTCTTTGTCACGCACTACCACTTAGCATGGTTGTATTCGGAGACCGGGCAGTTTGAGAATGCCATCAGCGAACTCACCATGGGACGGCTGCTTTCACGCGACGATCTCACGGTAAAAGCAGCCGCACCAGGCGAAGTGGCCCTGAGAAAGGCATTCGCGGTAGAAGGCGCCAAGGGATTCTGGCAGCAGCTTCTGAGGTCGAACGAAAAACTCGTAGGCAACATCGGCGAGTTCGACGTTCCGCAAATTTATGCACGGCTGGGAGACACACAAAAGGCCCTGAAATCGCTCGACCGCAACTACGAAGAACGACGAGCTCTTGGCACGCTTTTGAATGTCGATCCTGCTTTTGACTCGCTGCGTTCGGACCCGCGCTTCGGGGATCTGGTTCGGCGTATGGGGCTCCCTCCGAATGCCAAGACCGACTAGGAAAGCTGTCGGCACGGACCGGCAGTAATCCGCTCTGGACGAAGGGACGAAGACTGAGGGCCTGAGAATTTGCTGGTCAAGCGTCGGCGAAGTCAGGCTAGCTGCGGATTGAATCTGTCAACCGTGTGTTTGCTCTGACGCTTACTGTACTCTTGCTGAGTTCGCTGTAATACAGAGTCACCGTAACGTCTTGGGGATTTTGTTTGAAGGCAAAGTGATACTGAAATTGTATGTGCAGTTTCCTTCTGGCGACTCCCTTAGCGAAGTGGCCTCGAAACTCCTGGACATTTGTGCAAGGGGCAATATCCGTGAAGAGATTTCTTCCGATGGCTCTGGACCTTTCCACTCCTGCCAAACGAGATTCGTAGTTGTTGTACTGAAGAATAGTACCCGCATCGTCCAGTTGAATCGCGCCAAAAGGTAGAGCGTCGAGTTCGACTGGAGTGAGGGTGTCAATAGGATCGGCGCTAACGCCGCTAGCCGACTCAGGGTGTAGGTGTTCTTCCGAGACCATGTCCGAGATCGTGAGTAGCTCGCCAAAATGCATTGGATGCCCTCGCATTCACCTGAGACATTATCGGCCCAATGCCGATAGTACTTTACGATCTCTGCTTCCACGGAATTGTTCACTCCCAATACGTCTGTAGCGGGTTTGAACGGTGAAGATCTCGCCGATGATCCGATGATCTGAACGCGGTGCCGTCGATTCTTATAGGGTTGAACCACGACTCACGCATCACACGGATGCGTTCGGCCTGTCTCGATCTCAAGTGCTAGCCCACATCATTCATGAAGAGTGGAGTGAAGTGCGGTTGTTCGTATGAGTGATAAGTAGTTGCGACAACGGCGGAATTTCCTTCGATCGGGTTACTGATTCCAAAAGAATTAGCCGGG
>Ga0187847_10001328_pt1 | contig 22641 bp, 15 predicted proteins | sample June2016WEW_4_10_FD_132458 | JGI IMG/M metagenome (GOLD analysis project Ga0187847, IMG submission 132458) | Peatland microbial communities from SPRUCE experiment site at the Marcell Experimental Forest, Minnesota, USA - June2016WEW_4_10 | ecosystem: Environmental > Terrestrial > Soil >...
CGTCCAGCCCTACATAATCCACCACGGTCTTCGTCGTTCTATTCATTCGCAGCGTCAGCGTCTGTGTCGGGTTGTCAGTCCAGCCTGCCACATACTTCGGAAGCGCGGACAGAAAACTCGCCGCGCGGAAAGCATCCAGCAACTGCGTCACCGCCTCTGCCGGAACATGCGCCGTATGATGACCCGGCAAATACACATTCGGCTCGCCGTCAAACAGCACCGTCCCATCGCCCCGCACCGTCACCCGATACGCCGGGCACGATCCAAAACACATGGTCCGTTTGAGCTCCATCTCCAGCGTGGCCTTATCCACCTTTGTCGGAAACGCCACCGTCGGCCCCCACTTCTCCGGCGGATAGATATTCACCCAGTCCTGAATCTTCACCCGCGTCGCAACCCCGTCCACCAGCCATGGCGTATACACACGCGCCCGCTCTATCGCCGCCGCCTCATCCTCGTGCGGCGCGCAGGGCTCCGATCCTTTTTCAGCGGTCAGGCTCTCCACCACGCCATTTGCTGAAACCACCACCTCGAACAGGCACTGTCCGGTCTGGTGCGCAAATGCCCACCGATCCTTATTCAGTTCCTCCATCTCCTCCGCGCTGCGGTGCAGTGCCTCTTCCGGCCCCGTGCGGTGATCCCATATCCGCGCGTCGTTCACCTCCACCGGCGCAGTCGAACCTGCCTGCCCAAAAGCCACGCCACCAAGCACAACCCACGCCAACCACCCGGCAATCCGCATAGCCCCTCCGCCGATCATTCCGCCCTCGAAGCAATGGACCACCCTGAAGCAGCAGAACGTCACCTGATCTCCGCGTCGACACTGCGTATACTCACCTGCGTTTGACTTCCAGTTCCCGGCAGATCACCGTGCTGCTCGTCGACTGAACTCCCGCCTCCACGCGAAGCTGCTCAACCAATCTTCCAAGCTCGACGGGATCCGCGCAGTCTACCTGCAACCGCGCGTCAAAGGTCCCAGTGATCGAAGCTGCCTCGCGAATGCCCGGAATGTTCCCTAGCGCTTTCTCGAAGGCTTCCATGGTCGTTCCCTGGCGCAGCTTTACGTCGACAAAGGCTTGCAGTTTCAGTCCAAGGGATGCCAGAGAAACCTCGACGGAAAAACCGCGAATCACGCCAACCGCCTCCAGTCGGCGCACCCTTTGTGCAGCGGCATTGGCGCTGAGGTTCACCATTTTCCCTAGTTCCTGATAGCTGATTCTGCCGTTCTTGCCCAGCTCACTGAGGATTCGCATGTCACGCCCGTCCATCGCGGCGACTTTCTCAGATTGCTCTGCTTGGAGCGGTTCCGAACGAGATAAACGCACAAACTCTGCCATATTGCTGCAGTATCCTCTCTCAATTCAGCATTTCCAATGATAAACATGTCTATGACTGCAGAGGCAATCCATTTACCAGCCTGTCGTACCACAAGAGTCCCAAGCTCGGTATCCCAGGAGGATCTATTGACATCCACCCGTGGCTCTAAATCTTCAAGGCCATTGATCCCTTCGTCGACCATTGGTGCCTTGGCTTTGCTGCTGCTGCTTTGCGCCATCACCGCCTTCGCCCAGACGCCTATCACCATCCCCGACACGCCGGCCGGCCACACTCTCTCCGCATGGCTCGACGCCTTCAACAGCGGCGATCAAGCCAAGATCGATGCCTACATCAAGGACCGCTCCCCCAAGACCACAGTCGACTTCTTCCGCAGCTTTCGAGCCCAAACCGGCGGCTTCGATCTCCTCTCCATCGATAGCAGTGAGCCCCTGCAAATTAAGTTCCGCGTCAAGGAGAAGTCCAGCGCCACCGTGGCCATCGGAAGCATTCTGCTCAACACCGCGGAACCTCACATGGTAGACAACTTCGGCCTGCGTGCCATTCCACCTGGCGCCGTTATCGAGAACATCAAGATCGATGCAGCCGAGCGCCAGCGTGTTATCGATGGCATAGCCTCCAATCTCACCGAGTACTACGTCTACCCGGATGTCGGGCAAAGAATGATCGACGCCGTTCACGCGCATCAGAGAAATGGCGACTACGATCGGATCATCGATGGCGACGCCCTGGCGTTCAAGCTCACCGCTGACCTGCGCGATGTGAGTCACGATAAACATCTGCACGTCAACTTCAGCTCAGTCAAGAATCCGCCCGACAACTCTGACGAACCAACTCCGGAGCAGAAGGCCGATTACCGTAGGGAGACCGAGCATGACAACTGCGGCTTCCGCAAAGTTGAAATCCTCGCCGGCAACATCGGCTACCTGAAATTCGATTTCTTTGGCGACCCGGAAGTCTGTGGCCCATCGCTGATCGCTGCTATGGGATTCCTGGCCCACGTGGACGCGATCATCTACGACATGCGCGAAAACGGCGGCGGCGATCCGGCAATGGTGGCCATGGCTTGCACGTACCTATTCGACAAGGCGACCCACCTCAACGATCTCTACGACCACAAAGAAGACAAGACCACGCAGTACTGGACACTTCCCTACGTGCCCGGAGCCTCATTTGCCGGCAAGCCGGTCTTTGTCCTCACCGCGCACCGCACTTTTTCCGGCGCAGAGGAGTTCACCAACGACCTCAAGACGCAGAGGCGCGCCACCATCGTCGGCGAAGTCACCGGCGGAGGCGCACACCCCGTCGCACCCCATCGCATCGACGATCACTTCATGATCGGAGTTCCTTTCGCCCGCGCCGTCAATCCCATCACCCACACAGATTGGGAGGGCACCGGCATTACGCCCGACGTCCCCGTCAAAGCCTCCGACGCGCTCGATACCGCGATAAAGCTGGCCACTGAAAAACTCCAAGCCGACCAAAAGCAACCCGAAACAAAGCCCTTGGGCCACTAACCGCTGGGTGCCCCAAGTTCGGCGCAGCTTCATCGCGCCTAACGTGGGACAGCTCCATCTATCTATTGTTTCTTACGTCCCTTTATAGTCTTTCCTCAATCAACCACAGAAGCCCCGCGCCTCATCCATTCCGTGTTCTTTGCGGAATGAGCCGGAATCCACGAACTCCGACACCAGCTCCCGCGTCTACACTGCGTATACTCAACCTCGCGCATGAATCGCATTCTAGGCACAATCTTCGCAGGCCTTCTGGGCCTCGCCTTCGGCAGCTTCCTCAACGTATGCCTCAGCCGCTGGCCGCAAGGCGAGAGCATCATCCACCCGCGCTCCCACTGTCGCAACTGCGAACACCAACTCTCCTGGTGGGAGAACATCCCGCTCATAAGCTGGCTAGCCCTCCGCGGCCGCTGCCGCAATTGCCACACCTCAATCAGCTGGCGCTATCCGTTAGTCGAGACAGCGGTAGCCGCAGCGTGGGCATTGCAAGCGTGGCAGAGTCGGACCACCTGGGACTGGGGCTCGCTGGAGCAGGATCTCTACATATTCAGGAGCCCGTATGCAATCGCTTGCGCTCTTGGATGGGCTGTCTTCATTTGGCTCTTGCTTGCCATGGCGTTTCTAGACGCAGAGCATCTCTGGCTTCCCGACTGGCTCACACTGCCGGGCGTCCTACTAGGATTCATTTGCGCAGTCATCCAGACCCGGATCGACTACGTCATGACGTCGTGGCTCCCACCTCCACCGACACTTGCGCATGAACTCGTGAACAGCGCGCTCCATCGCTTTATCGCCATCCTGGCCGCCGCCCTCCTAATCCTCCTGATCCGCTGGCTCTACAAACTAATCCGCCACCGTGAAGGCATCGGCCTGGGCGACGCCAAGCTGATGGCCCTCTTAGCCGCCTGGCTAGGCCTTCCCGGCGCACTTCTAGCCTTCTTCATCGGCATTCTTCTCGGAGCCCTCGTCGGCGTAGCCCTTCTCATCATCCCTAAAGCCACATCAGACTCCGGTGACTGGTCCGTAACAAAGCTCCCCCTCGGCACCTTCCTCTGTATAGGCGGCATCGTCAGCGCCCTCTGGGGCCAGCCAATCGTCGCCGCCTACCTCCACTGGGCCGGCTTCTAGCCCAGTCACTCACCCCAATCAGCTACTTCGAACCATCCGCCCCCGCAGTGGGCGTTTCACTCCAAGTCTCCACCGGCCCAAGCTTCAAGTCCTTCAGCTCGGTCTCGATCTTCGCCTTGTCGCCCACGGCAATCACCAGAAGGTTTTCCGGGTGAATGTATTCCGCCGCCGCCCTCTGCGCATCCGCCGACGTCACCCCCTCGATGTGTTTCGGAAGATTCGTGTAGTAGTCGATCGGAAGCGCATAGAGCCAGAGATTCGCCAACTCCACATTAACGCTGGCGTCGCTCTCAAACGTCCCCGGCAAGCTGCGAATAATCGAGTCCTTCGCCTGCCGCAGTTCCGCATCCGTCAGCGGCTTATTGTGGATGCCGTCCAGTTCCTTGAATAACTGCTCCGCAGCCGGCGCCGTCACATCCGACCGAACCTGCGCTCCCGTCATGTAGGGCCCAGTCCCGCGGTAGTACCGAAAAATTGAAAATGCGCCGTACGTGTAGCCATGCTCTTCGCGCAGGTTCATGTTGATGCGCGACGAGAACAGACCGCCCAGCATCGTGTTCATCACCGTTGCCGCTGGGTAGTCAGGCGAACTCCTCGGCACACCCACCCCAAACGCAATCAGCGCGGTCTGCGGCGATCCCGGCTTGTCCACAATCAGAATCTTGCGCTCCGGAGCAGTCGGCGCCGCAGGCGGCGTGGCCGGAACAGCCGCCGATGCCCAGTTACCAAAAATCTCTTTCGCCAGTTTCCGCGCCTCCACCGGGGTCACATCGCCTGTCAGCTCTAAAAGGCTGGTCTTCGGCCCATAGTGCTTCGCATAAAATGCGCTGATCTCGTCCCGCGTAATCGCATGCAGCGATGCGGCAGTACCCAGCGCGTCATATCCATACGGATTTGCCGGTCCATACAGGTTCAAGGTTCCCGCCCGCATTGCCAACTGCATCGGGTTATCCTGCTGCTGCAGCAGGCCAGTCATCCGATTGGTTCTTATCCGCTCCAGATCGGCCGCTGGAAACGATGCATGTTCAGCGGAGTCGGCCACCAGGTCCAGCCCCTTGCCAATATGGGAGGACAGCAGCGAGAGCGTCAAACGCACGCCATTTGGATCGCTGTAGGAGTCAAGATTCCCGCCCAGCAATGCCGCCTCGTTGGCAATCTCGTCGGCCGTTCGCCGCGTCGTCCCTTCCGTCAGCATCGCCGCCGTAATCCCTGCCAGTCCCGGGCGATCCGGCGGATTCGCTTCGTTCCCAGCCAAAATCAGCAACTGTGCGGAGACAATCGGCAGTTCGTGCCGTTCCACAAAATAGACTGTCAGACCATTCTCAAGCGTAAAGACTTCCGGCTTGGGCAGTACCAGCGGCCGCTCCGGCCCTGCCTTGGGAGGCGTGGCCCGCCACGCCTGCGCCGCCTCAAACTCCGGCGAATGCGCCGGTCCAATCTTCACGTTGGCGTCGGTATCTTCCGGGCTCCGAGGAACATCGTCCAACACCTTCTTCCCGGGAATCCCATACACCACCACGCGCTTATCCTTCGCCAGAGTTTGCTGCACATATTTCTGAACGCTGGCCTGCGTAATCGCGTCGTACCGCGCCAAATCCTTCCCCAGGTATCCCGGGTCGCCGGTGTACTGGTTGTAGTAGTTAAGCTGGTCGGCCACGCCGCCAAAGCCCCCCAGCCGCTGCAATCCTGAGATCAAACTTGTCTCCTGCTTGTTGCGCGCCCGTTCCACTTCAGCCGCCGTTGGACCGGAAGCCGCCAGCTCGTCGATAATCTCCTCCGCTTCGGCCTCCAGCTTTTCCGGCGTCACGCCCGGCTTGGCAATCATCTCGCACTCAAAAGTCGACGCCAGGGTGAGCGAGAAGTTAAAGCAATTGACGGATTGTGCAATCTGCTGTTTGTAAACCAGCTCCCGATAGAGGCGGCTCGACTTTCCCCCACCCAGAGTCTCCGATGCAATATCCGCATCCGCGTCTCCAAGAGTAAAGGCGGGCGCTGAAAGCCACGCGAGAATAACTTTGGGCAGTTGTACCGTGTCCGTCACCACCGCGCGCCGCTCCATCGTGATGGGCGGTGTAACCACCGGCGTAACCGGCACCGCCGGCCCTGCGGGCAACGGGCCAAAGTACTTCTCAATCAGCGCCTTGATCGTGGCCGGATCGTAGTCTCCTGCTATTGCCATCGTTGCGTTGTTCGGCGCGTAGTACTGGGTAAAAAACTCGTGCACATCTGCCAACCGCACCGCCTCTACATCCGCATGCGAGCCAATCACGTCCGCGTAATACGGATGCCCCTTCGGAAATAACTGGTGATACACCTCTTCATCCACAATGCCGTACGGCCTGCCCTCGCCCTGCCGCTTTTCATTGCGCACCACATCCCGCTGGTTTGCCAGCTTGGCACGGTCCAAAGTATCCAGCAGAAAGCCCATCCGGTCGCTCTCCAGCCACAACGCCGTTTCCAACTGGCTGGCCGGGACCGTCTCAAAGTAATTTGTCCTGTCGAACGAAGTCGTGCCATTGAACTCCGACGCCCCCACCCCCTCCAAAATCTTGATATGCGCTTTTTCGCCCACATGTTTTGACCCTTCAAACATCATGTGCTCGAAAAGGTGCGCAAACCCGGTACGCCCCGCGCGCTCCTTCATGGGACCTACGTGATACCAGATATCCACGGCCACAATCGGCAGTTTATGATCTTCGTGTAACAGGACTTCGAGACCATTTGCCAGCTTGTATCGCTCATAACGGATCTCGGGAACCTGGCCGGATGCCTTGGACAAATCGCTCCCATGAGCGGCAAGCCCAGTGGTACCTGCCAAAAGACAGAGCAGTGTTGAAAGCATCAGTGTGCCGGGATGAAGTTTCATTGGATTTGGTTCTCCTTCGAACGCTTATGTGAGTTCGACCAAAAAAAGCCATTCTGTCGTCTATCAAATCGGGGAACTATCTGCGTCCCCAAAGTATCCCAATTGCTTCAGCAGGATTCAACAACTTTCAACCTCCGTTCGGGTTTTAATTTGAGGATAGACCGCACTACGCAAGCCATGCCCGGTCGTCCCCTTGACGTCTTAAGAGCACAGGTGAGCCATCGATGGAACGCTTCAGTGGGCCTATAACCGCTATCATGTGCGCAAGTCTCTTGCTGCCTTCCCTCCCCGCGCCGGCGGAAACCATGCAGCCTACAAGCAACTCCAGTCAGCTCTTAGCCGCTCGGCCAGCTTACAAATCCGGCCAGATGCAAGGCGACGAGCGCATCATTCACGCCCTCAATCGCTTCACCTTCGGACCCCGTCCTGGGGATCTCGAAGCAGTAAAAGCCATGGGTCTCGAAGCCTGGTTCAATCAGCAACTCCGCCCCGATACCATCGACCAGGCCGAGCTATCTGCTCGCCTCGGTCAGTTCCCTGCCATGCAGCGCAACCCGCAGGACCTGCTCTACTACCTGCCCAGCAACGCTGTTATCCGTCAGGCAATCGACGGCAAAGCCCCTGTCCCGGACCGTCCCGCAGCGCTGCACGCCATCTATGAAGATGAGATGGCCCGCGTCGAAGTCAAGCGCCAGGAGAAGGAACAGCAGAAACAGCTAGTGGCATCCAACCAGCCCGTAGCAGTTATGACAGCTCCCGGCGCGCCACCGCCCACGGCCCCGCCTGCCATGTCCGGCTCCATCATGGCCGACGCCGCACCGGCCAAGCCAATTCAAGACCAGCAGCAGGATGGCCAACCCAGCCAGACTAAGATGGCCGCCGCGCCCGGTGCACCCGAGCCTGTAGTCGATCCGGCCACCATCACTGAAGTCCTGGCTCTCCCCCCTCAGCAGCGCGTCTCTCGCCTCGCCTTCATGCCGCAACCGGAGCTTGATGCTCTCCGTAAAGCTCTCAAAGGCCCGCAGCGTGCCGCCCTTGTTGCCGGGCTCAATCCCGCGCAAAAGGAGTTCGTCGCCGCCCTAGAAAGCCCCCAGCGCGTCGTCAATGAAGAACTCACTAGCCAGCGCCTCGTCCGCGACATCTACTCCAACGCGCAGCTCGAAGAAGTCATGACCGACTTCTGGCTCAATCACTTCAACGTCTACGTTCACAAAGACGAGGCAACCCCCTACTACCTGGTAAGTTATGAGCGCGACGTCATCCGCCCCCGCGCCCTCGGCAAGTTTGAAGATCTGCTGGAAGCCACGGCGCACAGCCCGGCCATGCTCCTCTACCTCGACAACTCCAGCAGCATGGGCCCCGATTCCCCCGCCGCCGAAAAGAACAAGGAGCGCGACGCTCGCAATCCCAACGCAAAAAAGAAAGCTCCTGAAGGATTGAACGAGAACTACGCCCGCGAGCTTATGGAACTGCACACCCTCGGCGTCAACGGCGGCTACAGTCAGGCGGACGTCACCCAGGTTGCTCGCGTCCTCACTGGCTGGACCGTCGACCGCCCGCAGCGCGGAGGCGCATTCAAGTTCGACGAAAGCCGCCACGAGCCCGGAACCAAGAAGGTCATGGGCAAGAAGTTCAAGGAACATGGCGAACAGGAAGGCCGCGAGCTTCTTCACATGCTCGCCACCCGTCCCGCAACCGCCCATTTTCTTTCCCGCAAACTCGCCATCCGCTTCGTAGGCGACAATCCTCCGCAGACCCTCGTCGATCGCATGGCCAAGTCCTACCTCTCCAGCGGCGGCGACATTTCGACGGTCCTCAAAACTCTCTTCCACTCTCCCGAGTTCTGGTCCGAAGGCGACTATCGCGCCAAGGTCAAAACGCCACTCGAATTCGTTGTCTCTGCCGCCCGCGCCAGCAATTTGAATACCGACAACTTCCAGCCACTCATCAACGCTCTCCGCGACATGGGCATGCCGCTTTACGGCGCCATCCCGCCTACCGGCTACAAGTGGGACGCTTCCGACTGGGTCAGCACCGGCGCGCTTGTCAACCGCATGAATTTCGCGCTCACTCTCGCATCGAACAAGCTTCCCGGCATCGCCATTACATGGTCCGCGCCCGCAATCTCCTTCACCACCCAGGCCACTGAACCCACTGGCCCCACCGGAACCGTCGGCATCACCCACACCCCGGTCGTCAGCACCGCACCGCTCTCGCTCCCCACTCCCGCTGTTGAAGAACAGCGCCTCGAGTCTCTGCTCGTTGCCGGCGGCGTCAGCGATTCCACGCGCTCTGCGGTGCTCGAACAATTCCAGACCCAGGTCGCGCAAAACAACAGCGCCCTGAATACCACCTCGCAGAATGCAGACCCGGCGAAAAACCAGCCCCCACCCAAGCCAGTTCTCACTGCGGCAACCAAGCCAGTAAGTCCGGCGCAAGCCACCGCCGCACTAGAGAAACAGGACCAACTCCTCGCCGGATTGCTATTAGGCTCACCAGAGTTCCAACGCCGGTAAGTCAACATTTGCGCCGGCGCACTAATTCATCTGTGCGAGAAAACTGAAAGCTGTTAGCTGTTAGCTGAAAGCTGTTCTAACCCGAGGTACACCATGCAGACCAACCGTAGATTTTTCCTCCGCAATGGCGCACTCGCCATCGCTGGCACAACGGCCATCCCCAGCTTCCTTGTCCGTTCCGTCATGGCCGAAGCCGCAGCCGTGACCGCGCCCGGGCGTCAACTGGTCGTTATCTTCCAGCGCGGCGCAGCCGACGGCCTCAACGTCGTCGTCCCCTATCGCGAGAAGAACTACTACGCCATGCGCCCCGGCATCGCCATCCCCGACAATCAGGTCATCGACCTCGATGGTTTCTTCGGTCTGCATCCTGCCCTCGCTCCTTTCAAGCCTCTCTACGACCAGGGTCATCTCGCCATCATCCATGCCGCGGGCTCACCGGATATGTCCCGCTCCCACTTCGATGCGCAGGACTTCATGGAATCCGGCACCCCCGGCATCAAAGGCACCGAAGATGGCTGGCTCAACCGCGCCCTCCAGGTGGAAGACCTGCGCCATGCCCAGGAACACACCGCCTTCCGCGCTATCGCTCTCGGCTCGCAGGTTCCCCGCACACTCGCCGGCAAGGTGCCCGCCATCGCGCTTGCCAACATCAACAGCTTCGCCATTGGAGGAAAGGGTCCCACGCCATCGCCTGCCGCCAACGCTTTCCAGGCGATGTATGGCGAAAGCGGAGACAGCATCTTTCACGCCACCGGCGATGAAACCTTTGACGCCGTCAAAATGCTCCGTGCCGCCAACCCGGGCCAGTACTCTCCTGTCGCCGGCGCAAACTATCCCAACAACGAATTCGGCAACAACATGAAACAGATCGCCCAGCTTCTCAAGGCCAACCTCGGCGTCGAGGCCGCCTTCACCGACGTCAGCGGCTGGGACACCCATCAGAACCAGGGCGGTGTCACTGGCCAGCTAGCCGACCGTCTCCGCGAGTTCTCCTCCGCCATCGCCGCCTTCTGGCTTGACATGGGCCCGGCCGCCGAAAACATCACCCTCGTCACCATGTCCGAATTCGGCCGTACCGCCCGCCAGAACGGCACCGGCGGCACCGACCACGGCCACGCCAACGCCATGTTCGTCCTCGGCGGTCACGTCAAAGGCGGCAAGGTCTACGGCCGCTGGCCCGGCCTCGCCAACGAGCAGCTCAACGAAGGCCGCGACCTCACAGTGACCACAGACTTTCGCCAGGTATTAGGCGAAGCCGTCGCCAAAACCATAGGCGCCAACAATCTGGAAGTAGTCTTCCCCGGCGCCAAACTCCAACCCAACAGCTTCCTCCGCCTCATCTAGTAATCATGGCGGAGAGAACGGGTTCTCCACCGGCGCCCCTGCACAACCGATGGTGCCCCATTCATCGCGTAGTCTCATCGCGCGATGAGTGGGAAGTAAGAAGGCCTATGCGAGCCTCCCGCGAGCATCTGCCCCACGGCAGGTGATCACTCTGCTCTCAACGCCTCAGTCGGATTCACGCCAGCCGCCCGCCTCGCCGGAATAAAACTCGCCAGCATTGCCGAAACCCCCAGCACCACCGCCACCGCAACCAGCGTCCCTGCATCCCAGGCCTCCACGCCAAACAGAAGTTTGCGCATCAACATGGCCGCTGCCACCGAGCTCGCCAGACCTATGACCAAACCCATACCAATCAGCTTCCCCGCCTCACCCAGCACCAGTTGATATACGGAGCTCCTCCGCGCCCCCAGCGCCATCCGCACCCCAATCTCCCGCGTTCGCTGACTCACCGAATAGGCAACCACTCCATACAACCCAACCGCTCCCAGAACCAATGCCAGACCCGCGAATCCTCCAATAAGGTAAGCAGTGGAACGGTGAAGATAGGCCGTTTGCGAATCGTTGATATTCTCAGTCATCGTCGATCCATCTTCAACTCCCACATCCGCACTCAGTTGATGGATCGTCGCCGCCAGAACCGGAAGAATCGTCTGCTCATCCTGCGACGTGCGAACCACCAATGAAAAATCCGTGGTCGCATTCTGGTTGAAGGGATAATAGACCGTCGGGGATTGCGCATCCTCAAGACCACCGTCCTTGAAGTCTTCCACCACGCCGATCACCTGCTTCATCGAAGCGGGCGTGAGTTCGGGGTCCCCAATCATCTTCCCCACAGGATCCTCGCCCGGGAAAAACTTCTCCGCAAAAGTATGATTGATCATCATCACCTTCGGCTTGCTCGCATCCTCCGCATCGGTAAAGTAACGGCCGCTGAACAGGCGCGCCCGTAGCGTTGTGAAGTAGCCGGCGCTCACCCGCCGCTCATTTGCCGTGATGTGAATCCCGTTGTACGGTCGGCCTGCTATCCGCACCCAATCGCTGTTGCAGTCGCACGTTACTGGCAGCACGCTGGTCATAGCCGCCGATTGCACACCCGGCAAGCTCTGCACGCGCTCGATGACCCTATGTGCAAATGCAATAACCCGATCGTCTGCCTCGAACTTGGCACCATGGAGTCCTACACGTACCGTGGCCAGATGATCTGCCTCGAATCCCAACTCCACGTGCATCAGGCGATACAGGCTTTTCCCCAGCAATCCCGCTCCCGACAGCAGCGTCATTGCGGTAGCCAGTTCAATCACCACCAGGTGCGCTCCCATCCGCCGCCACAGCGTTCCTGCCGCTGTCCGTCCCCCTTCGGTCAACCCATCGCGCATTCCCGAACGCGATAGATGCAAAATCGGCGCGACTGAAAACAGAATGCAAGCCAGCAGCCCGAGGGTTCCCGCAAATACCAGCACATGCGAATTCAATCCCAACCCCTGAAAGTACGGCATGTTCGCCAGCATGCTCTTCGAGATAAGATGGCTCAGAATCTGCATGGCGCCGTCAGCGAACAGGAGCCCAACTGATCCGCCCGCAGCCACAATCACCAGTCCCTCAATGGCAAACTGGCCTCTCAGTCGGGTCCGTGACGCACCCAATGCGCCACGCACCGCAATCTCGCGCTTGCGGCTCTCACTGCGCACCAGCAGCAAACTCGAAACGTTGACGCAGGCAATCAGCAGCAGCAATCCGGCGCCTGCAAGCAAGACCAAAAGAATGGGACGAATATCTCCGACAATCATTTCCGACAGCGGCACAACGCTCGCCCCGCGCTGGCGATTAGTTACGGGATACTGAATCTCCAACTGCCGTGCGATTCCCTGCATGTTGGCCTGAGCCGCCTCAACCGTGACTCCGTCTTTAAGCCGCCCGACTCCATACAAGTTGTGGCAGTCACGCTTCTTTTCGCACTCTTCCACCGGCTGCAGCGCCGTCCAGAACTCCGCAGTGTCCCCGAGAGCAAATTGAAAGCGCTCCGGCAAAACTCCGATAACAGTATGAGAAACTCCGTTCAGCATCACCGATTGCCCGACAACGTCCCTCTTGCCGCCGAACCTCCGCTGCCACGCTCCATAACTCAGCATCACTACACCGGGAGCCCCTGCTATGTCCTCGCCATGCTGAAAATCGCGGCCTAGCACAGGTGTCACGCCCAGCGTGCGAAAGAACCCCGTACTCACCCGCTTGTCCCGAACAGGCTCGGTACCGGACGGCGTGCTAAACAAGTCGTTCCGTCCAGTAAAGACATCGAAGTCGCTCAGCACCGTGTTCAATCTCTTCCAGTCCACGTAGTCGAGGTAGGAAATGTTGACGTGCGCCGCCGCGGGGTCTTTCTCAGTCACGTGCACAATCCGCGAGGGATCTCGATAGGGCAGCGGCTTGATCAGTGCCGCATCGACAAATGCAAAGATAGCCACGCTCGCGCCAACACCCAGCGCCAGCACCAGGATGGCCGTCGCAGCAAATCCAGGATTCCTTCTCAATTGCCGCAATGCAAACCGCAAGTCCTGCAACACAGTTTCAGAGCTGAATCCGACCACCTCGTGACTCCTCTCCTTCAACCGCGTCGCATTCCCAAACTGTCGCATCGCCGCATACCGGGCAGCCTCCGCCGTCATCCCGCTGGCGACAAACTCCTTCTCCGTCAGCTCACGGTGGAATGCCATCTCTTCATCCAGTTCGCCATGGAACCGTTCGCGGCCAAACAAAATCGAAAGTTTTCTCAAGAAGCGGGTGATCGGCTGCATTCCAACCTCCAGTGGTCTGTCTTATTTCATCGATAGCAACGACCCAACGGTGCCTGGCGCCCCATTCATCGTGCAGTCCGGGCCCCCCGGCGACGGGTCTTCGTCGCTGGGGTGGAGTCCCATCGTCCGATGAGTGAGAAGCAAAGGAGTAGATCCGCACGTAGGCAGAATCAACAAAACCCGTGCGAGCCTCCCGCGAGCGTCTGCCCCACCGCAGGTGGTTATTCCGCTCGCAGTGCTTCCGTCGGATTCACGCTAGCCGCCCGCCGCGCCGGAATAAAACTGGCCAGCATCGCCGAAACCCCCAGCACCACCGCCACAGCAACCAGCGTCCCCGCATCCCACGCCTGCACGCCAAACAGCAGACTTCGCATCAGCATCGCCGCACCCACCGCCCCCGCCAACCCCAGCACAATCCCCACCCCAATCAGCCGTCCAGCCTCGCTGAGCACCAGTTTGTACACCGAGTTCCTCTGCGCCCCCAGCGCCATCCGCACCCCAATCTCTCGTGTCCGCTGGCTCACCGAGTAGGCAATCACGCCGTACAGCCCCACCACTCCCAGCACTAGCGCCAGCGTCGCAAATCCCCCCACCAGGTACGCCGCCGACCGATGCAGATACGCCGTATAGGAGTCGTTGATTTGCTGAATCATCGTGTTGGGATTCTCCACCGCCGCTTCCACACTCACTTCATGAATCGCAGTCGCCAGCATCGGCAACACTGCCTTCTCATCCTGCCGCGTCCGCATCATCAATGTGAAATATGTATCGGTATTTTGGTTGAAATGAAAATACTCCGCAGGCCACTCGTCCTCTGCAAGCCCTGCATCCTTGAAGTCCGCAACCACACCCACAATCTCTCGTATGGATTTCGGCGTCAATTCCGTGTCGCCGACCTTCCTCCCAATCGGATCCTCACCAGGAAAATACTTCTTCGCAAACGCCTCATTGATGATGATCACCATCGGCTTTGCCCCATCTTCCGCATCGTTGAAGTACCGTCCACTCAGTAGCCGCGCGTGGATGGTATTGAAGAACCCCGCACTCACATCGCGTTCGTTCACTTCATTGTGAATTCCGTTGTACGGCTTGCCCACAAAGCGCACCCAGTCTGTATTGCAGTTGCAGCTCACTGGCGGCACGCTGGTAATCGCAGCCGATTCCACACCCGGCAAGCTCTCCACCCGCGCAATCACGGCGCGCGCAAAGGCGACCACCTGCGCGTCCTTTGAAAACCCTGCATCCGGCAGTCCAATGTTGATCATCGCCAGATGGTCCGTCGGAAACCCGGTATCCACGTGCAACAGCATGTATAGGCTTTTTCCCAGCAGCCCCGCGCCGGTCAGCAACACCACAGCAGTCGCCAGCTCTATCACCACCAGGTTCGCGCCCATCCGTCGCCACAACATCCCCGCGGAACTGCGCCCTCCCTCCGTCAATCCATCCCGCAAATTAGAGAACCTGAAATGCAGAATCGGCGTCACCGAAAACAAAATCCCCGCCAGCAGCGCCAGGCATCCTGCAAACTCCAGCACATGCGCGTTCAAGCGCAACCCGCGCAAAAACGGCATCCCGTTCATCATCTCCGTCGAGATCAGCCCACTCAGCACCTTCATCCCGCCATACGCCAGCCCCAGTCCCGCAGCGGTCCCCGCAGCCACCAAAGTCAACCCTTCAGTCACGAACTGCGCACTCAACCGCTTGCGCGATGCGCCCAGCGCCCCGCGCACCGCAATCTCGCGCCTCCGGCTCTCCGCTCGCACCAGCAGAAGACTCGACACGTTCACGCACGCAATTAGCAGCAGCAATCCCGCACCGCCCAGCAAGATCAAAAGAATCGGCCGGATATCTCCAACAATCGCCTCCGACAACAGAATCACGCTCGCGCTGTTGCCGCGATTCGAATCCGGATACTGCTTCTCCAGTTGCGCCGCAATCCGCTTCATCTCCTCCAGCGCACTGCCCACAGTCACCCCGTCCTTCAACCTGCCCACGCCGTCCAAATTGTGACAACTGCGCCGCTTCTCGCACTCGTGCGTCGGTTCCAGAGGCTCCCAGAACTCTGCACTATCGCGCAAGGCAAACTGAAAATCCTCCGGAAGCACGCCAACAATCGTGTGCTCAATCCCGCTAAGATTCACCGATTCGCCGATCACATCGTTTCTTCCGCCATATCGCCGCTGCCACGTCCTGTAGCTCATCATCACCACCGGCGCCGCGCCAACCACATCTTCCCCGGCTCGAAAATCCCGTCCCAGTATTGGTCGGATTCCAAGCGTTGACAAGAACCCCGCGCTCACTCGTATCCCAGGAATCGATTCCGTGCCGGTCGGCGTTTTCAGCGCCCAGCCAGTCCGATTGAACACCTCCATCGAACTGAAAACCGTGTTCATCCGCTTCCAGTCCAGATAATCCGCGTACGACAAATTGTTGCGCGGAAATCCCGCCGAGCTCTCATCCACCGCAACCAGCCGTGTCGGATCCGGATAAGGCAGCGGCTTGATCAATGCCGCATCCACAAACGCGAAAATCGCTGCGCTCGCGCCAATCCCCAACGCCAGAATCAAAATCGCCGTCAGCGCAAATCCAGGATTTTTGCGCAACTGCCGCAACGCAAACCGCAGATCCTGCACCACCGTCTCCATCTTGAACCCCACCACTTCGTGGCTCTTCTCCTTCAACCGCGTCGCATTCCCAAACTGCCGTATCGCCGCAAACCGCGCAGCCTCCGCCGTCATCCCCCCTGCAACAAACTCCCACTCCGCCTGCTCGCGATGAAACGCCATCTCCTCATCCAGTTCTCCACTGAACCGCCTCCGTCCAATCAGCATCGACAGCTTCTTCACAAACCGGGTGATCGCTTTCATCTAAGCCTCCTGTGCATCCGAGAGCACGCGCCCGATAGCAGCAATCATCTGTTCAAACTGCGTCAGCTCAAGCCCCAACTGCTTGCGCCCTGTAGCCGTCAGCGTATAAAACCGCGCCCGCCGATTGGTCTCCGTCATCTTCCACTCCGCTTTCACCCATCCCTGCAGCAGCAACCGTTGCAGCGCTGGATACAGTGACCCCTCTTCCACCGTCAGCACATCGTCCGACAGCCGCTTGATGGAAAGCGCAATCCCGTATCCGTGCAGCGGAGCGCGCGTGAGAGTTTTCAAGATCAACATGTCGAGAGTGCCAGGCAGGAGGTCCGGTTTCTTGGCCATAAATTTATATATAGAGTATCTATGGGTAGTACGTCAATGGATGAATTCGAAATTCAATCGTTGCATAGTCCCTTAGTCCCTACGTCCCTGGTCCCTCGCTCCATGCTTCACGACTCCCCGTCCTATGATTTACCCTCATCAATGGCATGAAATCAACGCGCGCGCTTTACATTCCCGTTCTCGCCGTGGCCCTCGCTACAGCGGCCTTCGCACAGCAGTCCACCACCAAACCGGCTGATGACCTGCCCGATGCACCCCAGGCCACTGCCGCCGCCATGATCCATCCCAATGGACCCACCGTCGTCATGGACACTTCAATGGGCCGCATCACCTGCCAGTTCTTTCAGCGGCAGGCGCCCAAAGCTGTCGCCAACTTCATCGGCCTCGCCCAGGGCACCATCGACTGGACCGATCCAGCCACGCATAAGAAGCAACACAACAAGCCCTACTACGACAACACCATCTTCCATCGCGTCATTCCCGAGTTCATGATCCAAGGTGGCGATCCAACGGGCACTGGCATGGGCGATCCCGGCTACGCCTTCGACGATGAAGTCGATCCCAACCTCAACTTCGACCAACCCGGCCGCCTCGCCATGGCCAACAGCGGCCCCAACACCAACGGCAGCCAGTTCTTCATCACCGAGCAGGCATACGACTCGCTCAACGGCCACTACACGCTCTTCGGCCAATGCGACGAATCGAGCGTGCTCGTAGTCAAAACCATCGCCCGCGTCCAACGCGACAGCAACGACAAGCCGCTCTCGCAAGTCGTCCTCAAAAAGGTGACCATCGTACCGGAAGGCCAGCCCCTTCCGCCGCCACCCGCCGAGTCCGCGCCCAAAGCCGCGTTGCCCGCCGCGCCCAAACCCTAGTTCTCAAATCTACACAGGAGTTTCAATGGCACTCTTACCAGGAACATACGCAGTCTTCAATACCACCGAAGGCAAAATCACCGTCAAGCTCTTTGAGGCAGTCGCGCCCAAAACCGTCGCCAACTTCATCGCCCTCGCCGAAGGCGGCAAGGAGTGGACCCACCCCACTACACGCGCCAAGTCCACAGGCAAGCTTTACGACGGAACCATCTTCCATCGCGTCATTCCCGACTTCATGATCCAGGGCGGCGACCCGGCTGGCAACGGCATGGGTGGCCCGGGCTATCGCTTTGAAGATGAGACCGCCGGCTCTCCGCACAAGTTTGACAAGCCCGGCAAGCTCGCCATGGCCAACAGCGGCCCCAACACCAATGGCTCCCAGTTCTTCATTACTATCGCTCCCACCACCTGGCTCACCGGCAAGCACACCATCTTCGGCGAAGTCGTAGAAGGTCAGGACATCGTCAACAAAATCTCGCTCGTCCCCCGCAACCACCAGGACAAGCCCCACAAGCCCGTAGTCCTCGAAACTGTAACCATCGAGCGCGTAGCTTAAATTTCGCACCTGCTCGCGATATAAACTGGGTGCCCCCGGTCCCTCGCATTTGGGGACCGGGGTTACTCAGCCGAGTCACCCACTTCACTTCTCCGCCCCAACCCCCCACTGCAGCTTCAGCCCCAAACGAACATTAATCGGAAGGCTGGGAAATCCAATCGGCGCAATATGCCGATTCCCCATCAGATTCTCCCCCTGTCCATAAATCCCCAACCACTTGGTAAGTGCATAACTCCCGCCCAGATCCACCTTCGCATAACCATGATCGAGATTACGATTCGGCAACAGCAGGCTGTTCCCGCCAAACAGATCCGCATAAGCAAGAAAGTCCGAGTCATCCGAGCGGCTCGCAAATGCCGACGTCAGCACGCCCGTCAACTTGTTGGCCGAGTAACTCGCCGACACAAATCCCGTATGCGGCGGACGCCGAAACGGACGCGCTCCCTGCAACGGCGAATCCTCTCCAAGCGGAATCCCATCGAATGTCGGCACCGGCCCCAGCAACGCGACATCATCATTGGTGAACGAGCGCTGCACCACCGCATCCAGATACGTGTATCCGCCCCGCAAAAAGATATTCTTCCCAATGCCGCCTTCAACGGTCGTTTCCACGCCAAGCGCCCGAAACGCTTCCGAATTGAGGCTCAGCTCGTAGGCCCCATCGGCTTGCAAGGTCTGTTCCAGAGCGTTTTGCTCACTCGGAGTCAGGCCAGGCAAAAGCTGCGGCACCAGGTCCAGCCCCACATACTCAATCTGCCGCCCAAATTCATTGTGGAAGAAGCTCGTACGGAACAGCAGCCGCTCGCTGAAGAACATCTGCTCCACGCCGCCTTCATAAGTGCGATCCTGCGGCGCGCTCAGCGGAGTAATATGTAACTCCGAAATCGTCGATTGACCGCCATTCAGCGACAGGAAGGTATATAGCGAATAGAACTGATCGGTCAGCGCAGGCTCGCGCACCGCCTCCCCAAAGTTAGCCAGCAACCGTGTGCCGCTGAAGATTCCCTTCCGCGGACGCAGCACGTATCCGGTAACTCCTGCACGCGGCGATGTCTGCGTTCCGAAAGACGAGTAACGCTGCAAACTACCACCCAGTGTATAGAACACCCGGTTCTTGAAATCGCCATGAACGGATGCTATGTAGTCGTAATTGGTCCAATCCACTGCGGGTTCTGCGCCTTTCGGATCGGCGCCCCGCTCGTCTTCGTAATGGAACCCGACCATCCCCATCACATGCGGAGTGAAGCTGTAATCGCCTTCATAGATAAGCTGATCCCGATTCGACACAAGCTGGTGCCCTTCCGGGTACGGCGGCGTGTCGTAGCTCGCATAGTCCAGCAGAGCCTGTCCGCTCACCTGGTAGCCGTTGGCTCCCGTAATCGTCACCGGATCACCAAAGCTGTCGCCATACGCGTCGTATGTTCCGCTCCCGCTCTGCGCCCACAAATTGTATTGTTCTCTCTTCCGCGTCAACCCATACCGCACGCTCTGGTGCAACGACGGCGTCGTCTGGTTATCAATCGATCCACTTGCGAAAATGTCCTGGTCCTTCTCCGTAGCCTGGTCCGCAACATGATAGAAGTCCCACGCATTCGGAACCCCCGTCGCATCCACGCCGTAATGAACCGTTCCGCGAATCTGCGTGCTCCCTGAGGGCTGCCAGCCAACATTCCCCGCCGCCGTCGCCACGTGGAACTCATCGTTTGGCAAATCGTTCACGGTCTGGAACCAGCTGAACGCGCCCAGATAATCCAGCTTTTTATGCGCGCCGGCCAGTTCAAGATCCTCATGCGACGTCTGAAAGTTTCCCGCGTCTCCATTGAACAGCAGAGATGGAAAGCTTGTAGTCCCGTGCGGAGTCGTAAAGCTCACCACACTGCTTTCCGCATCGGCCCCATAAAGGTCCGAGTCAGGTCCGCGATAAACTTCGGCTCGCTCCACCGCTGTCGTCGCCAGTGTCCCAAAATCGAATTGCCCGCCAAGGTCTCCCGCACTCACTCCGTCCACCAGCACCTTGTTATCGTCTGAATCGCCGCCGCGCACAAACAGCGTTGCCTCCGCTCCGCGCTGTCCGGCTTGCACCACAAACGTTCCCGGCATCAACCGCAGCGTACTCACAAAATTGTCGCGCAAATCCAAGTCCAGCGGCCCAAGCACGCTGGTCGCTGCGCTGGTTTGCGGCTGTGGCGTAGGCGTTCCCGTCGCGGTCACCACAATCGACTCCCGCACCCACTCCGGCTCCATCACCACGTTCTTTTCAATGTTGTCCAACGGCCCGGCATAGAACATCGGCGTATCGATCTGCCGGAAGCTTTTCGCCGTCACCACCAGGAAGAACCGTCCAGTTGTCCCGGTCAAAATCTGGAAGCTGCCGTCTGCCGTCGAAACGGCAGTAGCAATCGGCTTTCCATTGCTCAGCAAAGTGACAGTCGCGCCCGTCACTTTGGCGCCCGAGGCGTCAGTCACCACGCCGCGAATGGACGCAGCCTGGCACAGTGCCGCACATGCGGCCACAAGAATCACAACAAATATGCGAAGGAATGCGCGGGACCGGAGTCCACGCAAGGATGCCGCGACAAACATGAATAGCTCCTTCGTTCCCCTCGGAACGTAAGCGGGGTTTAACGCCGAGGACCGGTCTCCTGACTTGCGCCCGGGTCAGCCACCTTCCCAGAAACAAATCTTTGAGATTCGCTTCCAGTGGTTCAATTGAGTCTTTGGTTTGCACCAAAAACCTGGCTGACTTCGTGCCTTCTCACCTCATACGACGGGCTCTGAAGCAGTGGCGCTCACAGTTGCGGGGCAGTGGCGGACTTTCACCGCCTTCCCGAGCATCCTGGCAATTACTGTTATAAGTCGAGCTGCGATCTACATCGCAGCGTAAACGTCATGAAACCGTTTTCCATGACATCAACAGTTATAAATGCCAGCGCAAGGCCGAGTCAAAGCCAAAGCCGGCGTCAAAGTTTACATCCGGATCGCCGGCAATTCGCTCAGCTTCCGCTTCTTGTCCCAGGCGAGTCTTGTTCCTCACAGGAATCCACCCATCACAAGCTGACGTTTGGCGCGCTTTCGTTGGCTGATCCAATTCGGCACAGCTGATCCAATGTTTCCGCAAACAGCGCATACAGCAACTTCAACTGCTCAACGTCTTTGATAACGCCCACAACCTGAAAATAAAGCTCGTCCACTCCCTGGGGGAAGCTCGAAACGAAGAAGCCCTCATCGTCTTTCACGGCAAAGTAGATCTCCGGCTGCTGGCTGATGAGGTCCCGGATCTTGGAGCTGCCAAGCAGTTCCCGCAGTTTCGTTTCCTGATCACTCTTCAGGATGAAATCCCGGTCGAAGGCTTCGTCCCCAATCTCAATGTCCTGCATGCCGAGCCACTTGCCAATGTCGCTGAAGATTCCCTTCCGGTAAACAGTAAAGCGGAAGCCCTCTGGATCCACGAAAGGCGCTCGCATGCGAGTGTAAGTAGTAGAGGTCTTGCCATTCGAAACCGTGTGTGTATCCAGAGTGATCGTCCATGGGCCGTGCGTGCCTTGAACCTTGTTTCCCTTCCAGAAACCCCCTTCAACGTATTGCGCACCAATCTCGGCGCAAAGTTGTCTCCAGATCTCTTCTGTGCTCGGACCAAACAACTGCCGCAAAAAAGTCACGCAATTCTCCTTGTAGAAGACTGACCTTCCCATTCGTTATGAATTAGTCTCTCTCGGCCAATGAAATTTCAGTGTTTTTGTTTTGTGAATGGTGACCCCGGGAAGATTCGAACTTCCGACCTGCGGTTTAGGAAACCGTTGCTCTATCCACCTGAGCTACGGGGCCACGTTTGTAATCAATAACTTACATAAACATAATCCTCTTTAGATTTCACTATAACTCACTTTGTCTAAACTGGACATGTGCCGATCCGCACGATCCAGAAACGAGGCATGCGACGATGAGGACCAATAGAGCACGGTATCAAAATGGTAGCATCCGCAAGGTCAAGAGAGCCAAGGGGTACGCTTGGGAGGTTCGGTACTCTGAGATCAAGGACGGCAAACGCCATCAACGGACAGAGATATACGACGCCATTCTGTACCAGACAGAAAAAGGATGCTGAAGGCCGTGAACACAACATCACCGGATACGCGATGTTTATGGCAGGTGCCAGAGTGAAGAAAGGGCTTAGCTACGGCGCGACCGATGAACTTGGCATGGTAGGCCGTGGGGGCCGCATGCATATCAACGTTCTGCACGCCACTCTGCTGGCACTGATGGGCAACTGAGTTGCCTTTCTCCCGCTAACTCGTGTCTAAGTGCGCATAGATTCATAAGCCGCCCTTTTGCGGCGGTCGACGTTGCGAGGAATTGCGTAGAGCTGCACTCGCGCCCTATGGAGCCTCGTCTTGACGGCAGCTACAGAGATATCCAGAATTTGCGCGATCTCTTTAAGGCAATCCGCGTTAACCAGCAATAGAAGGTCAACCTACCTTCGAAATCGTCAAGTGCGAGATACGCTCGCAG
>Ga0187847_10001331_pt1 | contig 22605 bp, 13 predicted proteins | sample June2016WEW_4_10_FD_132458 | JGI IMG/M metagenome (GOLD analysis project Ga0187847, IMG submission 132458) | Peatland microbial communities from SPRUCE experiment site at the Marcell Experimental Forest, Minnesota, USA - June2016WEW_4_10 | ecosystem: Environmental > Terrestrial > Soil >...
AAGCCGGCCGCTCAAATCCGCGATCCGAACACTCCTTCCCGGTGGTCGCAGGTTGCAGATGCTAGCTCCATTTTTCGCGCGGTGATGGGCACGGCTCCGGCAGAGGATTACGCGCCTATTGCGCAAGCATGGGATTTCTCTCGCGCGAAAGTGGTGGCCGACCTCGGCGGTGGTGGCGGGGCGCTCATTCTTGCAGTGCTACGGCTCAATCCGCATTTGCGAGGCATGCTTGTCGATTGGGAATCCAGCATAGATGCGGCCCGACCGCGCTTCGCGGACGAAGATCCTGGATCTCGATGCGAACTGATTGCCTCAGATCTCACCCAATCGGTTCCGGCGGGTGCCGATGTATACATGCTCAAACACGTGTTGCACGGCCGTCAGGACGAGGCCGCCATTACCATCCTCAAGAACTGCCGAGCGGTCATTCCGCAGGACGGCCGTTTGTTGATCATTGAATTCATTCTTCCTCCGCTCGTCTCGCACGCCGATCCCCAACTCGAAAGCCACCTGATGAGCGACCTCAACATGCTAGCTGTCACCGGCGGTAAAGAACGTAGCGAGCGCCAATGGAAAACGCTTCTGGAATCAGCAGGCTTTATCTTGACCGGTGTGTACCCGGTCGGTGGTGACACTCTGATGGTTCGGAACGTCGGAATACTCGAAGCAAAGCCAGCTTAGGCGCAATCGAGGTCAGCCCGCCCCATTCGGCCATTTCGGATGCATACCAAGCCTAGCTCCCGTAAAGCGCGCGTTATACTGGCTTTTCATTCAACTTCCCTCACTGGAGACCACTTGATGCGCCATTCCACACTCCTGCCCTCGGCCCTGCTTGCAGTCGCCTGCCTTTGCGTTCCTGCCTTGGCCTATTCCGATGACGACACCACCAAATCTGCCAAAGACAAGTCCTCCGACAAGACGGCCGAAAAGCCCGCCGATAAAACTCCTCCCGCCGAGGCTAGCTCCGACGGCTCCGTCACCGTGGGTGGCCAGCACATCGCCTACACCGCGATCGCCGGGACACTCACCGTAGGCGCAACTGACATGGAAGACGCGCAGCTAGGCCCCGATGGTAAGCCAATCGCCGGCAGCCAACTCGCCCTCAACGAGCCCAAAGAACCTAAGGACGCAAGCCCCGTCGCCCGCATGTCGTATTTCGCCTACTTCAAGAAGGACGCCAAGGCGGAAGACCGCCCCATCACCTTCTTCTACAACGGCGGCCCCGGCAGCTCCACCGTCTGGCTCCACATGGGCTCACTCGGTCCCAAGCACGTTGTCACCGATACTGACCAGCATCTACCCGCGGCTCCGTATAAGCTGATTGAAAATCCCAATTCCTTGCTCGATGTCAGCGACGTGGTCTTCATCGACATGCCCGGCACCGGCTTCGGCCGCCTCATCGGCAAGGATCCTGAAAAGGCTTTCTGGGGAATCGACGAAGACGCCAACGCGTTTGCCCGCTTCATCGTCCGTTTCATCACCAAGTACAACCGTTGGAACTCGCCCAAGTTCATCTTCGGTGAAAGCTACGGCACCACGCGTTCCGCGGTCCTGGCTGACATTCTCGAAAACAGCAAATCCCTTGACATTAACGGCGTCATTCTTCTCTCGCAAATCTTCAACTTCACCACCGACATCGATTTCCCGAACGCCAACCCCGGCGTCGACCTGCCCTACGTTCTCGGCCTGCCCACTTACGCGGCCACGGCTTGGTACCACAAGAAGCTGCCCCAGCAGCCCGCGGCCCTCGAACCTTTCCTGGCCGAGGTTGAGTCCTTCGCCACCGGCCCGTACCAGCATGCTCTGGCACTAGGCACCGACCTCACCGCCGACGAAAAGCAATCCGTCGCCTCAAAGCTGCATGACTACACCGGCCTGCCGCTCGCTTATCTTCTTAAGGCAAACTTGCGCGTCAACGGCGGTGAGTTCGAGAAGACCCTGCAGGACGATCAGGACCTGACCACCGGCCGTCTCGACACGCGCTTCTCCGGCCCCAGCCTCAACCCCTTGAGCGAAGGCGCCGAATACGATCCGCAGAGCTCCGCCATCTCATCGGCCTACGTCTCGCTTTTCAACGACTACGTCCGCCGCGACCTGAAGTACGGTGAAGGTCAGACCTACCTGCCCATGGCCCTCTTCGGAGGGTCTCAGTGGGACTTCAAGCACAACGGCAATCCCGTCAGCGTCAATGTTGCGCCCGATCTTGCCGAAGCCATGAAGACCAACCCGCGCCTCAAGGTCATGGTCAATGGCGGCTATTACGATCTGGCCACGCCCTTCTTCGCCGCACAATACGAAGAAAAGCATCTGCCTATTCCGCAATCGCTCGCCAAGAACATTGAGTACGACTGGTACGAATCCGGCCACATGGTCTACGTCCGCGACGAGAGCCTAAAGCAGCTCCACGACCGAGTAGCCACCTTCATCAAGAACACAATAGCCGATACCAAGTAACCAAGAGTTTGCTCTTCTCACCTATGGGCGGAACAAATGTTCCAGGGCGGCAATCAGCCCTGGAACATCGGAGGGATTCGCCTCCACGGCCGGTTCCCAGCCGAGATCGCGCAGCGTTCCGCTGGTAATCGGCCCAATGGAAACGGCGGGAACCGCAGCCAACGGAAACGCAATGCCCGCTAGCTGCGCCGCCTCCGCCAAATGTGTCGCGCTCGAAGAACTCGTGAACGTTGCTGCATCAATCCCCACCGCCACCGCGCTTCGCAGCTGCTCCGGCGCAGCCTTGGGTAGAACATTGCGGTAAGCATCCACCACATCCACTTCAGCTCCAGCCTTGCGCAGTGCATCTGGAATCAGGTCGCGAGCAACCGCGGCGCGAGGAAACAGCACACGCTTACCGCGCACCCTGTCACCCAGCGCTGCCACCAACCCCTCCGCCACCTGGGCTTCGGGCACCACAGCCACGCGAAATCCGAACTGCTGCGCTGCTTCAGCCGTCGCTCGCCCTACAGCGGCCACGTTCAATCCTTCCAGGTTGGCGGGGGTCACGGAGAGAAGTACGCAGCGAGCGCTGACCTCGCGCAACGTATTGGTGCTGGTAAGAATGAGCCAATCGAATCGGTCCAGATGTCTTACAGCCTCATCCAGCGGGGCATAGGATTCCGGCGGAACGATCTCCAGCACTGGAACTTCAACGGGGATTGCGCCAAGAGCCCGTAGTCCGTCGCTGAGCTTGGCGGTTTGCCCTGCGGACCGTGTAACCAGCAAACGCCTGCCTTCCAACGGCGGCGAGTTCACCGCGAATCTCCGCCTTCAACTTCAAGCAGCGGACCCGCTCCTGCCTCCAGCAACATCCGCGCCGCCAGTCGACCCAGCGCTGCCGGATCAGAGTCTCGCCGAAGCTCTCGATGATAAATCCGCACCGCCGTGCCCGTCTCCGGGTTAGCGACCACTCCGAAAATTTCATCGAAAGGCCCGGTCGGGGCACCGTTCTCTTGCGCTTCCTCCAGCCGCTGCCGGCAATGCACGCCAATCGGAACCTGGCACCCCCCGCCTAACGCAGCCAACGCAGCGCGCTCGGCAGTCACGGCAAATCGAGTCGCCGCATCATCAAGGAATGCAACGGCCGCAATGGTTGCCGTATCGTCCTTCCGTGTTTCGATCCCCAACGATCCCTGCCCCGCTGCAGGGCAAAAATATTTCGGCTCCAGCCTCTCGCGCAGCCATTCGGTCTTGTCCAGCCGCTCAAGACCCGCCGACGCCAGCAAAATCGCATCTACCTGTCCCTCAGCCAGCTTGCGCAGTCGTGTGTCCACATTGCCCCGAAACTCTTGCGCCTCAATATCCGGCCGCAGTGCCTTCAATTGCGCGCGCCGCCGCTGACTGCTGGTTCCAACTCGGGCCCCCATGGGCAGAGCCGCAAGACTCTCGAACTTCACTGACACAAAAGCGTCTCTCGGATCAACACGCGGCGGAGTAGCCGCCAGCGCGAACGGCTCTGGCAATTCTGTTGGTAAATCTTTCAGCGAGTGCACAGCCAAGTCCACGCGCCCTTCCGCCAGCGCTTCTTCAATCTCCTTGGTGAACATTCCCTTCGATCCAACCTGGGCAAACGTGACTTCCTGCAACCTGTCGCCGGTCGTCTTGATGATCTCAATCTCAACATCATGGCCGGCGCCGCGCAGCAGCCGTGCGATATGATTCGCCTGCCACAAAGCTAGTTGCGATCCACGGCTTCCAATGCGCAATTTCATCGGCGGCTTTCCACTTTTGTTTCGCTCAAAACCGCATTCTCAGCTTTCACTTCCTCGATGTTTGTCGCGTCTTCTCGGGCCACAAAAACAATTGGATCTGGAATCCCCTCGCTGATAACCGGCACTGACCATGCTTCGCACAGCGCATCAACGCGCACAGAATTCCCTTCCCGTGCTGCTTGCTTCAGCGCCTGCATCGGCGGATGAAGAAACTTGTTCACCAGTCCTCGCGTCAGCGCTTCCACTGCGGCCACTTGTTCGGCGCTCAGGGAGCCCAGCCTCGACTGCATCTTGCGCAGCTCAGCCTGACGAATTTCTTCCGCCTGCCGCTGCAGTGCCACAATGGCCGGAGCTACATTCACCGTCCGCTGCCGCTGTTGGAATCGTTCCACCTCACCCGCAATCAGCGTCTCCGCATCACTGGCGATCCGGCTGCGCTCCTCCATGTGTGCCGCTGCCACAGCCTGCAGGTCATCGATGTCGTAGACAAAGATGCCTTCAAGTTTTCCCATCGCCGGGTCCACGTCGCGCGGTACGGCAATGTCGATAAAGAACATCGGTCGGTTGCGCCGCCGATGCATGAAGGTCTGCCCATGCTCGCGGCGGAAGATCGGATGCGGCGCGCCCGTCGAACTGATGACGATATCTGCTTCGCTCACTGTCTCATAGATCTGCTCAAACGGGATCACGCGGCCATTAAACTCCTCGGCCATCCGTCTCGCGCGCTCCTGGGTCCGGTTGGCTACAAGAATTGTGCCGGCTCCCTGCTGAACCAAGTGGCGCGCCGCCAATTCGCTCATCTTCCCCGCACCCACCAGAAACACAGTTCGTCCCTGCAGCGATCCGAAGATCTTCTTTGCAAGGTCCACGGCCACTGAAGCTATGGAAACGGAATTTGACCCAATCTCAGTCTCTGAACGAACTTTTTTTGCCGCAGCAAATGTACTCTGCAACAGATGCTCCAGTTGGCCCGCCACCGTACCCGAGGCCCGCGCAACTGCGAATGCCTCCTTCACCTGGCCAAGAATCTGAGGCTCACCCACCACCATCGAGTCAAGGCTGGAGGCCACACGGAACAAATGCCGCACCGCATCCCGGTCGTTCTGCTGATAAATATGTGGCGCCAGCAACGCGGGGTCCAGGCCAAAATGCCGATGCAGGAACCCCGTCAAATCAGCGTCTGGCGATTCGACGGCTGCCACTAGCTCCACCCGGTTACAGGTGGAGACAATCATGCATTCGCTGACGCCAGGCACGGAGGCCAGGGCTCGTGTGGTTTCCGGTAGCTCCTCGCGCGAAATAGCGATCCGCTCTCGCAGCTCAATCGGCGCGGTCTTGTAGTTCACTCCAACCAGGGCCAGCGTCATGGGGCACCGTACCTGTGGACACGGCTCAAAATGTTGGCGGCCCACACCACCATCATGACGGCAAAAACTGCGCCTGAGAGATACGCGGCCTTGCGCCCCCGCAGCCCCGATGTTCGCCTCACCAACAGCAGCAGCACGTAGACCGCCCAACTCACAAACGCCGCAATGATCTTGGGGTCCAGAAAATACGAAGCGCCCAGTGGCGTCTCCTGGGCCAGCACCGACCCAATCGCCAGCCCCACCGTCATGCACGGAAATCCGAACTCCAGCATCGCCTCGGCGATGCGCTCCAGCGTATCCAGCGGTGGAAGCCAATCAAGCGGCGCCCACCAGGAGTCTGCGCCCGACTTGGGCTTGGACTTAATTTTCCTTTCCTGAATGAGATAGAGCACTGAAGCCAGCAAACTGAAACCCAATGCCACGTACGCCAGCATCAACGCAGCAATGTGCGCAAACAGCCAGCTTGTACGCACCCCCTCAGAAGGAAATGTGTAACGGTCCGGCCCCAGCGCCGGGACAAGGACAAGGAAAAATGTCACTGGGAGAGCGAATAGACCTAGCGAGACCGCATCGTAGAACCACCAAACAAGGAAGAAAACCCCCGCGACCGCAAATCCCAGCAGCGACTCGACTTCGCGGAGCCCAACCGGCATCCAGCTATGGGCTTGTACCAGCATTTCCACCGCTGAGACAAAGTGAAAGAAGATAGCCAGCCCCCCAAGGTGAACGCACCACTTGCGCCACCTGAGAGTCCCATAGAGCACGGCCGGGAAAACGGCGAAACCCGCCGCCGCATACAGAATCGCCGCAACCCGTAGCCAAAGCAGATACATACCGTCATTTACCTTAAGGCGTTACTAACCAGTATACTGTGACGCAAATCACCAAAACGGCATAGCCGACCAAACCTCAGCAGCCGATCATCAATGGGCATCAATGGGCCGTTCGCCTGACTCCTCCACGGCACATGAAGATTCGCGAGGGTATCTCGGGGAAGGCTAAAGGGATGGCCTCATCACCTCGAGGCCCGCTTTGGAGACCTGGACGTCGTCCTCGGATTTGCCGCCACTGAAGGCCACGATCAGATAGCCAGTTTTGACTTTTGCAATCACCCCGCCCTGCCATCCGAATTCTCCGGTCATCGGCGGACGTTTCGCGGTACCGCTGTCCTGCAACGTGTCCGCCATCTCCGCAGCCTTGGCGTAGGCGATTCCCAGCAGGTTGTTTCCCTTCTCGCTCGCCGATGGATCCTTCATCCTTCCCACAACCGCCATCTTTGATGTCCAACCCTGAATCGTCTCGCCTTCCGCATACGAAACCACCGCGACCCCCGAGATCTTGAGTTCGGCAGCGCGTTTCCTCATGGTATCGAGTGCTTCATTGGCCAGAGCGTCCAGCTTCTTAGCGCTGGGAGGCTTCGGGGCGCCGGAAGCTCGCGCCTCCCCGCCCGTGGCGCCGAGGCCCACTGCCACCAATATGATTCCGATTGCAAGCAACGGTTTCTTCATTACGCTCTTCTCCGACGAGCCTATTCAGCCTACGGCGCCTGGTTCGTCCCCGGAGTAGTTTACTCTGCTAGCGGTTCTCTGGTCCGAAGCCTTCAACTTGCTCTCCCACTTATCATGGTGCACGCCGCGTTCTGCAACGATATCCTGAAAGACAACGTGATCAGGGAAGACAAACAATCCGGCTCTCAGGACTCCGTCGCCTTGGAACCGGCTTTAGTCGAGCTGCCGCTACCGGGGAAGCCCATCGACAAAACGCCAATGGATAGAACTCCCTCCGAGCTGACGCCATTCATGCGCCAGTGGACAGCAGCAAAGCGTGAAAACCCGGATGCCCTCTTGTTTTTCAGAATGGGCGACTTCTACGAACTCTTCTACGACGACGCGGTAACGGTCAGCCGCGAGTTGCAGTTGACACTGACGGCCAGGGACCGTGAGCGAACACAGCCGATGTGCGGGGTCCCTTATCACGCCGTCGATGCCTATCTGACGAGGTTGCTCCGCAAGGGATACCGAATCGCCATCTGCGACCAGATGGAGGATCCCAAGCTCACCAAGAAAATAGTCCGGCGCGAGGTAACGCGGGTGCTGACGCCTGGCACCGCCCTAGATGCCGCGCTGGGTCAGGAGCAAAATAATTTTCTGGCCGCGCTGTTCGAGACCGGGACCGCAAAAGAGCCGCTCTGCGCTATAGCGCTTCTCGATGTTTCCACTGGTGAGTTTCGCACCGCCGAATTCACCGGAGCTACAGCGCGGCAACAGGCATTGGATGAGCTTGTGAAGGCCGGCCCGAGCGAGTTGTTGCTGGCCACGAGCGCGGAGTTGCCGCCGCAACTGGAGCGTATCCCGGCGCGCACGCGTGTGGAGGACTGGGTTTGGACCCGCGATTTCGCTGTGCCGTTGGTTGAGCGTCAACTGCACGTTCGTTCTCTTGAGGGCTTCGGTCTCGATCGGCATCCTGCTGCAGCCATTGCTGCCGGCGCTATGCTTCATTACGTGCGGACAACGCAGAAGATCGAGGCGCTGCACATCGACAGTTTGAAGTTTCAGGAACACTCAACCGCTCTGGAACTGGACCAGGTGACGGTGCGCAATCTGGAGTTGATCGAACCGCTATTCGTGGGCCAGGACAGCCGTGCAACCCTCTTTCATACGCTCGACGAGTGCCAGACTCCGATGGGCAAGCGCCTGCTGCGGGCTACGATTGTGCGTCCCCTCTTCGATGCCCAGGCGCTGGACGCGCGTTATGAAGCAGTGGGCGAGGCACACGGGGATCTGGTACGACGCGAGGAGATTCGGCGTGCTTTTACCGGTATCCTGGATTTGGAGCGCCTGCTTGCGAGGCTCAGCCTCGACTCCGCAGGTCCCCGCGACGTGCGGGCCCTGGCCGCCAGTCTCGGCCGGCTCCCCGCATTGAAGATCGCGCTAGAAGCAATGCAATCCGCGAAGTGGCGCGAATTGGTCGATCGCCTCGATGCCCTTGAAGATGTCACTGCGCGTATCTCCGCGTCACTGGTAGAGGAGCCTCCGCTGACGCTGGTAGATGGGGGCGCAATTGCGCGCGGCGTGGACGCTGAGCTCGACGAGTTAAGGGCAATCTCGACGACAGGCCGCCAGGCGATTGCAGCCATTGAAGAACGCGAGCGAGTTAGAACCGGGATAGGTTCACTCAAGGTTCGGTATAACTCCGTATTCGGCTATTACATTGAGATAACCAAGGCTAACTTGTCCAACGCGCCGGCTGATTATGAACGCAAGCAGACGCTGGTGAACGCAGAGCGCTTCACCACACCGGAACTGAAGGAACTGGAGCGCAAGATTCTCACCGCGCACGACCGCTGCATTGAGATCGAAAAGCGGATCTTTGTCGAGCTTCGTAAAACTGTGCTGGAGGCCGCCGGGCGCATTCGTCGAAGCTCGGCGGCCGTGGCTGAAGCCGACATGCTCACCAACTTCGCTCACCTTGCGGCATTGCGCCGCTATGTGCGGCCCGTAATCGTCGAAGAAGCGGTGATTGAAGCTGTGGCAGCCCGGCATCCGGTAATTGAGCAGTGGATGGAGGAGACACGCGAAGGAGGTTTCATCTCCAATGATCTTTATCTCAATGCGGCTGACGATGGTCCGAGCCTGTTGCTCATAACAGGTCCTAACATGGGCGGCAAGAGCACTTATCTCCGGCAGGCTGCAATGCTCGTTCTTCTCGCCCAGATGGGTAGTTTTGTACCGGCGGAAAGCCTGCGCTTCGGCCTGGTAGACCGCATCTACACTCGCATCGGGGCAAGTGACAATGTGGCTCGCGGTCGCTCGACGTTTATGGTAGAGATGACAGAGACGGCGACGATCCTGAATACCGCCACAAATAAGTCGTTGATCCTTCTCGATGAGATGGGGCGCGGAACGGCGACCTTCGATGGACTGAGCCTGGCGTGGGCGACCGTCGAATATCTGCACGCTGAGACAGGTGCGCGGACACTATTTGCGACCCACTACCATGAGCTCACCATGCTGGCGGACAGGCTGCCGAGAGTACGCAATCTGCGGGTGGGTGTGAAAGAAGCAGCGGGCGGCATTGTGTTTCTGCATACCATTGAACCCGGCGCAGCCAGCAAGAGCTATGGTATTGAAGTGGCAAAACTGGCAGGTTTGCCATCGGTGGTCATTGAGCGCGCCAAGCGCGTTCTAAAGCAGCATGAGAAAGCTGAGCGCCAGAGTGTGCAGCTAGAAACAGCGGAGCCTGTGCAGTTGACTATCTTCACGCCGCTCTCGCAGCGGATTGTGGACCGGATTGAAGCGACAGACGTCAACTCGCTGACCCCATTGCAAGCCCTGAATCTGCTAGAAGAGTTGCAGCAGGAGTTGAAGGAAAAAGCATGACGGCTAATCTGCGCCATGCTGCGGGGAGCCTGCTGGTCGTAGGAGTGACAGGCACAGAATTGACCGGGCTAGAGCGCGCTTGGCTCAAGTTGGTGCGGCCTGCAGGGGTCATTCTTTTTCGACGGAATATTGCCGATCCTCATCAGACGCGCGCTCTATTGAGCGAGGCGACCTGTCTCGGTGTGAAAGACAGCTTTCGTTGCGTAGACGTCGAAGGCGGCGTCGTTGACCGCTTGCGAGATGCACTTGCCCCCATGCCTTCCGCGCAGGCGGTAGCGAGAGCCGCTCGTGCACTCGACAAGAACGGCTTGGCCCGCCAGCACGGTGAGTTGGTGGCACGGGCCATGCAGGCGTTCGGATTCAATACGACCCTGGCCCCGGTACTCGATCTTGGGTTGTCCACGTCGGCTTCGGTGATGGGAACACGAACTTCAGCGGAGACGTCAACAGGAGTAATCGAATATGTGCGCGGTTTTCTGGCAGGCTTGTCCGCGCGAGGGGCAGTCGGCTGCGGCAAACACTTTCCGGGTCTGGGCGGCGGCACTCTGGATTCGCACCTGGAAACGCCCAAGATTCACCGCAGTTGGCAAGAATTATGGCGTGAAGATTTGGCGCCCTATCGTGAATTGCACGATGAGTTGCCGATGGTGATGGTGAATCATGCTGCTTACCCTGATACCGCAGGAAGGAACCGCCCGGCAAGCGTTTCGAGTTACTGGATTGAAAAGGTGCTACGCAAGCGCATCGGCTATCGAGGAATCGTCTTCTCAGACGACTTGGAGATGGGCGGCATCCTGAAGTTCATGCCGATAGAAGAGGCCGCGGTCGCAGCCATTCGCGGAGGGACGGATTTGTTGGAAATCTGTCACAGCCCTGAGCTCATCCTGCGCGCATATGAGTCAATGATTACGGAAGCTGAGCGATCGGCGGCATTCCGCAGTCTGCTTTTGACGCGGGCTTCGAGGCTCGCGCGCCTCCGCTCGAAGTTGTTTGCCAGCGGCGTGTCCCCCACGCTCTCGCCGAAGCAATTCGAGGCATTGCGAAACAGGGTCCTGCGCTTTGGCGAAGAAATCAAAAGCATTCAGGAGACGCAGTCGCTATGAGTCCGAAGATAATGACAGTCGCCGGCGTAATGAGCGGCACCTCGGCAGATGGGATCGACGTCGCAGTAGTCCAGATTACGCAGCGTAAGCTGCGTCCGAAGCTTACGCTAGTTGCACATGAGGGTTTTCCTTATGCGCCTGCGCTTCGTCGACGCGTCTTATCTGCAATGAACGCGAGCTCAACTTCAACAGCGGAATTGGCGCGACTCAACTGGCGTCTCGGCCTCGCCTACTCTGAAGCCATTCACGCCACAATCAAGCGTCATAACCTCAAGCTGGATTTGATTGGTTGTCACGGCCAGACGCTCTATCATCAAGCCGGCGAGACTGCCTTTGCGGGCCGGAGCTTTGCCTGCACGTGGCAGGCCGGCGAAGCGGCATTGATTGCCGGCGCGCTCGGCATTCCCGTCATATCGAACTTTCGCCCCGCGGACATGGTCGCAGGCGGCCAAGGCGCACCGCTTGTCCCACTTCTCGACTATGTTCTCTTCGCGGACGCGAAACGCGGACGCGTGCTGCAAAACATCGGCGGCATCGCCAACCTGACCGCAATTCCCGCAGGTGCTGGACCTGATCGCGTTGTCGCTTTCGACACAGGTCCCGGCAACATGATCATCGATGCCTTGGCACAGGATCTCGTCGGCAAGACCTTCGACAGGAACGGTGCTCTCGCGGCTCAGGGAACCGTGCTCGCGCCTGCGCTGGCCGCCGCTTTGCGGAATCCTTACTTTGCACTGAAGCCTCCTCGCACGGCCGGGCGCGAGCAATTTGGCCATGAGTACGCCACAAAGTTTCTTGCCATCTGCCGAAAGCACAGCAGCAAGCCTGAAGACGCTCTTGCATCAGCCACCGCGTTTACCGCTGCAAGCATTTCCGAAAGTTACAAGCGATTCGTGTTGGCGAAGATGAAAGGCAGAGTGGACTATATCGTCTCCGGCGGAGGGGCGCGCAACCATACGCTGATGGCCATGCTCGCGCGGCGGCTGGAACCGCTAGGTTGCGATTTGGCCGCAAGCGAGGAGTTCGGCTTGCCCGCAGAAGCCAAGGAGGCCGCCGCGTTCGCACTGCTTGCCTGGCAAACATGGCATCATCGAACAGGCAACGTTCCCGCCGCAACTGGCGCAGCCCGCTCCGCGATTCTGGGACAGCTAACGTTTGTTTAGCCTGCCTTCAAATCCTTCTCAATTCCCATGCGCGTCCCCCGTCTGGCGGACACGCATGGGATGAGACCTGACACTGTTCTTAGAGTGAATTCAAAAACGTGATCAGTTTCGCCTGATCCTCAGGACGCAGCTCTCTAAAGCGATCAGACGCGTCCCTCGCCTCTCCTTCATGACGGTGAATGGCATCCTGCAACGACAAGGATTTCAAGTCGTGCATAAAGCGAGCCTTTTCCCGCAATCCCCACAATGGAGCAGTTCTAAGTTTGTTCGCAGTGTCCTGCGGTCCAACCTGAACTATGCCATCGCCCGTGCCAATGTCATGCAACAGGTAGTCTCCGAAGGGGTGGATGATCTTGTTACCAAGCGCGCTTGGAACCGTAAACATCCCACCATCGACAACTGTTCCAACGGGGGCCGTCACAATGCTCTCCACATGGCATGTGCTGCAACCAATCTGTTGAAACAGTTGATGACCGCTGATCGCCGCAGGCGTAGCCGCCAACGTTGTATCTCGAGGTGGAACCATAGTGCCGCGGATGAACTGAGCAAAGTGATCGATGTCGGCCAGCCCAAGACTATCCGGTTGATCTTCAGGGTCCTTGGTCGTTTTCAAAACGGTCGTCGCGTCGGTAGGGCGCAGGCGGTTGGTAATTCCCATCTCGTTGAGGTAAGCATCAGCGACGAACGAGAGCAAACTGCCATGTTGGTCCTTCCATCCGAAACGTCCGACGCGAGTCTGCCCTGGAGCTTCGAAGATCGGCGCTTGCACAACTTCCCCATGGATTCTTCCATCGCTCAATTCCGGCTGTTGTTCAGAAATCGCGATTAGGGTGCTGTCGTCAATAGCTTCCACGAAACCATCTCCCAGCGTATTGAGAGCGGCACGCAGAGCGCGGATGTTCTCTGTGGCAGGTATGTGCTCCTGGGCTTGCGGGCCAATGGCGCGATCATTGACAATGGACCTGCCCGGAGCAGTAGCACTTGCCGGTATGGTGTTTTGACCGTCATTAATCGGAATGATCGGGTTTACGAAATTGCCATTGGCGTCATTGTGTCCAACGCGGAGTTCCGTAATCTGGCTGGCCGCCCCACTGTTAGGATTCTGATGGCAATTGACGCAGGAGGTTGCGTTATAGACCGGTCCCAGTCCATCCGCAACCGTCTCGTTTTCCTCGTAGATATTCTGATCATTGGCAAATGTATCTCCGGCTGGTTCCTCCAATCCGTTGCTGATGCTATGCGAACTGTTAAAGCTGGGTGTGTTAAACCCGGCTGGGGCTTCTTGCGGCGATTGCTGTGCGGTTACCAGGAAGCCAAGGACCGCGGTTATAGGTGCTGCAATCAAGCAGGAACCCAGGAAAGCCTTCTTGCGGGGAGACAAGGTCATAAGCGTTCCTTCAGAGACGAGATTCGCGGCGCAACTGCATGCGAAAAATGCCAATTGAAGCTTGGTCTTCGAGCCCAATTCACAATGGAGAGCCGGCAGAGGATTCAGACGCAGGGATGCCGCCTCCTAAGGAAACTGAGCTTCAACCGGGTTATTCCCACAAATCGCAGAATCTTTTTCACAGCCGCCGTTCCCTCCTCCATCACAGCCGTTGCGGCACGTTTCCCATTGTTCCCAGCACCCAAGTCATCGCGGAATATCGCACTCTTTCATACGGCATTCATGTTAGGGCTCGCCGGCTTGGCAGCTCTCACCGGATGCCATTCGCAACCGAGAGACCCGCACACCGTAGTCTTCCTCATCGAGAGCAGTCCGGCGAATCTTGATCCGCGAATTGGCACCGATGCTCAGTCGCAGCGCATCGACGCCCTCATCTTCGATGGGCTTGTGCAGCGCAACGCCAGCTTCCAATTCACTCCTGCGTTGGCCGAGCGATGGGAGCAGCCGAACCCGCGCACGCTCACATTCCATTTGCGTCCCGGCGTCCGTTTCCACGACGGACGTCCGCTCACCGCGCGCGATGTTCTGTGGACCATAAATTCAATGCGCACGGGCGTGGTGATCTCGCCCAGGGCCGCAGCCTACGCATCCGTCGATTCGATGGAAGCGCCCGACGAGCGCACAGTTGTTTTCCACTTGAAACACGCCGACAATTTCCTGCTCACCAACCTTTCCACGGGCGCAATCGGCATTGTCCCCGAAGGCAGCGGACGCGATTTCTGGGAACATCCGGTAGGAACGGGCCCTTTTCGGTTTGTTAGCCAGCAGATGGATCAGGATGTGATTGTAGAGCGGAATCCGCTGAGTTGGACCGTTGTTCCCGTACTGGAACGAGTGCGCTTCGCCGTGGTGCCCGACGCAATCACTGAGTCGCTTGAACTGGAAAAGGGCTCTGGCGACGTCGCCGTAAACTCCCTTCCCATGGATTCACTTGGGGTGCTGGCCGCGCGGCCTAATTTGCAAATCGATGAGACGGGCGGCACCGAGATTCAGTATCTCGGCTTCAATCTTCGCGATCCCCTGCTCAAAGATGCACGTGTCCGTCAGGCAATCGCCTGCGCCATCGATCGGGAGCTGATCATTAAGTCGCTGTTGGGTGGCCATGCCCACGCAGCGTTGAGCATGCTGCCCACCAGCCACTGGGCGTGGACAGGCGACGTAGCGCGCTATGACTACGATCCAGCTCGAGCGACGAAGTTAATGGATGAAGCCGGTTTCAAGCCCGGCCACGATGGCGTTCGCATTCGCCTGACCATGAAGACCAGCACCCTGGAAGAAACTCGACTCCTCGCAGCGGTACTGCAACAGCAACTCGCGAGGGTTGGGATTGCTCTGGATATCCGCAGTTATGAGACTGCCACTTTCCTCTCCGATGTACGCCGTGGCGCGTTTCAGTTGTATTCACTCCGCTGGATCGGCGGCAACGAGCAGCCGGATATCTTCACATTTGTCTTTGCGACGTCGAGTTTCTCTCCTCAGGGCGCCAACCGCAGCCACTATTCGAATCCACATCTCGATGCCTTGCTCGATGATGCTACCCAAACTGAAGATGTTGCGAAACGACGCGCGGACTATGTTGAAGCGCAGCAGATCTTGGCAAGCGACCTGCCGGCTATCAATCTCTGGTATCCAAATACACTGGTCGTACATAATCGGCGTCTGACGCATGTGGTTCCCCCGCCTTCGGGTAGTTACACCTTTTTGGAGACTGCTGAGCTGGCAGAATGAGTCTCTGAATCCTTCAGTTATCCTTAAGGTTGTCCCGTATGCAAACCATAGAATTACCGTGATTTACCACTGTAGTTAGAAATCTTGCACAACTCGGCAATCGATAGGCTGGTTCTCTCAACCTTTTCGAGTATTGCTTCGTCTACGCAATAGAGACAAGATTTCCATCCGGGGCCACAAGTGAGAGTTTGACCTGTGGAGAAACGGTTTATGAAAAGCAAGATGCAAGTTCAACCTTCGATTGCTCGCAACGCTCTGTCAGTCGCGTTAATGGCTGTTGTGTCCCTTTGCGTCGTGGCCACACGGGCGCAGACGGCGTCTCGTTTTCTGGGAACAGTTACGGCTATCAGTGGAACCACGTTGACGGTGAAGACCGATGCGGGTGAGGTTCACCAGGTCGATGTCCCGGCCGAGGCAGCGCTCAAGCGCATTGCTCCCGGAGAAAAGGATCTCAGCAAAGCCGAAACCATCCAATTCGGTGATCTGGCCACCGGTGACCGCGTGTTGGTCAAGCTCGATCCTAATGCTCCCGCTGGAACATCACAAGCATCGCAGATCATTGCAGTGAAGGCTGCGGATGTAGCACAGAAACAACAGAAAGACCGCGAAGACTGGCAGCGCAACGGCGTAAACGGATTGGTGAAGAGCGTGGACCCGGCAGCCGGTGTCATTGTACTGACGAGTGGAGTGGGAGCCGCTGCTAAGTCGATTACTGTTCACACCACCAAAACCACAATTCTGAAACGGTATGCGCCCGCTTCGGTGCGCTTCGACCAAGCGCAACCCGCGCCAATCGATTCGATACATGCCGGCGATCAACTGCGGGCGCGCGGCGAAAAGAATGCTGACGGAACAGAAATTACCGCCGTCGAGGCGGTGTCCGGAAGCTTCCGCAACATATCCGGGACAATTGCTTCGCTGGATGCCTCCAGTTCGACATTGGTGGTAAAAGATTTGGCCACCAAGAAACAGATAACGATTCACATCACTCCCGACGCGCAGATACGCAAGCTATCTGATCGCATGGCGCAAATGCTTGCCATACGCCTGAAAGGCGGATCAAGCGGCTCCGGTGGCGCTGCCGGCGGAGGATGGAACGGGGGCGCTCAGCCCGCAAGTGGTGCAGCGGGATCAGCGGCCCACAGTGCTGCGGGTGCCGGCCAAGGCGGCGGTGGCGCGCAATGGTCCGGGCAGGGCGGAGGAGATCCGCAACAAATGCTCAGCCGTGCTCCAACCATCCAGCTTGCCGATCTGAACAAGGGCGATGCCGTGATGCTGGTCTCCACCGACGGGACTACCGATGTCACTGCCATCACTCTGCTCGCGGGCGTTGAGCCTCTGCTTCAGGCTCCCGCAGCGACTCAGAACCTTCTCAACAACTGGAGCATGGGCTCCGGCGCGCCAGATACAGGCGCCCAGTAAACGAACTTCATTCATGGAAAATCAGCGAGGGATTCGTGTATTCAAAATCGCGTAGCTTTCATTTATTTCTATTTGCCATTGCATTCGGCATTGCCGGAGCGCTTGCGATGCAGGGCCAAACGCCAGCATCCGCGCCGCAGACTTCACCGCCGGCAGCAACCGCAGCCACCTTGCATGGTCACATCACCGACCCATCGGGAGCACTTATCCCAGGAGCGACCATCACCATCACAACCTCGGCAGGAGGTACTATAAAGACCACAACCGCTGACTCAGGTGGTGCCTATTCCGTTTCCGGCCTAGCGCCAGGAGGTTACATTGTTCAGGTGAGTTTTCCTGGATTTGCTCCCTCTTCATCGCCCGCTATTCAACTCGCAGCCGGGCAGTCGAAGCGTGTAGACATCGCCATGGCTATCCAGGTAGCGCAGCAAAGCGTCACGGTCACTGAAGATGCTCCTACGGTGAACGTTGATGCCGGAGGCAACGCCAGCGCGGTGGTCATCAAGGGCAAGGATCTTGACGCGCTGTCAGACGATCCCGACGAACTCTCGAGTGAATTGACGGCACTCGCCGGCCCCTCGGCCGGACCGAACGGTGGCCAGATTTACATTGATGGCTTTACCGGCGGACAGCTTCCTCCGAAGTCAGCCATTCGCGAGATCCGCATCAACCAGAATCCGTTTTCCGCCGAGTTCGACAAGCTCGGCTACGGGCGCATTGAGATTCTCACCAAGCCCGGCACAGACAAACTGCACGGCCAGTTCTTCATGATGGGCAACGACGATGTATTCAACACCGGCAACCCATTCACTCCCAACGTGCTGCCTTATAACCGAATTCAATATAACGGGACCATCAACGGTTCAATCAATAAGTGGGCTTCCTTCTTTTTCAGTTTCGAGCAGCGCGACAATCACGACGTGCAGCTCTACGATTTCGTTCCTACCTTTGAGCCGACCTGCGACTTCGGTGATGGGACCTATTCGAATGGAAAGTGTTCGGGCACGGTAAACAATCCGCATAACCGCATTAATCTTTCTCCACGCATTGACCTGCAACTCGGCAAGAAGAACACGTTGACCATCCGTTACCAGTTTTACCGCGATACCGAGCAAGGGGACATCAATTCCGCCCAGCTGCAACTCCCATCGCAATCGGAAGTTCAATACTCCACCGAGCATCAAGTCCAGATCAGTGATGCCGAAGTCATTAACGATCACATCGTCAATGAGTCTCGCTTCCAAGATGTACGCGACATCGGCACCAACACGCCGGTCAGCAACACACCAACCATTCAGGTGCAAGGCGATTTCGTCGGTGGGGGTGCGTCCGGTCAGATTTCGAACACTCATGAAGACCGGTACGAATACCAGAACCTGACCACGATGTCCATCGGTGCGCAGGCGCTGAAGTTCGGAACGCGTGTCCGCGACTATCGAGAAGCCACAACGACGAATGGAAACTTCAACGGAACCTTTACGTTCACGCCGGCCAATTACCTGTCTACTCTCAACGCACAACAGAATGGTGAACAGCTAACACCTGGCACCGGACCAAGCAAGCTGACTTATACCACCGGCCCCCTCGACTACACTGTAAACCTGTTTGATGCTGCGCTCTTCTTTCAGGATGACTGGAAGGTAAATAAGAACCTGACAGCCTCCGCAGGACTCCGCTGGGAATCGCAAAACCACGTATCGGACCACAGCGACTGGGCGCCGCGCATTTCCTTTGCCTACGCCCTCGATGGCCACAAAGACAGCAAACAAGCCAAGACAGTGCTACGCGGCGGATACGGCATCTTCTACGATCGCCTTCCATTGGCTGACCTGCTTGCGGCTACCCGCCAGAGCATCACGGGCGCCAGCCAGAAGCAAGTGGCGATCACCAGTCCAACCTGCTACGACCCCAATAGCCTGAGCAACATCGCCGCCAACCCGAACGACCTCCCTGCCGAATGCGGTCAGACGAGCAGCACTGCAAGCACGAATGTCGCAGTTGCTCCCAGCTATAAGTCACCTTCCACTCAGCAGACTGGAGTGAGCCTGGAGCGGCAATTGACCAAGACCACCACGCTCACTCTCACTTATCTGCATTCGTTCGGCGCGCACCAGCTCGTCGAGCGCAACTCCAATGCCTACCTGCCCGGAACCTTCGAATTCGGAAGCCCCACCCTGACCGGTGTTCGGCCCAATCCGTCACTCGGCATCGTTGACGAATACTATCCCGAAGCAGTCTTCAAACAAGATCAGTTCATCGCCAACATCAACGCGCGGCTCACACCAAACTTCAACGTTTTGGGGTTCTATAACTTGACCTCCGCCAACACCGATGGAGCAGGTAGTCTCGCTTCTAACTCGTATAACTTGAGCCAGGACTACGGGCGTGCGAGCTTTGCATCGCGCAACATGGTCTTTCTCATGGCTAATTACATGGGGCCCTGGGCGATCCGCTTCAATCCCTTCCTGATCGCTCAATCTGGCAGGCCCTTTAACATCACTTCCAACAACGACCTGACCGGCGATAACTTCTTCAACAATCGTCCTTCGATTGCAGACGCCTCGCTTTGCAATTCGGGGTCCGATCGTTATGCGCAAACTTCATTCGGCTGTCTGGACACGGAACCGACCAGCAGCGAAACACCTCTCGCATACAATCTGGGGAATGGTCCCGCTGCCGTAGCTGTGAACCTGCGCGTCAGTCGCGCTTTTGGAATCGGTCCCAAGCTTGGGGCTACCAATGGCGCAACGCCTCCTCCGGGTGGTGGTCCTGGCGACGGAGGCCGGGGCGGCGGTGGACGCGGAGGCCCAGGCGGGGGACCCGGTGGTGGACTTGGCCCTGGCGGACTTGGGGGTGGCGGACGCGGGATGGGCGGTATGTTTGCGCCCACCAACACCGGTCACAAATACACCCTGAACTTCAGTGCCCAGGCATTGAACCTGTTTAACGACATCGACTACGGAACGCCAGTTGGGGTAGTGTCCCCAGCTCCAATTTCTGGGACGAACGAATTTGGCCCGGGCAAAGGCTTCGCCAAGTCGACCAGCCTTGCGAACGGTATATTCGCTCAGGGCCCGGCAGCGCGGCGTATCTTCTTCCAGGCAACCTTCTCGTTCTAAGACGCAATAGCTAGCATAAAGAGGGCCGGAGCTCAATGTTCCGGCCTTCTTGTTTAGTTGCGATCCCGATTAGTGGACCGCTGACACCGACGCGCCTCCGCCACCAGTGAGAAAAGCGTCGGTAAGCGATATGACCTTCAACTGCGCCTTCACGTCTTCAAGAGGCACTGCGCTTGTAACAGTAATCTCCGCGGTTTCTCCAGGCAGCACATCGAAGTAGTTATCTGAGACTTTCACATCAAGGTTGCCAAATGAGAGATAGACACTGCGCGCCAGCACAGGTGATGTTACTCGAATCTTGTAACTTCCGGTGGCGCCGGTAGCCTCGACCTTGAGTGCAGCCGGCTTCAAGTGCACTTCTTTAGTCGCCGCCAGGTAGCCAAGGTTTCGTGAGATTTGCGCACCAAACGCCGATAGATCCGCAACGACAAAAACTCGTGACGTATCGGCGGCGCCCGACTGCGCCAGTTTCTGGAGCGGCCAGTCGAGATAGACCTTGCTCGTCAGTGGAGCAACATCCACGGGACGGGTTTCCTCCAGCAACACCTTTCCATCAAAGTCCATCAGCCGCACGCGAAGATTTGCAGGCTCAGACTTTACCTTGTCCGAAACAATGTAGACCTTCAGCGAGCCATCTTCAACATGCGGCGAAACCAAAATGGGTGCATAGAAGCGCCGTGCATAGTACTGCAGAGCCTTCCACCTGCCGTAGTAGTCGATGGAGGACCATGAGGCCACCGGCCAGCAGTCATTCAATTGCCAGAAAATGGAGCCCATAGTCTCCGGTCGGCTGCGGCGAAAATGTTCCGCGCCAATCTTGATTCCTTCGGCCTGCAGTACCTGGCTGACATAAAGAAAGCTGGCGAAATCCTTCGGCTCGGAATAGTCCTTGAGCAGATAGTTGTGGATGATGTCGTTTCCTTCGTTATTCTTCTGATGGCCGAGCATCACTGGCGTGAAAATTCCCGTACGATCTTGAGGCTCCGTAAATGCCTCAACGGTTCGCATCTCCGGGAAGGATTGGAATCCGTATTCGGTAACGAACCGAGAGTGATGCGTTTCATAAGTCGAAAACGGCACGCGTCCGTGCCATACGTCCCAGATATGGTCGTCGCCAGTGTGGAAGGTTGGTGATACCGCCTCGTAATCTGCGCTGGGAGAGCTGGGCCAGTAAGGCGTCTCAGAATCGAGCCGCGCCACAACCCGGGGCAGAATGCCGCTGAATTCGGTGAGATAGTCCTGCCACATCTGGTATTTCACATCGGGCGGCAGACCGGGCCGCGGCGCCCAGCCCATCGCGCTTTCGGTCTCATTATTACCGCACCACACAACGATGCTGGGATGATTGCGAAGGCGGCGCACCTGGTCCTCAGCCTCGGCCTCAATATTGAGCTTGAAATCATAAGTGCCCGGCTGCCAGTCGTTACCAAACATAAAATCCTGCCAAACCATGATTCCCAGTTCGTCGCAAATGGAGTAGAACTCATCGGTCTCGTAGTAGCCGCCGCCCCAATGGCGGATCATATTCATGTTGGCGTCGCGGGCGCTCTCCAGAATGCGGCGATAGTCGGCAGTTGTTACGCGATTAGGAAAGCTGTCGAAAGGAATTACATCCGCACCTTTGGCGAAAATGGGAATCCCGTTAACGACTAATTCAAATGAGCGGCCCCACTTGTCTAACTGCCGGTTGAGCACAATGGAGCGCAACCCAGCTTTGGCCTTTTTTATATCGGCGATTCCGAGGCTACTCCCATTTGACGCGCTAACCGTGGCAACCTCCGCCGTGAACTCATAGAGGGGTTGATCCCCATAGCCGGCCGGGTACCAGAGTTTCGGCTCCCGTATCTCAATTGGAAGATCGATGATATTGCGGCCGGCATGGAGACCAACAGTCTCGACAATGGTGCTGGGCTTTCCGTCCTCGGTGTATTGCACGCTCACCTTCGCGGAGCCGCTTCTTGCTGCATCAACCTCGACCTCGGCATCGACATGGGCCACTTCTTTGCTAACGTCGCGTTGTCGGATCGCAAAGTCACCGATGCGCACTTTGTCCCAGGCCTCAAGCCGTACCGGACGCCAAATGCCACTGGTGACGAACTTCGGCCCCCAATCCCATCCGTATTCATAGGCCGCTTTGCGAATATAGGTTTTCGCGGCTGTCTTCGTTCTCGGCTGCCACGGGTCGCGCGCCGCTACCTCTTCAGCAGCCTTAATGGGCGACGGGAAGACAACGCGCAGCAGATTCTTCCCTGCGTGCAAATGACCGTTTACAGGCACGCGCCAGATGCGAAACATGTTATCCGCCGCCAGCACTTTCGCGCCGTTCAGATAGATATCGGCAGTGGCGTCGAGTCCGTCGAAGACCAAATCCGTGTTGGATCGTACCAGCATCGCGGGTGTCACATCGAAGTTGAGCCGATACTCCCAACTCTCGTTTTCAATCCACTGCAGCTTCGACTCGTTGTCGCGATAAAACGGGTCAGGAATCTTTTTGTTGGCCAGCAAATCGAGATGCACATCGCCGGGGACCGTGGCCGGCAACCAGCCAGCTTCCGGCTCTTGCGCACCGGCGGTGATCTGCCTGAACTGCCATCCATGGTCCAACGTCAGTACCGCATTCTGCGCGGGCTTCGCCTGCGCTCGCACCGTTTGGATTCCCATATTCCCTG
>Ga0187847_10001332_pt1 | contig 22602 bp, 20 predicted proteins | sample June2016WEW_4_10_FD_132458 | JGI IMG/M metagenome (GOLD analysis project Ga0187847, IMG submission 132458) | Peatland microbial communities from SPRUCE experiment site at the Marcell Experimental Forest, Minnesota, USA - June2016WEW_4_10 | ecosystem: Environmental > Terrestrial > Soil >...
AACTCAAGCAATATCGGGCAGATTTATCTGGGCAACATCGATCTCGACGTCAATACGCAGAGCGGCGACCAGTACTTTAGCACTTTCCTGGACAACGTGAACGGCCTCGATCCATCGGGTACGGACGTGACTGACGGCACTTGGAGCGCGAGCGGCAGCGTGCCGAGTTGCTCCTTCGCATTCTAGAGCGAAACCAGAGTAGGTGTGCCCTGTTGAGTCTTGTGCGGGGTCGCCGCTCCTTGTGGTCGCGTCGACTTGAGCGCTGCGTATTCGGGGTACAGTCACTCTGGTTTCGCTATAACCACCCACAAACTGAGGCCCCGCCGGTTGCGCGGCAGAATCACGCAACGGGCGGGCCTCAACCGTCTCCGGACTAATCAATAGCAAGCTTGGCCCACATCGCGTCTGACTACGGTGGATTTTTTGAGAGCAGGCTGCTCGCCAATGAGGTCATACCTCTCCTAATTTTCAGGAGGGATGGTAGGACCCATATTCTGGGCTATTTCTTTCTCCGAATCTCCAATTCAAGGAGACTCCCCGTGAAAAAACTATTTATCTCAGCATCCTCGGCGGTTGCGCGAACGCATAGCGCAGACGGCGGGCCTCAACTGTCGCCAGACTAATCGAGTCCCAGTTTTACCCACATCGCATCGACCTTCGCCTTGGTCGTACGGTCCATCTCGATCATCGCGGGCCAAGGACGGTCAAAGCCTTCGGCCTTCCATTTGCGCGTGGCGTCGATGCCCATTTTCGATCCGTAGTTGGGCAGGCGCGAGGCGTGATCGAGCGAATCGACGGGGCCGAGCGTGAACTGGATGTCGCGCTCGGGATCGATATTGTTGGCCACGCGCAGGACGACTTCGGGGATGTTCTGCACGTCGCAATCTTCGTCAACCACAATGATGCACTTGGTGAACATGGCCTGGCCTAGCGACCAGATGGCGTTCATCACCTTGCGCGCATGGCCGGGATAGCTCTTTTTGATTGACACGATCATCAGGTTGTGAAAGACGGCTTCGACAGGCAAGTTAATGTCGACCAGCTCAGGGATGGTCATCCGCATCGCGGGCAGAAAGATGCGGGCGACGGCTCGGCCCATCCATGCGTCTTCCATGGGTGGCTTGCCCACGATGGTCGCGGCGTAGATGGGATCTTTGCGGTGCGTGATGCAGGTGAGGTGAAAGACAGGGTATTCGTCCGGCAGCGTGTAGAAGCCGGTGTGGTCGCCGAAGGGGCCTTCGGAGCGCAGTTCGCCCAGCTCGACATAGCCTTCGAGAACGATCTCGGCGTGGGCCGGGACCTCGAGATCGACGGTCTCGCACTTGACGATCTCGACGGGCTTTCCGCGGAGGAACCCGGCGATGAGGAACTCCTCGACCTCGGGCGGCGCGGGCACAATAGCGGAGAAAGTGGTTGCGGGATCGGTGCCGATGGCGACAGCCACTTCAAACCGTGAACCTTTGAGATTGCTGAGGACGATTTGCGGAATACCGCCTGCGGTCTGCTCGGGGATGGTGACCGCGCCTCCGGCGGACTCGGCCATGATGGTGACACGCGAAGCCCCCGGGTCGAGAGCGGGATTTACCCCTACTCCTGCCGCAGCAACTGCCCGCAGGGCTTCGCGATAGTGCTCGGCGGCAACCTTTTGCCGCTGCCAGTGCATGCCGGTCGTCTGACCGTCGTAGACCTGCATGCGGTACATACCGATGTTGCGCCTGCCGTTGCGCGGATCTCGGGTGTGCACACAGGGCAGAGTGATGAAGCGCCCGCCGTCGTACGGCCAGCACTTGAGAATCGGGAAATGATTGAGGTCGAAGTTATCACGCCGAATGACTTCTTTGCAAGGCGCGTCTTTGGCAGAAACTGTTTTGGGAAAGATATTTCCCAGCTCGGCCAGTTGGGGCAGCATCTTTAGCTTGTCAAGAAAGCCGCCCGTCGGCGGCTTCATGTTCATCAGGCCTTGGATGCGTTCGGCAATTTCGTCGATGCGCTCGACGCCCAGCGCGAGAGCCATGCGCCGCTCGCTGCCGAATTGATTGATGAGAACCTTATGACCGGGGTGGCCCGCGACATTATCAAACAACAGCGCCGGACCGCCGGGAGCGGACGTTTCTTTCGTTCTACCGGTTTTTGCTCCGGAGCGCGCGCCGATTTTGCTTACGCGGTCGGTGATCTCGGTGATTTCGAGCTCGGGAGAAACTTCTTCGCGGATGCGGCGGAGCTCGCCGTGCTTTTCAAGAGCTTTGATCCAGTCGCGCAGATCGTCGTATGCCAAGGACGTGCTCCTGACAGCGATTGGGCTACACCTTTCATCGTAATACCTGGAAGCCGCGTTGTCGTGGAGCAATTTGAATGAGGCTGCCACGCAAGGGTTAAAGCCCTCACCTTTTTGTGGCATTTGCGTGGCGGCTGAGATCGCGCCCTGACACTTCGTGCTATCCGATACGAGTGTTTACGCTGCCAGCATTTACGTGCGGGTCGGAAGACCCGCCCTACAGCCGGCCGGGAGGCCGGCGCTACATTTACCTGGCGTCAGTGTGCATCGAGTCCCACTCGCCGCGGGTGCGCAACGCGGCGATCTCATGGTTGGCCATCTCCTGCGCGCGTTGGTGGTCGGGCTTGGCGAGGCGGTTGAGAGGCATCTGGCCGGGCTCGACCACGATCCAATGGCGCGGCCGCATGTAGGTTGCGAGAGAGCGCGTGTGGCGCTCCAATTCCTGCACGGCGAGCTCGACGCCCGGCCGCTTCTCAACGATCGCGACAACGCCCTCGCCGGCGACTTCATGCGTCACGCCGACCACGATGCAATTGGCAACTTTCTCTTGAAGGTCGCCGACGTGCGCCTCCACGTCGCCTGGAAACACCTGGTAGCCGAACGATTTGATGACCCACTTGGCGCGGCCGGAGAGATGAATGCCGGCGGCGCTTTTGTATCCGAGATCGCCGGTGTAGAGGTAGCCGTCGCGCGAGATGGTTCGAGCGGTGGCGTCGGGATCGTTCACGTAGCCCCGGAAGGTCTGGGGGCCAAGAAAACAGATGTGGCCGATATCGCCCTCGGGCAACTCATCGCCGGCGAGGCCGTCGTCGCGCATGGGCTGACGAACGGTACACGCGTAGACGGGCATGTCGTGGCCCAGGCCGTCGAGGATTTTTTCGCGCTCGGCTGCACCGACGCTGACGTAGGTGCAGAAGCCAGCGCACTCTGTGAGGCCGAGACCGGTGCCGACGACCGGCGCCATGGTGGCCAGCTTGTCGACGAATGGCCGCGAGACGGCGTTGCCGCCGTAAGCGGCGAACTTCAGACTTGAGAGATCGTAGCGGTCGTAGTCTTTCAGCATCCATTCGAGTTGAAACATCACCGGAATCTGGCCGAGGAGCTCGACGCGGTGCTGCTCGATGGCGCGCAGGGAGCGAGCGGCGTCGAAGACATCGAGCAGCACAGCCGTCCCGCCGCCGAAGAGCGTCGTCATCAGGATCTCGGTCTGCGCGCCGACGTGCGAGGCCGGCAGATTGACGAGCGAGCGCGTGCCGCTGTCGCCGCCGAAGAACGCGGCACAGAGGCACATATTCTGCGACGTAATGTTGCGATGCGAGAGCAGCGCAGCTTTGGGCGAGCCGGTCGATCCCGTGGTGAAGATGACCAGGGCGCCGTCGTCTTCCGCAATTGCAGGGGCTGCAGCGGCCAGTTGCGACGCGCCTGCATCGGGCGTGCTCGCGGCGGTGCGCACGGCGGCCTCGGTTAACTCGGCATAGGAGCGGAAGCCTTCGGTCGGCTCGGCGGAACTTACGGTGAAGAAGTGCTCGGGCAATGAGTATTTTTCTTGGGAACACTTTGCCTTGATGACGCGGCCCATCTCACGGAAATCGATGGGACCGTAGAGGCCGAGCGAGACGAAGCCGCGCGGGCGCAGCATCTCGACGACGCGAATCACTTCGGCGGCGGGCAGACGCAGGTCGAGGGGTACGACGATGACGCCGATCTTGAACAAACTGTATTCGAGCAGCACGTGATCGGCCGACATGGGCAGCAGCGTGACGAGGTAATCGCCCTTCTTGAAGCCCAGGCGCAGCCATTCGCAAGCCAATGCCGTCGTGAAGCGGTCGAATTCGAGCCATGTAACCGTGCGCCCGCTCTCGGCGCTAATGAGTGCCGCGGCCTCGGGCCTCTCTTTGGCCCACTTGGCCACCACGCCGTGCAGCTGGTGGCGATCAGCGAACTGGTGGTTGTAATCGTCGAGGGTGAGTTGGGGCAGGGTCATGCGATTCGTTGATTCCTCGATCAGTCGAACATGGGAAGCGGGGTGCGTCAAGCGGGATGGAGTGAAGTAGTGTCAGAGTGAAGACGTAGCGTGGGCGAAGACGCCCGCGCTACAGCCGGCCGGGAGGCCGGCGCTACAGATTATGCTGCGAGCTCGACCTGGACGCTGGAGCTTGGCGGGTCGAAGCGTCAGTGTGCGGACTGGACGGTCGTCACCATGGGATTGACGGGGGGAATGGCGTCCAGCGGGAAGCCAAGGCGTTTCCACTCGTCGTAGCCGCCGCGCAGGGGGCGCACGCGCTCGACGCCGAGGTTGTGCAAGGTCATGGCGGTTTTGGCCGCGGTGGCTTCGCTGGGGCAGGTGCAATAGAGCACGATGTCGCGGTCGTGCGGAATCTCGTGGTAACGCGCGGTGAGCGTGTCAGGCGAAAAGTGCTGTGCGCCGGGCAGCGTGAACGGCTCGGGCACCAGTTCCAGGGGATGGCGCAGGTCGACGATGTAGACCGGCTCACCTGCGTCGAGCTGACGCTTAAGCTCGACGGGCTCGAGACGCGCGGCGACCAGGTTCTTCAGTATCACGCGGCGACGATAGATACGCACCAGGAAGAACCCTACGATGCCGAGAACCAGCAATGCGCCGGAGAACCGGCCCGCCCAGTAGAGCAGATGCGCATTGCGTTTGAGCACGTCGCCAAAGAAGCGACCTACGACCAGCAATGTTCCCACCCAAAGCGTTGCGCCAATGCCATCGAAAAACAGAAACCGACGGAACCTCATGCCGTTCTGGCCAGCCACTGGCGGCGCCAGAATCCCCAGGCCAGGAACGAATTTAGCAAACATAAGCAAGGTGCCGCGGTTGCGGCCGAAGGAGTCCTGGGTGCGGCGGACACAGATAGTGGGTTCGAGGGAGAGTTTGCAAAGCAGACGCAGGACGTGATGCCCATGGCTGCGGCCGATGAAGTACCATACCGTATCGGCGATCAGCGCGCCTGGGGCAGCGATCACTAAAGCAAGAAAGAAGTTGATAGGGCCGTCAACCGAAAGAGCCCCCGCCGCAAGAAGCACTGGCGTGGCGGGCAACGGAATGCCCAACTGCTCCACCAAAACCCAGACGAAGAGCAGGAGGTAACCGTATGTCAGCAGAATGCCGGTCGGCAGCGCCATTGAAGGTCCTAGAGATGCGGCGTACGGGGAATCAGGCTACCTAGCTCGACACGTAGGCACACGCGGGAACAGGCGACCTCACATTATGGATGATTCTCGGCGAGAATCGTTGCAGAACTGCGCAAGAAAAATGGCAAGGGGCGAATTCAGGCGGGATTGGATTGCGCACCTACCACCTGGCCGATCACCCAGTCCACCCAGGCGCCTTGCTCGGCAGGGCAGGCCAGGCGGCTCGGATTGTTGGCCAGCATAGCGTCGACAAAGTTTTCGACCACAGGGTAATGCAGGTTGGCATCCGGAGGCAAAATCTCTACGCGTCCCCCTTGGCCGGCATTGACACGCAGCTCCGGACTATTGAGCGGATCGAGATTGATCTCGCCCTCCTCGCCGATGATGCGGAACTGGTCGCGCGGAATGCGCGAGTTCCAGCGCACGTCAATTACACCATGCACCCCGCCGGGGAGTTGCATCAGAGCCGTCGCAGAGTCTTCAACGGCCATGCGATGCACCGCGTTCGACAGCAGACCGCAGGCGCGCTCAGATTTGCCGAAGAGGAAGTGCATGGCGTCGATGCGATGCGAGGCGACGTCGTAAAGCGGGCCGCCGCCGGCCAGGGCCGGATCGCGCAGCCATTCGCGGCCCTCGGTCTCAAGCCAGCCGTGGCAGTTGGCTTCGGCCAGAACGGGACGGCCGATGACGCCTTCGGCAATGAGTTGCTTGGCACGGAGGAGTTTCGGATAGAGTCGACGGTAATACGAGACGCCGAGGAAGCGGCCCGATGCACGCGCTTCAGCTACCATCTGCTCGGCTTGCGCGTAGTTGATGGCCATGGGCTTCTCGCACAACACGTGCTTGCCCGCGCGCAGGGCGGTGATGGCGGCGTGCGCGTGGAGCGCAACTGGCAAGGCGATGTAAACGGCGTCCACTTCCGGATCGGCAACGGCTTCTTCGATCGTGGACCATGATTTTGCGCCGGGAAATTCGCGCGCCTTGGCCGCGTCGCGTGTGACAAAGCCGAGAAGCAGGCTACGCGGGTCTGTTTGAATAGCTGGAATAACTCGCTTGCGCGCAATGTCGCCGATGCCGGCGAGGACCCAACGCAGTTTGCTCATTGTCATTCAGGATAGCTGATTGCCATTCGCAAGCGCTTGGTTTGAGACGATCGCCGGGAATCACAATGAAGAGTGAGGGTGATTTGTGCGGGCCCGGAGGCCGGCACTACAGCCGGTCAGGAGACCGGCTGTACATGTGCTGCGACTACTGCACGGCCGGAGTGGGTGCGGCCGCAGCGGGATAGGGTGCGGGTGCGGTTGCAGGTGCAGACACCGGAGCATTGCCCGCTTCCTGGTTTTTCTCCTCGAAGTAGTCGTGATCCCAGAGATTCTTGTAGAACTCGCCGGTGAGCTCGGCGGCGCGCGGGCCGAAGGTCGGCCGCCCGCCTTCGAGGAAGAAGACCGTCACCAGTGTGCCCATGGGCGACTGGGAGTAAGAAGCAAACCAGCCGAAGCGCGTGCCGTTGTCGGAGCAGGTCCCGGTCTTTCCAAAGACCGGAAACTCGCGGAAGTTGCTGCGCAGGCTGCGCGCGGTTCCATACTCTACCGCACCTGCCATGCCGTCTTCGAGTTCGGGTACAAAACGCGCGATATCGAGAGTGCGCTTCACGCGCGGCTGAAACGCTGCGGCTTCTTGCGGCGTAGTGGGATGTTGCAGGTAGTAGAGCGTTCCGCCGTTGGCGATGGCGGCCACGAAGGCGCCCAGTTGCAGAGGCGTGAGCGAGACGCCCTGGCCGAAGCTGCACATGCGGGCCACGCCGCCCTCGGACTGAGGAATCGCTTGGTCGGGATAGACACCCAGTTGCTCGCCCGCGATATTATAGCCGGCCAGCTCGCCCAGACCGAATTCGTTGGCATAGTGACGAACGCGCTCGAAACCCAGCTCCCTGCCCAGCTCCTCAAAGTAGAGGTTGTTGCTTTTCGCGAGGGCCTGCGTCATGTTCATACGGAAGCCGGCCAACTGCACGGGCGTGTCACGCGTGACAATGCCTTCAGAAAGCGCGGCCATGGCCACGGTGAGCTTGATAGTGGAGCAAGGCTCCGCGCCCGGCGAGAGCGCCAGTTTCTGATTGACCATGGCGAGAATACGGCCGTTCGAGGGATCAATGACCACCGCGGTGCCGTTCATGTCGCCGAGAGCCTCGATTGCGGCCTGGCGCACTACGGGATCCTCGCCGGCCGTCAGGTCTTCAGAGCCCACGCCGCCCACAACAAAGGAGCTGGCCGTGAAGCGCTCGTAATAATGATGGCGATGCGTGATGGAGGCGCGGCGTAAATGCGCACCGGCTGTCGCGGATTTCGCGGGGACGCGGGATGCAGTGTTGCGCGCACTCGCAGAGCGAGTGGCCGTGGAATGCGTTGCCGAGGCGTGCGCGGTACTCGCGTGGCTTGCCGTGGCGCGATGCGCCGGTGCGTGGTGCGTTTCCTTGAGCCTGGAGGCCGGCCTGGGATGATGCATGGAGTTCGGCGGAGCATCCAGCGCCGCTGCGCACGCGACGCTAAGACTGAAACTAAATAGAGTAATTCCAATAGACCTGACGCGAGACAACTTCATCCGCCAACATCCTCTCAATTTTGGATTTCGTGCCGCGCGTTCGCCCGTAGACGACGCACTTCGTGCTTCCTGCTAAGGCCGCGAGCGGTTTCTCTTCTCCGCCGCAGGCATGGCTATTCTTCTCGCCGGCCTCGCCACTGAATTGCCTGAACCGGACATTTCCTTTTGGACCTATCCAATCCATTAACTAGTCCTACATATACAATAACCGAAACTCAAAAAAAACCACTCACACCGCAGCCCTTGCCAGGTACAACTTTCCGGGACGTTTCGCTTACTATACCGTGTTTTCTCCTATTTTGAGACTCAGCCCTAAGACGTGCGGAACCAAGGTAATGTCCCGTCTGCGACACAGATTGCCTAGAGCGTGTTTCAAAATGGGCCGTGGATTTGGCGCAAATTCCTCAGGGGTTAAAACCCCCTCTTTTATAGCCTTTTTCGGCCCGGTTAAAGCCATGCCCTTGTTACAAAACCGATTTTTGAAACACGCTCTAGGAATCGGGGACACGCCCTAAAAATTCAGGCGACGCAAAAATGTGGGGACATCCAGATCGCGTTCGGGTTCCGCGGCGGACTGAGGAAACAGCGATGGCGATGGCAATGGCCCCGGACCCTGCGCCAGCTCCGCCATCTCCTCGTCGAAGGTCTGACGCGGAGTCACGATGAAATCCGCAGCGTAGTCTCTCGGCGGAGTTTTGAATTCGGGCTCACTCTCGATGGCATCGAAGTGCGGCTCCTCCGGAACAGGCGCGCTCGCGCGCTCCATAGCAAGATTCGCCGATGCATCGGAAGTAGCCATGGGTTGCGGCGTCGCCACAGTGACCATGGTCGTCACGTTGGGCGCAGCCGTGGTGAAAAAGAACTCGTCGTCGTGGTTCCCGGCGGTCGCTTCTTCCTCCTCCTCGCTCATAAAGCGGGCAGGGGGCGGCGCAGGCGCCGCTTCGGTCTCGGGCAGCCAGTTGCCCGACGACACCAGGGGCACCGAAACTACCGGCGCTTCTTCGACGTTCAACATGCGTGCGCGGCGCTCCGGCATCTGGTCGCGGAAGCCGGTGGCGATGACGGTGATTTTGACTTCATCGCCCATCTTCTCGTCGAGCACCGCGCCAAAGATAATGTTGGCGTCTTCGTGCGCAGCGGATTGGATAAGCGTGGACGCCTGGTTGACCTCAGAGAGCTTAAGCGAGCTCGATCCAGTGATATTGATGAGGATGCCGCGCGCGCCGTCAATGGCGCCGGCCTCAAGAAGCGGCGACGCCATGGCTGCCTGCGCGGCTTCCACAGCGCGATTGGCGCCAGAGCGAACGGCCGTGGCCATTACCGCCTGGCCCATGCCGGCCATGGTGGTCTTCACGTCGGCGAAGTCGCGGTTGATGATGCCGGGGATGGTGATGATGTCGCTAATGCCCTGGACGCCCTGGCTGAGCACGTCGTCGGCGATGCGGAAACTCTCGAAGAAACCCGCGTCTTTGGCCACGGCCAGCAGCTTTTCGTTGGGAATCACGATCATGGTGTCGACGCTTTCGACCAGCTCCTTGAGGCCGCGCTCGGCCTGCATCAGGCGGCGCTTGCCTTCGAAGGCAAAGGGCTTTGTGACCACGGCGACGGTGAGAATGCCCATTTCGCTGGCCAGCGACGCGATGACCGGCGCGGCCCCGGTGCCCGTGCCCCCACCGAGACCCGCCGTGACGAAGACCATGTCGGCGCCTTCCAGCGCCTCGATAATTTTTTCCGAGTCCTCGAGCGCGGCGTGGCGGCCAACGTCGGGATTGGAGCCCGCGCCGAGGCCTGAGGTAAGGCGCACACCGAGTTGCAACTTAACCGCGGCCTGCGAAAGCTTCAGCGCCTGCACATCGGTGTTGGCGGTGATGAACTCCACGCCCTCCATATGCGCCTGGATCATGCGATTTACTGCATTGCCGCCACCACCACCCACGCCAATCACCTTGATGCGCGCGCCGCGCAGGGGCTCATCGTGAAATTGAATCCGTATCTCTCCGGCTTCACTCTTCTGCTGTTCCATTGGGCTCCGCTCTCTTCTCAGTTCTTAGTTCTCAGTTCGTAGTTCACAGTTCAAAGATCTCTGATCTCTGTTCCCCGATTTTCTGTTCTCTTGTTCCCTGCTTCATCAAAAACTTGCGGCAAACATGGCACGCAACTTCGCGCGCAAACTTCGGTTGTCTTCAGCCGCACGCATGGTTTGCGTGCGATGTGCATAGAGGACCATGCCGATGCTCACGGCCCAGGCCGGATGGTTCAACTCTGCGGGCATCTGCGACAAACGCACCGGCAAGCCCGTGCGCGCCGGCACGTGCAACTGACTTTCGGTCACGTCCAGCATGCCGGGCAGCATGGCTCCGCCGCCGCTGAGAACGCACCCTGCGCCCAACGCGTCGAGTACGCCGCCTTGGCGCAGGCTTTCGCGCACATAGTACAGGAGCTCGCGCGCCCGCGGTTCCAGAATCTCCGCGATGGTGCGCAGCGGCAACACCGCACGCCCGCCCTTCGGCGCGGGAATTTCGATTTGCGCATCCTGCGGCACATCGACGACCACGGCATGGCCATAGTGCTTCTTCAACTCCTCGGCTTGCGCCAGCGGCAGTTGCAGGCCGATCGCCAGGTCATTGGTAAAATGCGCGCCGCCGATGGGCACCGATGCGGTGTAGGCTACGGAGCCCTCTGAGAAAACCGCCAAGTCGCTGGAGTGCGCGCCAATGTCGAGCAGGCAGACGCCCAGCATACGCTCGTCGGTCGAGAGCATGCACTCGGCGGCAGCTACTGACTCAAACACCGCCTCCGTGACCTCGAGCCCGGCGCGATTGGCACAGGTGACAACGCTCTGCAGAGTGCTGCCCGAGCATGTGGCGATGTGCAGCTCGACTTCAAGCCGCGCACCCACCATGCCCACGGGATCGAAAATGGCTGGCTGCTTGTCCAGGATGAACTGGCGCGGCAGCAAGTGCACAATCTCGCGATCGCTGGGGAGATCGATAGCGCGCGCGTGATGGATCACGGCACGCACATCTTCCGGCGTAATCTCGCGCATACCGCGCCCCAATTGCACTCCGCCGCTTGAATTCAGACCGAGTACGTTGGGCCCACCCACTCCCACAACGCATTTATCGATATAGGCACGAGCCGCGCGTTCCGCCTGTTCGCTGGCCCGCCGCACGGACTTGGCCGCGGGCGCCAGCTCGGCGACCAGGCCCTTGCGCATGCCCGCCGACTCCACGATTCCGTGGCCGCGATAGCGCAGTACCTCCTCGTTCACATCGGCCACCAGCAGGCGCGTCCATGCGCTGCCGATGTCGAGCACCACGATCAGGTTGTCTGGCTTCTGCCCCATTGTGCTTACCCGCCTTCAGAGCCGCTCGAAGAACGACCCGAAGTTGTGGCGGGACTCCCCCTGCCCGAGTTTGTCCCTGTGTTCATCCCGGTGTGCTTCGGCGTCGCATGCTTAGCCGCCTGCACCGGCTTTTTCTTCTTTGCCGCAGGCTTGTTTTGAGACGGCTTCGCTGCCGCAATGCTCTGCACCTTTGCGTCAGGCGCAGCACCCGCGGCCGGCGCGGATGAGTTTTGAGCGGCGGCGTCCGATGCCTCGCTGCCCGAAGCCATCTGCAGCACAACCTGGTTTTCTAGGGTCAGATCCACTGACTTGAGATGCGGATACTGCTGACGCCACTCCACGATGTGCGCCCTGTAACGCTGGTAGCGCTCCAGAAAATGATCCTCGCCGAAGTGCGCCAGAATGTCCGATCCCGGCTCGGGTATGAGCACGCGCGCATCTTCGGGATCGGTGAGGTCAATTTCTGAGATCTGCTCGGAGTTGTGCTGGCCGTCCGCGTCCAGTTCCGTCATCAGGCGCAAGTACACGGCCATGCGCTTCTTGCGCGCCTCCGCGGAATCGCGCGGATCGATACCGGTGACCACCGGGAACGAGTAGTGTCGCTCGGTCATGATCTTGGGCGACATACTGAGCAGCACTCCGTTCGCGTCAACGAGTCCAATTTGTTGGCCGCGCCGCGTGAAAGCCACTGGCTGACGCTCCACGATGGCCACGCGAATCTGATCGGGCAGCACGCGCATCACGATCGCGTGCTGGATCCAGGGAATTTTTTCCAGGTCCCTCCGTCTCAGATCCAAAGGAACAAAAAAAGCGTTGCGGCCGATGTCCTCGCCGAAGACCGGCAGCAGGTCGGTGCGGCTCACCTCGGCGAGGCCGGTGGCTTGGATGTTGCTGGAGCCAGAGATGCGGAAGAGCGCGTCGCGCTCGATAGAACGCTTGAGGAGAAGGCCAGCGGTAGCAAATCCGCCCAGCACTAGCAGTGCGGCAAGCGCGAGAGACACACGGCCCACAGCGCTCCTAGGACGCCACCAATGCGTTCTGAGCGACATGCTGGACGCTCCAAAACGGTCCGCGGCCGGGCGCAGCACGCCGTCGTCGTCCGGATCGTCGAACTTGAGTGGCATGCGTGGCGCATTGCTGCGCACACGCCCGTCAGGTACCTGGGCGCGCCGGGGACGCAACTCCGCAGGGGGATCGTCGTCCCACAACAGAGGCCGGTTGGTGGTATTGCTTTGATTCGCCACGCCTGAGCAGGGTCGTGACAATCGCCAGATTTGATTATGACCCGCGGATGGTTGCGAGCCTTCCGCACCATGGATGGGGGAACCTTAACCGTTACGGGGTAAGGATAGGTTTCATTGGTCAGGTGTCAAGAGTCAAGTGTCAGGGGTCAGCGTTAAATGCCTTCGAGCGCGGATAGAATCTGCGGCGCTAGTTGGCTGACACTGCCTGCGCCGAGAGTCATGATGAGGTCGCCGGATTGAGCAGGGGCTGTGACTGCGGCGACGGCGGCGGCAAAGTCGGGCGCGTACCCTACGTGCGGACGGCCGTTTACGGTTTCGATTCGCTCGGCCAGCCGCTCCGCCGTGACGCCGGCAATCGGCTCCTCGCTGGCCGCGTAGATGGGCAGGACAACAACCGTGTCGGCGTCTTTAAATGCACCACCAAACTCGTCCAAAAGATCCAGAGTACGGGAGTACCGGTGCGGCTGGAAGACGACGTGGACCTTTCCGTGTGTCGAAGTTTGTAGCGAGGCGCGCGCGGCCTCGAGTGTGGCGCAAATTTCGGTGGGGTGGTGGCCATAATCGTCCACGACCGTTACGCCGCGCGCCTGGCCGCGCTGCTGAAAGCGCCGGTCGACGCCGCGAAAGTGCGCCAGCCCCTCGGCAATCTTGGCCGGCGAAACCTCAAGCTGCCGCGCAATGGCCACGGCAGCTGTGGCATTGAGTACGTTGTGCCGTCCGGGCACATGCAGCTCAAATGGCCCGAGCGGCCCTGCGACAGTGTGTACCAGGAAGCGCGAGAACGAACTTGCCGGTTCTGTTGCGGGGCCAGTTGCTGTCTCTGGCGCTTGCCCCACGCCGAGAATGGCGTCGAGAATCTCCAGACGGAAATCCGCGTCTGCTGCGACGCCGTAAGTGAAGACGCGCCGCCGCACACGCGGCAAGATGCCTTTGAGCAGCGCATTGTCGATGCAGGCTGTCACGGCGCCGTAAAACGGGACGCGATCGATGAAGTCGACGAAGGCCCGCTCAACGTCGGCCATGTCGTGGTAGCAATCCATGTGCTCGCGGTCGAGATTGGTCACCACGGCCAGAATCGGCGAGAGCTTCAAAAACGAGCGGTCGCTTTCGTCGGCTTCGGCTACGAGATAACGCGAGGCGCCGAGTCTGGCGTTCGAGCCGAGCGCGTCCACGCGGCCGCCGACAACTACGGTGGGATCGAGCCCGCCCGCGCTCAGCACCGCAGCCACCATTGACGTAGTCGTGGTCTTGCCGTGCATGCCGGCGACGGCGATGCCGTATTTGAGCCGCATCAACTCGGCTAGCATCTCCGCGCGCTGGATCACGGGAATCTTGCACGCGTGCGCCTCGACGACCTCGGGATTCTTCGCGTTCACCGCGGAGCTGGTGACCACCACCGTAGCTCCGGCCAGGTTGGCTGCGTTGTGCCCCTCGTAGATCGTCGCGCCCAGTTGCGCCAACCGATCCGTCACCGCGCTACTCTTCAAATCGGAGCCGGAGACTTTCATGCCCAGATTGAGCAGGATCTCGGCAATGCCGCTCATGCCGATGCCGCCGATGCCGATGAAGTGCGCGTGTTGCGAAGTGGCAAACATAGTGATGAAGGATCAGGGTAGCAGAGGCAGGGGGTAGGTTTCAGGGGTCAGGTGTGAATCTAATTTGGCGCCGGATTCCGATCGATGTGGTCCACGGCGATCACATCAACCGGGCCCTTGGCGGGAACGAGCTTGAATCCGAACTGCTCGCGGATTGCGGTGAAGATGGAGGGGCGCTCGTCGTCGGCCGGCATGTCGTCGGGCGACGCGCCTTCCGGCCGCCACACCAAAGTGAAGTCGAATACGGAATCGAAACCCGTATCGTCTTCCACGAAACGCCCGAGTTGGCCGGACAGGACTTTCGCCAGCATCGCCGCAGTGACGTGCGTGCCCGAGAGTCAACCCAGCACCGTCATGTTGAATGGGTCCTGACTTATCGCCGTTCCTATGGCCTGAAGTTGAACCTTCGGTCCTCCCGCGTCCATTTCAAGGCGGTAAAGCGGGAGCTGCCGTGGCTCGCGACGTATGCACAAATTGAAGCGATCGGCGAGAAGCGACTGCACCATGAGGCGCAGTTGATCGCGGGTCGGGTTGTCATTCGGGGCTTGCGCGGTAACGTCGAATCGCGCAGAATCCACCCATCCGGGCTCGCCCACCAGCCGCTCGTCGGTGATGTCGTAGGCCCACGTGATCAGCAATCTGAGAGAAGCGTTGGTTGCGATCCAGCGTCCCCCCGGTAGACGCTTGATCGTGACCGTTCCATTCGCGTCGTTTGGTTTGATGATCGCGACCTCGAAGGCCAAAGCCGCGCCGGACGCTGGTACCGATGGCTGCGCAAGCGCAAGACTCACGCACATCACCAGAATACTTTCAGCCGCGATGATTCTTGCTATTCGCAGCAGCATGGGTCTTCCTCAGAACTGTCTTTGAGGGCAGTTTACTCGGGCAGCGTGAAATCGAAATCGTAGAAGTGCTTTCCGTCTTCGATGCGAATAACGAACGTCCCTTCGATACCCTTGAGCTCACCGGTTCCCGAGCCCGGCACTACGATCACCTGCATCTTCGGCCCGCTCGCGTCCATGGTGGCAAAGTGCTGCAGGGCAAAACTGCCGTGCTTGCCGGCGAGCGTTCCCGTGACCATCTCAATAGCCACGTAGCCCGCCACGCCCTGCCGTGGATCGCCGCCAGTGAACATCTCGCCGATGGTGGTCGCCTCCAGGTCACCATGGATCGTCTTGTTAATGGTGAAGCGGCTGATGCCGCTGGCGGGCGAGGGCGTGAGGGGATGAACGTCGACAGTAAACGAGCCATGAGCGTGGTGCACGGGAATCTCCTTTGCTGGCGTGGCCAACTGCGGGGTGGCCAGCACCAGCGCGAGCAGAATGGTGGAAGCGAATGGCATCATTCGGTCTTCAGGATAACGCTGCGGCCGTGTGCCATTTTTGCACTCCGGCAAAACTCGCCGAAATTTCCGCGCCATAAACCCCGCTCCCCACCGAAAAGTTGCGCACAACCTTTCGCGCCCATAGTGTTTGAAAAGTCAGAACCGGCAAGCCAAAGGGGGCAGCAAGAACGAAGCCCCAAGGTGGTGGCGAGCCGGGGCGGTCGGCAAAATGTTCCGCCTGGAATGGAGGAAATATGGGCAGCATGAAGAAGTTGATGTTGGGAGCGGCGTTGGCATTGGGAGTGGCGGGTTTGGGCGCAGCACCTGCCCAGGCAGCCCGCGTTGGCATCTATATCGGCGGGCCAGCATACGTGCCGCCATGCCCCGGCGCGGGATATGCGTGGGTCGCCGGCTATTGGAACGCTGGCGTCTGGGTTCCCGGCTATTGGAACTTTGTTGGCGGAGGTCCGGTGATCCGTGGCGGCGTGGTGATTGGCCACGGCCCGTTCTATGGCCTGCACTACGGCCCGCATTTCGGCCCTCGGCCGATTCCTTTCCGCAGGTAGTTTCGCCTTCTGCTGCCTGCACATGCGGCCTCTCCAAACTGGAGAGGCCGCTTTTTGTGCGCCTTTTAGCGTTTTTTTGCGTCTTATTCGGTAGGCGTAACTCTCTTTGGATTGGACGCCGGCAAGGCGAGCACGAAAAGCTCTTGCTCTTTGGTTGGGGTTGGAGGATTCTTTGTTGAGACCGCAACAAAAAAGCGAAAACGTTGTTTAAGAGATTGAGGGCTGGCCGCAAGATGAAAGAGGAAAACGGCTGGCGGGTGCTGAGGCTGGAGGTGACTCCGGTTTCCGGTCTGACAAGGTAAAGACCGGCGGCACAAGGAGGATGTCATGCGGAGATTCCGCTTAGTTCTATTAGCAATGCTTGTGGTTCTTCCCTTCGTCGTTGTTTCGACTGCGAATGCCCAAGCCGCGGTGGGGGTGGGTGTCGGTCCCGCTGTGGTCGATCCCGGATATTACGCCGCTTACGGCCCTCCGGATTGCGAATGGGGCTATTACTCCTATTACCCCTATGCCTGCGCGCCGTACGGCTATTACGGCCCTAACTGGTTTTACGGCGGCGTCTTCATCGGCGTTGGACCGTGGTACCACTGGGGCTGGGGCGGCAGATACGGCTACGGATTCCGTGGCGGATACGGTTATCGCGGCGGATACGGCTATCGCGGTGGTTATGCAGGCCGCGGTTATGTCGGCGCACGCGGATATGCTGGAGGCGGCGTAGCGCGTGGGTACGCTGGCGGCGCACGCGGTGGATTCAGCGGTGGGGGCGGCTTCCATGGTGCAGGAGGCGGAGGCTTCCACGGCGGTGGCGGTGGTGGACACCGGTAAGCCAGGATCGGCGACAATTTAACGTTGATCACCAGAAACGAAAAGCCCGCCCTGCTTCGTCAGGCGGGCTTTTTGCGTGCGCGCGGAGACCGATTATCCGCGAACGGACATCGTGCGTACCCGGGTCTCAAAAGCGAGACCCGGGGCACCCCTGTCGTGGTGAGTTTGCACTCTCAAGATCTGGGCTGTCCGCCGAATCGGACCCGCGAGCTCGCTAACTCGCTGCTTTTTTGGCCAACTCCCCGAGCCGGTCGGCGATGCGTTCAGCGGCGCCGGGGTGGGCCTGGGTGCGAGCTGCTGCGGACATGGCGGCGAGGCGAGCGGGATCGTTGAGGAGGCCGATGAGCGCGGTCAGGAGGCGATCGGGAATTTCGAATTCTTTCTCTTCGAGCATGACGGCGGCTCCGGCCTGAACCATGGCTTCGGCATTGCGGCGCTGGTGCTCGTCGGTGGCGGCGGCAAAGGGAACGAGCAACGCGGGCTTGCCGGCGGCGGCTTCTTCGGCGACTGTGGTGGCTCCGCTGCGCGAGAGAATCAGATGCGCGCGGGCGAACTCGGCGGCCATGTCGGAGAGGAACGGGCGCACCTGCCAGCGCGCGGGATCGGCGCCGGTCGCCGTATACGCATCGAGGGTTACGGCGGCATGGCGCTCGCCAGATTGGTGCAGAACGGTGAGCCCCGGCACGGCGCCAAGCAGTGCCGGCATCAGCGTGGGCAGATGCGTGTTGAGGATGCGCGCGCCCAGCGAGCCGCCAAAGATCAAAAGATGTAGCGGGCCTTGCGGCGCGGGAAGCGAAAAGAACTCCGGACGCACGGGAACGCCGGTGACTTCGGCATTGCGAAACCATCGCGCGGCCGCGGGGAAGTTGATGGCGGCGCGGGCGACGCGTTTGCCGACGATACGGTTGGCGAGACCGGGCATGGCGTTGGGCTCGTAGACCATGGTGGGGACTTTGAGCCAGAGAGCCGCCAGCATCGCCGGGCCGGAAGCGTAGCCGCCCACGCCCAGCACCGCGCCGGGCTGGAACTCGCGCAGGATGCGTTTGCACTCGAAGATGCTCGCGGGCAAACGGACGAGCGTGCGCAGTCTGGTTGCTAGGGAAACGCTTTTGAGCGGGCCTACGTCGATGAGGCGCAGGGGAAAGCCGGCCTCGGGCACCAGGCGCGATTCGAGACCCCGCGCCGTGCCGACCAGCAGGACTTCGGCGCTGTGTCGCTCGACGAGCGCGCGCGCCACGGCGAGGGCCGGGATGATGTGCCCGCCTGTTCCACCGCCGGCGATTACGATACGTAGTTTGGAGTTCATGGTCTGCGTTCACAGTTCACAGTTCGTAGTTCACAGTTGTTAGTAAACTCCCTGATCCGGATTGCAGGACTCGGGACTATTCCCAAATAGGTGCGGGCGTGGACGCCCGCACGACAGCCGGACTGGAGTCCGGCGCTACTCCCTATTCCCTGCTTCTTTCACTCGGCCCTTCGCGAGATGTTGAGCAGAATCCCGATGCTGGCTAACGTGCAGAAGAGTGACGTGCCGCCGTGAGAAATCATGGGCAGCGGGATGCCTTTAGTGGGCACCAGCGACAGCACCACGCTGATATTGAAGAAGGCCTGCAAGAGAATCGTGGTGGTGATACCGAATGCGACCAGCCGCGCGAAGGGGTCGGTGCAGCGGAATGCGGTGCGCAAACCGCGGACGCCTAGGACGACAAACAGAGTCGCAATGAACATGGCGCCGATGAAGCCGAGCTCCTCGGCGATGTTGGCAAAAATAAAATCCGTCGATGCTTCGGGAAGATAGAACAGTTTCTGCATGCCCTCCATGTAGCCGCGGCCGGTCAGCCCGCCGGTCCCTACGGCGATCAGCGACTGGCAGACGTGATAGCTGGCGGCATTGGCGGCGTCGCGGGCGTCGCAATTGGGATGGAGGAAGGCGAGGAGACGCGCAAACCGCCAGGGCACGAGCAGCAGCGCGGCTAGCGGCGGCAGAGCCGCGCAAAACGCGGCCAGCAGAATCTTCCACTCCATACCGGCCAGCACCAGCATCATGGCGGTGACACCGGCCAGCACCATCGCCGTACCCAGGTCGGGCTGGGCGACAATCAAAACGATAAACGCGATGGGGATGAGCGATGCGGGCAGAAGCGTGCGCACCAATTGGTGAATGGCGCCGAGCCGCGTGTGCAGGAACCACGCCAGGAAGAACACCATGACGGGCTTGGCAAGCTCAGAGGGCTGAAGGGTAAAAAAATTGCCGAAGCGGATCCAGCGATGCGTGTGGTGCGAGCCGGGCATGAGAAACACCAGCACCAGCAGCACTGTAGTTACGCACAGAGCAGGGAAAATGAAGCGCGGAGTGTTGTAGTGGCTGATGTCGATGTGCATAAGCACGAAGAGCGCCAGCACTCCGAGCGCAGCCCAGATGGCTTGCGTTAGCACGAAGGTGTAGGCCGAGTGATACTTCTCCTGATCGACCACGGCGGAGGCGGAGAAGACCATGACCAGGCCGGTGACCACCAGCGCCAGTGTGGTGAAGAACAGCCACTTGTCGACTCCGACTCGCTTCGCCATAAATTAGCCGCGCGCCTTCCAGTCGCGCCCGTCAAGTTCACGCAGATCAAGCACCAGTTGCTTGAAGACGCGGCCACGTTGCTCATAATTCTCAAACTGATCGAAGCTGGAGCAGGCCGGCGCCAGCACCACCACGTCGCCTGGCTTGGCTGCGGCGGCCGCAGCGTTGACCGCGTTCGCCAGCGTCTGACACGAATGAATGGGAACCACGCCGCGCAACTCGGACTCGATTTTTGTCGCGGCTGCGCCGATGGTGTAGATGGCGCGCACTCGCTCGCGCACCAGGGCTGCAAGCGGAGAATAGGGCGCGCCCTTGTCTTTGCCGCCGAGAATCAGATGAATGCCGCCGGGAAACGCGGCCACGGCCTTCTCGGTCGCGTCCACATTGGTGGCCTTGGAGTCGTTGTAGTACTCGACGCCGTCGATGGTGGCCACGTACTCCAGGCGATGCTCCACGGCTTTGAAATGCTCGATGGCGCGGGCAATCGCGTCGGGCGCAACGCCGGCCAGACGCGCGGCGCATGCGGCGGCGAGCACGTTCTCCACGTTGTGCTCGCCCTTGAGCGGAATCTTGGCGACCGGAAGAATGCTTTCGGTCGCGGCATCTGGAGCCGAACGATAAACGACGTTGCCGTCCTCCACCCACGCGCCCTGCGCGACGGAGTGCTTGGCCGAGAACCAGAAGACCGGCGCATGCGAGCGAGCCGCGGATTCGGCGGTGCGTGCGTTGCCTGCGTTCAACACCGCAAAGTCGCTCGCGCCCTGCGCGGCAAAGATGCGCTCTTTGGCCAGCGCATAGTTCTCTAGCGTACCGTGCCGGTCGAGGTGATCGGGCGTGATGTTGAGGATCACCGCGATCTTGGGATGGAACTGCTCGGTGCTTTCTAACTGGAAGCTCGAGACTTCGAGCACCGACCATGTGTCGCTGGTGCTTTCGTCGATGAGGCCCACCACCGCCACGCCGATGTTGCCGGCAACCAGCGTGGGCAGGCCCGCTTCTTTCAGGATTTCGCCGGCCAGCGCCGTGGTCGTGGTCTTGCCGTTGGAGCCGGTGATGGCCAGAATCTTGCCTTTCAGGAAACGCGCGGCCAGTTCGAGCTCGCCGATCACCGGGCGGCCGAAGTTGCGCGCCTGCACCAGCTCGGGCGTATCAATCGGCACGCCGGGACTGATCACGATCAGGTCCTGACGGCGGAAGGTCAGCAGGCCGTGGCCGCCGGCTTCCACCGAAATACCTTCCTCAATCAGCGCCGGAATTTCCTTGGCCAGAGCCTCGGCCGAGCGAATGTCGGAGACCGTTACCTGCGCGCCCCGCCTCCGCAAAAACAACGCTGCCGCAAGCCCGGATTTGCCCAAGCCAACTACCAGAACTTTTTTGCCTTTGAGTTCCATCATTTCAACTTATCCTTAGGCTCGCGACTACTTTATTGTGCACTGCATGCAGCGCGTCGCGGTCCATGTTAGCGCAATTTCAATGTGGTGAGTGCAAACAATGCAAACACCAGGGCGCCGATCCAGAAGCGTGTGATGACCTTCGACTCGCTCCATCCCAACTGCTCGAAGTGGTGGTGCAGGGGCGCCATTTTGAAGATGCGTTTTCCATTGCGCAGCTTATAACTGCCCACCTGCAGGATGACCGAGACCGCCTCCAGAACGAAGATGCCGCCGATGAAGGGCAGCAGCAACTCCTGCCGGATGACGATGGCCACGGTGCCGATGGCGCCGCCCAGCGCCAGCGAACCCACGTCGCCCATAAAGATTTCGGCCGGGTGCGCGTTGTACCAGAGAAAGCCGATGGAGGCGCCAACCATGGACCCGCAAAATACTGCCAATTCGCCCACCATAGGCATGCGCTGCAGCTCAAGATAGTCGGCAAAAACCACGTGACCAGTGACGTAAGTGAGCACGGTGAGTGCACCAGCAGCAATGATCGTGCAGCCGATGGCCAGGCCGTCGAGCCCGTCGGTCAGGTTGACCGCATTCGACGAGCCGACCAGCACCAGCACCACCCACAGCACGAAGGGGACGAATGCGAATAGCGCCAGATGCGGAACCGTGCTCGGCCATGCGTGCCACAGCATATCGGGGCGCAGGCTCTTGATGAAGGGCACGGAAACGCGCGTCGAGAACATCTTGAATTGATCGAGAACCACCAGCGCCACAGCCACCAGCACGCCGGCGAGGCACTGCCACAGCATTTTGGCGCGCGCCGTCAGTCCCAGGCTGCGGCGCTGCACAGCTTTGATGTAATCGTCGGCAAAGCCTATAGCGCCGAAGGCCAGCGTGGAGAAGACCGTGATCCACACAAAGGGATTCCCGGGGTCGGACCAGAGTACCGTGGGCAGCAAAATGGCGATCGCGATCAGCACGCCGCCCATGGTGGGCGTGCCGGTTTTTTTCAGATGCGACTGCGGACCGTCGTCGCGCACGTACTGGCCGATCTGGAACTCCCGCAGCTTCTGAATCACCCACGGCCCGATGAAGAGCGCGATCAGCAGCGCCGTGAGCGTCGCAAACGCGGTGCGAAAGGTGAGGTAGCGGAAGATCCGGAACGGGTGAAAAAACGGAAATAGCTTTTCGTAGAGCAGCCAGTAAAGCAAGTTGCCTCCACTGCCGGTTTGAGCTGAGATTCAGGATGATTCTACAGGCTTGGGGGTGACGGGCGGCGGGGTGGCATCCCCCAGTCTATGTTCAGCCATGCACATCGGCGATCTTGGCGATGCGGGTGGGCGCGTCGGCGAAATCCATTGCCTCAAACAACGAGATATGGCATGATATATATCACGAGGTGAGAGATGGCGCAGGCTGAAAAAGCGCGCGTTTTCATGAGTGGACGAAGCCAGGCCGTCCGCATTCCCGCCGAGTACCGCTTCACGTCGAAGGAAGTCTACATTCGCCGCGACGCGCAAAGCGGTGATGTGATCCTGTCGCAGGCGCCAGACCGTTGGGACGATGTGTATGCCGCACTGGACAAGGCCGGGTTTCCGGATGACTTCCTCGCCGACCGCAATCAGGGCCTTCCGCAAAAGCGCGACGAGCTATGAGCCGGCTCTACATGCTCGACACCAACACTGTCAGCTACATTCTCAAAGGCAAGTCTCCCGC
>Ga0187847_10001333_pt1 | contig 22596 bp, 22 predicted proteins | sample June2016WEW_4_10_FD_132458 | JGI IMG/M metagenome (GOLD analysis project Ga0187847, IMG submission 132458) | Peatland microbial communities from SPRUCE experiment site at the Marcell Experimental Forest, Minnesota, USA - June2016WEW_4_10 | ecosystem: Environmental > Terrestrial > Soil >...
CCGCCAACACCATGGCCATGTCTGGTGAAATCCTCGGCATCTCGCCAATCTATCTCTCCGGCGTCCCTGCCACTTCCAAAGACAAGTACGCCGCCACCCGTGAAGCCGGCCACATTTTGATGGACGCAGTCCGTGCCAATCGCCGTCCCTCACAAATCATCACCCGCAAGTCGATTGAGAACACCATCGCCAGCGTAGCTGCCAGCGGAGGTTCCACCAACGCCGTTCTTCACTTACTCGCCATCGCCCGCGAAATGGGCATCGACTTATCCATCGATGACTTCGATGTTATAAGCAAGCGCACGCCATTTATCTGCGACCTGACTCCTGCCGGAAAATTCGTCGCTTCGGACTATCAGGCCGCCGGCGGCTCGCGTCTGCTTGCCAAGCGTCTCATTGAGGCCGGACATGCTGACGGCAGCACCCTTACCATCAGCGGCAAGACGCTGGCTGAAGAAGCAGCACTCGCGCAAGAGACTCCCGGCCAGGTCGTGATCCACACCTTCGACAATCCCATCAAGCCCACCGGTGGCCTCGTCATTCTCAAAGGCAACCTCGCCCCCGAAGGTTGCGTGATGAAGGTAGCCGCCGCAAACCGTGTTGAGCATCGTGGTCCCGCTCGCGTCTTCGACACCGAAGAAGCCTGTTTCGCGGCCGTTCAATCCGCACAAATCAAGCCAGGGGACGTGCTAGTCATTCGCTATGAAGGACCCAAGGGCGGTCCCGGCATGCGCGAGATGTTGCAAGTCACCGCTGCCGTCTCATCGAACGCAGAGCTCAGCGCACACGTTGCCCTGCTTACCGACGGCCGTTTCTCCGGCGCAACGCGCGGCTTTACCGCAGGTCACGTCGCGCCTGAAGCCTTCGTTGGCGGACCTATCGCCGCTGTCCGCGAAGGCGACATCATCCACTTCGACATCCCCAATCGCAAGTTGACGCTTGAAGTCAGCGAAGAAGAAATCGCCGCGCGCCTCAAGGGATTCAAGCCGCCCGCACTGCGCTGGCCCAAAGGCGTCTTCCGCAAATATGTCGACCGTGTAACGTCCGCCTCCGAGGGCGCAACCACGTAACGCCGTTTCTTAACGGATCTCTGACCCCTGACTACTGACAGAAGGAGTCCACCATGGGAACCACCGCAAACACGCAATCCGCGAATGCCCACCTCACCACCCCCACCCGCCTCACTGGCGCTGAAATTCTGTGGGCCACTCTTGTGGGCGAAGGCGTCACTACCGTCTTCGGCTATCCCGGCGGCGCCATCCTGCCTGCCTATGACGCGCTGCGCAAGTTCCCCATCCACCATGTCCTTGTCCGTCACGAGCAAGGCGCCTCGCACATGGCCGACGGCTACGCGCGCGCCTCGGGCAAGGTCGGCGTCGCGATAGCTACCAGCGGCCCCGGCGCCACCAATCTTGTGACTGGCATCGCCACGGCAATGCTGGACTCGATTCCCATCGTCTGCATCACCGGCAACGTCTCGTCGAAGATTCTCGGCACCGACGCGTTCCAGGAAGTCGACATCACCGGTATCACGCTGCCTGTGACCAAGCACAACTTCCTCGTCAATCGTACTGAAGACATTGCTGCCGCTATCCGCAGCGCTTTCAAAATCGCCCAGTCCGGCCGCCCCGGTCCGGTGCTGGTCGACATCACCAAAGACGCGCAACAAGGCACCGCCATCTTCGACTTTGAAGCGGCCAAGCCGCGTCCTTATCGTCCGCATCCCATGCTCAGCGTTGAAGAATCCAGCCTCAATCAAGCTGCCGAACTCATTCGCAATGCCAAGCGCCCCGTCATCCTCGCCGGTCATGGCGTTTCTGAATCCGGCGCCATGGAACAGGTCCGCACCCTCGCCGAGCGCGCGCAGATTCCCGTCGGCCTCACCCTCCTCGGCCTCGGCTCATTTCCCGCTTCGCACCCACTCAACCTCGGCATGATGGGTATGCATGGCGAGTCATGGATCAACGATGCCATTCAAGACGCCGATCTGCTCATCGCCTGTGGCATGCGCTTCGACGATCGCGTAACCGGCACTACCTCCACCTATGCCCTTAAAGCCAAAAAAATCCACATAGAAGTCGATCCTGCTGAGATCAATAAGAACATCAAGGTTGACGTGGCCCTTGTCGGCGACCTGCGCGAAGTCCTAGAGCAGTTGCTCCCACGCATTGGTGGCCGCGACGGCTCCGCATGGCTCAAGACTATCGAAGCCAGCAAAGCCGCAGTCGCGGTCCGCGATATCAAGAACAGCCCCGACTTGGGCCACCTCTACGCCACCCATGTTATACACGACCTCTGGCGCATCACCGGCGGCAACGCTATCGTGGTTACCGACGTTGGCCAGCATCAGATGTGGGAGGCGCAGTATTACCACCACGAGCAGCCCCGCACGCTGATCACCTCCGGTGGCCTCGGCACCATGGGTTTCGCACTGCCCGCAGCCATCGGCGCAAAATTCGCATGCCCCGACAAGGAGGTCTGGGTCGTCGCCGGCGACGGCGGATTTCAGATGACCGCGGCCGAGCTCTCCACCATCGCCCAGGAAGGCATCAAGATCAACATCGCCATCATCAACAACGGTTTTCTGGGCATGGTGCGCCAATGGCAGGAGTTCTTCTACGACAAGAACTATGAGTGTACGCCGATCCTCAGCCCCGACTTCGTCAAACTGGCCGCAGCTCACGACATCGCTGGCCTCGCCGTCCATACCCGCGCCGAGGTGCAAGGCGCAGTCGAGCAGGCGCGCTCCGCAGAAGGAACGTTCCTGCTCAACTTTCTGGTTGAGAAGGAAGACTCGGTGTACCCGATGATTCCCGTCGGCGCCGCATTGCACGAGATGATCCGCCGCCCCGAACACGACCCGCTGCTTGAGTCGCCGGGCGACAAGTAAGAAAGTTCGCCGAAAGCAAGAGGCCAATAAAGTCATGTTGCACACATTCGTTGCTTACGTTGAAGATCTTCCCGGCGTGCTCACTCGCGTCGCATCGCTCTTCCGCCGCCTCAACATCAACATCAACTCGCTCACCGTCGGCCGAAGTGAACGCCCCGGTCTATCACGCTTGACCCTGGTCTGCGACGCCTCCGCTGAAGCCGGCCATCGCATCCGCGCCAGCCTGTTTAAGCTGGAGAATGTTGTCGACGTCGACGACATTGCAGGCGCCCCGGCAGTCACACGCGAGCTGGCGCTCATCAAGGTTGCTGCCACGCCGCGCAACCGTGCCCAGATATTCGATTTGGTCGAGGTCTTTCGCGCCCGCATCGTCGACCTGACTTCGGAGTCGCTCATGATCGAGATGACCGGCGTCGAAAGCAAGATCGAAGGCCTCATCGAAGTACTGCGCGAAGACGACGGGCGCATCCTCGAAATCTGCCGCAGCGGTAAAATGACCATGCGCCGTGGTCACCACACTTCCAGCGTGCTCAAGGCCATGGGCGCCGGTCCCGCTGAGCTGGACGCGGAATCTGTGGAGTCCATTGAAGACAACACTGCGGTCGAGCCGGAGTAACTTCATTCCGAATACTGCCGCCCATAAGATTCGAATTAACCCATAACCTGTACACAAAGGAAAAACCGAGAAAATCATGGCTAAGACTCACTACGATCACGACGCCGACCTCTCCCTCATTCAAGCCAAGAAGGTGGCCATCATCGGCTATGGCTCCCAGGGTCATGCGCACGCCCTCAACCTCAAGGACTCCGGCGTCCATGTGAAGGTTGGCCTCGCAGCCAACTCCAAATCCATTCCCAAAGCCCAGAAGGCCGGCCTTGAGGTCACTACTGTTGCAGAAGCCACAAAGTGGGCCGATGTGATCATGGTCCTGGTTCCCGACCAGACCGCGGCCAAACTTTATGCCGAAGAGATCGGCCCCAATCTGTCGGCGGGCAAGCTGCTCCTGTTCGCTCACGGTTTCAACATCCATTACAAGACCATCGTCCCGGCGGCGGGCATCGACGTGGGCATGGCCGCGCCTAAAGCTCCTGGCCATCGCGTCCGCGAAGTGTTTACCGAAGGCGGCGGCGTACCCGGACTGATTGCCATCCATCAGGACGCGACAGGCACGGCTCACGCGCTCAATCTGAGCTATCTCAAGGGCATCGGCTGCACCCGCGCCGGAGTTCTCGAAACCACATTCAAAGAAGAAACCGAGACTGATCTTTTCGGCGAGCAGGCTGTTCTTTGCGGCGGCGTCAGCGCCCTTATCAAAGCTGGATATGAGACTCTCACCGAAGCTGGCTACCAACCGGAGAGCGCTTATTTCGAAGTCCTGCATGAATTGAAACTGATCGTCGATCTCATCTACCGCGGCGGCCTTGCTTACATGCGTTACTCCATCTCGGACACTGCCGAGTGGGGGGACTACGTATCAGGCCCGCGCGTCATCAACGCCGAAAGCAAGAAGGCAATGAAGCAGATCCTCACCGAAATTCAGAATGGAAGCTTCGCCAAGCATTTCCTCGCCGACCAGAACTCCGGCCGCAAGGAATTTCTCGCATTCCGCGAAGCCGAGGCCAAGCACCCCGTTGAAGTCGTCGGCAAGAAACTCCGCGCCGCCATGCCCTTCCTCGACCCCGTCACTGTCGAAGAAGTCGCCAAGAACCGCTAATCAGAAGACCTCGTATGCCTGCTCCTTCGCAGTGCAAGGAGCAGGCATACAAGCGCGCACATTCCTCCCCACGTCCCCTCCAAATCGATATTCAATCCTCAACTGCCGTTGCAGTGATAGCATGTCTTGGAACATCCCCGCAGAAGAGGCACTCCATGAGCGACGCCATTCAGCTAGATACACTTACACCCGAGCAGATCAGCGCCATCACCCGTCAGAACAACTACGGGACTTGGCGCTTCCAGAAGACCTGGAAGCCGCTCTACATAGCCGACGCTGAAGGCTGCTGGTTCATCGACGGCGCAGGCAAACGCTACCTGGACTTCAGTTCGCAGTTGATGTGCGTGAACCTGGGCCACAAGAACCCGGCGGTCGTCGAAGCCATCGCCGAGCAAGCTCGCGAGTTGGCCTACGTTGCTCCGGGATATGCCACTCGCTCGCGCGCTCGCCTTAGCGCCAAGCTGCTTGAAGTTCTTCCCGAGGGCCTGACCAAGTTCTTCTTCGCCACCAGCGGCACTGAAGCCAACGAAGCAGCGTTTAAGATTGCGCGCATGTTTACCGGCAAGAACAAGATCATTTCGCGCTACCGCTCGTATCACGGATCGACCAACGGCTCCATTGCAGCGACCGGCGATCCGCGCCGTTGGGCCATGGAACCGGGTGGCAAGGGTTCCGGCTTCATCTTCGCGCCGGAGACAAACTGCTACGACTGCCCCATCAAGCACATCTATCCCGCGTGCAACATTGCCTGTGCCGATTACATCGAGCACATGATCCGCAACGAGAGCGATGTGGCTGCCGTTATTCTGGAGCCCGTTGTGGGCACCAACGGCGTCCTTGTTCCTCCGCCGGAGTACTTCCCTCGCCTGCGCGAGATCTGCGACCGCCATGGAGTGCTCCTCATCGCAGACGAAGTCATGGCCGGATGGGGCCGCACTGGCAAGTGGTTTGCCGTCGACAACTGGAACGTGAAGCCCGACATCCTGGTCACCGCCAAGGGCATCACTTCGGCCTACATGCCGCTGGGACTATGTGCCACCACAACCAAGATTGCCGATTACTTCGAGGACCATTACTTCTCCCATGGACACACGTATGAAGCACATCCCATGACGCTGGGCCCGGCTGTCACCACCATCGAAGAAATGCAGCGGCTGAATCTGGTGGAGCGCGCGGCCGAGCTTGAGCCCTATGTGCGCGAAAAGCTTGAGGCGCTCAAGACGAAGCATCCTTCCGTGGGCGATGTGCGCGGCCTCGGTCTATTTTTCGCCGTTGAGATCGTGAAGAATCGCACCACGAAGCAGCCCTTCAACACGATGCGGGACAAAGTCGAGGGCAAGCCGCTGGTGGTGGATCAGATCGCCGGAAAGATGATGACGCAAGGCATCTCCATCCAGGCTTGGGTGAGCCATTTTGTGATTGCGCCACCGCTGATCGTGACCAAGGATGAGTTGGATCTGGGGATCGCCGCACTCGATGAACATCTCGCCATCGCAGATGCGCTGGTCGAATAGCCTGCGCTGCAGCGCCTCAATACGCAGTCTTGGCCGGCGATGCAATCCACGCTGCAAAACTGGCCCAAGCCTCATCGGCCAGCAATTGCGTGGCTTTGAGTTTGCGATCCGGCGGGTTCTTACGGAACTCTTCGTAGAGAAAGGCGTCGTCGAATCCCGCGCGAGCGGCATCAGCAGCGCTTGCGCCATAGTAAATCGCATCCAACCGCGCCCAGTAGCAGGCGGCCAGGCACATGGGGCACGGCTCGCAGCTGGTATAAAGTTCGCACCCGGTCAGAGTAAACGTGCCCAGGGTCTTGCAAGCTGCGCGGATGGCGTTCACCTCGCCATGGGCCGTCGGATCGTGCGAGGCGGTCACGGTGTTCACACCCTCGCCCACAATATGTCCGTCGTGCACGATGACAGCTGCAAAGGGGCCACCTCCGCCTGCGTTGACGTTCTCGATCGCCAGCTCGATCGCGCGGCGCAAAAACTCCGGATTCGGTGCAGTGGAAATAGCCAACTTGCTCTCAACCTCCCTTAAGGGCGAAAGTAAACACAGTATGGCACAAGCATTCCGCTCGATGAACGTGCTAACGGCCGAAGGCCTGAGACCAGCAGCCCTGATGGTGGACCGCGAGCGCATCGCTGAGGTCCACGATTGGGATGACGTCCCCGCGGGCGTGACGCTACGCGACTTTGACGATTCCGTTCTACTGCCAGGCCTGGTCGACTCCCACGTGCACATCAACGACCCCGGCCGTGCTGATTGGGAGGGTTTTTCAACGGCCACGCAGGCGGCAGCTTCAGGCGGCGTGACCACGCTGATCGATATGCCGTTGAACTGTATTCCGGAAACTACGGATGTGGCCGCTCTCGAAGCCAAGCGCGACGCGGCGAAGGGCCAGGCCTGGGTGGATTGGGCTGCCTGGGGCGGCGTGGTTCCCGGCAACGCAGATTCTCTGCTGCCACTGGCCGCCTCTGGCGTTCCCGGCTTCAAATGCTTTCTCATCCACTCCGGGATCGATGGCTTTCAAGCAGTCAATGAGAGCGACCTGCGCCTCGCACTAGCCAAGTTGAAAGGAACGGGACTTCCTCTGCTAGCTCATGCCGAGGTAGCCGGTCCGGTCGACGCAGCAACAGAAGCGCTCAATTCATCCGGCGCGGGCTGGCGCAAGTATTCCACCTACCTCGCCTCGCGACCCGACGCAGCCGAGGTCCACGCAATTGCCCTGCTGATTCGCCTCGCCGAAGAATTCCAGACGCCCATCCACATTGTGCATCTCGCCACCGCGCAGGCTCTCCCGCTAATTTCCGATGCGCGCCAACGCGGTGTACCCATCACCGTCGAAACCTGCGTCCAATATCTATGGTTTGCAGCCGAAGAGATTCCCGACGGCGCAACCGAATTCAAGTGTGCCCCACCCCTCCGCACCGCATCCAATCGGGAAGAGTTATGGGCCGCGCTGGAGTCAGGGTTGATCGATATGGTTACGACCGACCACTCGCCCTGCCCGCCGTCGATGAAAGGCCTTGAGGAAGGCCGCTGGGACAAAGCATGGGGTGGTATTTCCAGCCTCGGTCTCGCGTTGCCAGTAATGTGGACAGCGATCGAGCGCCGCGGAATGGGCATGGATCAAGGAATGGAACGCATTGGTGCGTGGATGGCCGCCAGTACGGCAAAGTTGGCTGGTTTGGCCGACCGGAAAGGCGCGCTCGTTGTCGGTGCCGACGCGGACATCGTGGTCTTCGATCCCAAAGTCGTCTGGACCGTTGCACCCAAACATCTCCATTTCCGCCACAAACTCTCACCCTATCTGGGCGCGGAGTTGCGTGGACGTGTGCTGGAAACGTGGCTACGCGGGGAGCCAGTCTACATGGCGGACGATAACCTGGCTCGCTTCATCGATTCGCCGCGAGGCAGAGATCTCACACGTTCACAAGTGTTGATGCGCCCATGAGAGACCTCGCCGCTCGCACAATCGCCGAATGCAGGCATATCGCCACAATGAGCGAGGAGTCAGGCCGCATCACGCGCCGTTTTCTCACCCTTCCCATGCACGCCGTCCACGCCCATCTGCGCGCACGCATGGAGGCACTCGACATGGCCGTCCATGTAGACGCCATCGGCAATCTGCGTGGCCTGTGGCACTCGACGGCTTCACCCGACAAACGCCTTGTCCTGGGCTCTCACATCGACACCGTACCCGATGCCGGCGCATTCGACGGCGTCCTCGGCGTAACACTCGCGCTTGAATGGGTGGGGCTTGCGCAGGAACTCGCTTTGCCTCTGGCCATCGAGGTCATCGCATTCTCTGAGGAGGAAGGCGTCCGTTTCGGGATTCCATTTCTAGGCAGCCGTGCAGTCGCGGGAGATTTCGATCCCGCGCTGCTCACACTTGAAGATCCGCAGGGCGTTTCCGTGGAGGCCGCTATTCGCAACTTCGGTCTCGATCCCTCCCACATCGACGAAGCTAAATTGCATCCGAGCGCGATGGCATTTGTTGAAGTTCATATCGAACAGGGACCGGTCCTTGAAGCGGAATCTTTGAGTGTTGCCACAGTCACCTCAATCGTCGGCCAAACCCGTCTCTGCATGGTGTTCACCGGACATGCCAACCATGCCGGAACAACTCCAATGCACTTGCGCCACGACGCTCTGGCCGCTGCCGCAGAGTGGATCGCGGCGGTCGAAGCGCTGGCCAGACGCACAGACGGCTTGGTGGCAACGGTCGGCAAAATGAGCGTTGAACCGAACGCAGGCAATGTTGTTCCGGGAGTTGTTACGGTTAGCTTGGATCTGCGCCACGCGAACGATCCCATCCGACGAAAGGCCGTCGAAGAGCTTTCCGACAAAGCAATCCTGATCGCAAACCGTCGTGGGATCAATCTTCAAAGAACCGACAAGATGGACCAGCCGGCTGTGCCGATGGACGAACGCCTGACGTCTTTTCTCGCTGATGCAATCGAGGCAGCCGGCTTCCACGCTAAGACTATGCCCAGCGGCGCCGGTCACGACGCTATGGTCATGGCCGCGCGTGTGCCCACAGCGATGCTCTTTCTTCGCAGCCCCGGCGGCATCAGTCACCATCCGGATGAATCTGTTCTTGAAGAGGATGTGGAGGCTTCGCTGGACGTCGCCCGCGAGTTTCTGCTGCGCCTTGCCAAGGATATTGGTTAGAATTCCGAAACGAGGCCAAACTTTGCATCACCTGGGACTCACGAGAAGCAGCCTGAAGCATGATCACCTGCTGCAGACGCCTAACACCTTCATCCGTACGCCATTGCCGGGCGCAACGGGCGTGGAGTTCGTCATCCACGTTGGACCGCGCCTTGGTGCACGCTTCACACAGATGACCGCGGAGTTTGCAGCCGAAGGCACGCTCGGCCCCACGCCGGGGCAGCGCTTCATTTTTGTTCTCGAGGGCGAACTCGAATTGAACGCCGGTGGTCAACAGCACCTTCTCGTTCCCGGTGCATTCGCCTATCTACCGCAAGACACGCCACATTCCGTGCGTGGAGTGACTGCCGCGCGTGCGGCCCTGATCGAGAAGCCGTACGAGCCGTTGCCCGGCGACAACGAACATTCGCCACAGTTCGTAGTAGGCAACGAAGCCTCCGTTTCGGCTCTCTCTCTCATGGGCGACGAGTCGCTCCGGGTGCGTTCTCTCATGCCTGACGGTCCAGCCTACGACTTCGCGGTAAACACCATGACCTACGACCCAGGTGCAGCGCTCAGCATGGTCGAAATTCACCTCATGGAACACGGCCTGTTGATGCTCGAAGGTGCCGGTATTTACCGTCTCGGCGATTCATGGTATCCAGTCCAGGCTGGCGACTTTATTTGGATGGCTCCATATTGCCCGCAGTGGTTCGGCGCGCTGGGCAAACGACCCGCAAAATATCTCATCTACAAAAACTGGCGCAGGCATCCGCTCGGAGGTTGACGAACACCATGGCCCTGGAGACAACACTCAACCCAAGAATCGAAATCGACTCTCTCTGTGCGGAGCTTGCCACCCTGGCGCTGATTTCTGAAAACGAGCCTCCGGTCGTCACGCGGGTTGTCTTCAATGAGGCAGACCGTCGCGCGCGCGCCTACGTCAAGGGCCTTTGTGCCGATGCGCGACTCACGGTCACCGTAGACGCCATCGGTAACACCTTTGCCCGCTGGCATGGCTCCGAACCGGAGCTTGCACCCATCGGCACAGGCTCCCACATTGACGCTATCCCCAACGCAGGGTCTTATGACGGAACCGTCGGCGTTCTAGGAGGTCTCGAAGCGATTCGCGCCCTTCAGCGTGCCGGGTATAGTCCCCGCCGATCCATCGAGTTAGTCATTTTCACCGCCGAGGAGCCAACCCGATTCGGCATCGGCTGCTTGGGCAGCCGCATGATCGGCCATGTGCTTTCACCCGCCGCGGCGCTCGCATTGTGCGACAAGCGGGGTCGCGGCCTGGACGAACTGCGCAATCAAACTGGCTTCACCGGACCGCTCGAATCCGTGGCCCAGCCTAAGGGCCGTTTTCACCAGTTCGTAGAGTTGCACATCGAGCAGGGACCGTTGCTGGAGAAGGAAGGAATCGACCTCGGCCTGGTCACTCACATTGCCGCGCCGGCCAGCCTGAGAATCGAAATTGAGGGCGAAGGCGGACACGCCGGTGGCAATCTAATGCCGGAACGCAAGGACGCGCTGGTTGCAGCGGCAGAGCTGATTCTCGCACTTGAAACAGCAGCCAAATCTACCGGCGCAGTCGATACGGTAGCCACGGTGGGCGTCTGCGAAGTCTTTCCGGGCGCGGTTAACAGTATTCCATCGCGTGTGCTCCTTGAAACCGACATTCGCGACATCGACGGCGCGCGTCGCGATAGCGTCCTAACTGCCCTGAAGAATGCCTGCACGGATGTTGCGAACCGTCGCGGCGTGGTCATTGCCACGAATCTGGTCAATGCCGACCCACCCACCACCTGCGACCCCTCGATTCTTGCAGCACTGGAAGCCTCCGCCCAAGACGCGGGGCGTACCTACAAGAGAATGGTGGCTCGCGCTTATCACGACTCGTCCTTTGTGGCCTGCATTGCGCCTGTCGCCATGTTGTTCATTCCCTGTCGCGGCGGAGTGAGCCACCGGCCCGATGAGTACGCCTCGCCCCAGTGGATCGAAAGCGGCGTCAATGTGCTGGCCCGGACCCTCGCCCGGCTCGCGGAATAGTAGACCCGCTTTGCAACTTCGCCGCGCCGTTGTATGCTATGCCTCAACCTGTTCGGCGATCTGAGCTTTCCCAAAGCATGAGCACGAGCGAAATAACTCGTATCGTTGGAGCTCCCGTCCTTCGCAAGGAAGGGGTCGACAAACTGCTGGGTCGCGCGCGCTATGTGGATGACATCCAACGTGAAGGTATGTGGTTCGGCGCCACCGTTCGCAGCACCATTCCCCGCGGATTGATTCGCTCCATCGGCTTCGACCGACGCATCGACTGGAGCGAGCTCACCGTCGTGACCGCTGCCGACATTCCCGGCAAGAACCACGTTCACCTCATCGTTGCGGACCAGCCCTGTCTTGCCGATGGACAGGTGAACCACTGCGACGAACCGATTTTGCTCCTTGCGCACCCTGACAAACACAAACTGCGCGACGCCGTTTCCGCGGTGCACATCGAGTACGATCCCCTGCCGCCTGTCTTCACCATCGAAGAAAGTGAACGTCAGGATGTGATCGTGTGGGGAGCGGACAACCTCTTCAAGAGCTTTCTGCTTGAAAAAGGCGATGTCGACCCCGTCTGGTCCACCGCCGCTCATATCGTAGAAGGCGAATACCGCACCGGCGCGCAGGAGCATCTCTACATAGAAAACAACGGCATGATCGCGGAGTGGAACGCGGAGACTGGGGTTACGGTATGGGGATCGCTGCAGTGTCCTTATTACGTGCATAGGTCCCTGCTCGCGGTCTTCGATCTGCCGGAAGACAAGGTACGCGTAATTCAAACTGAGACAGGCGGCGCATTCGGAGGCAAGGAAGACTATCCGTCCACGCTCGCAGCCCACGCGGCCTTGCTCGCTTTCAAGTCCCGTCATGTTGTCAAGATGGTCTATGACCGCATGGAAGACCTTGCAGCCACCACCAAGCGCCACCCATCGCGCGTTCGTCATCGCACAGCGCTCGACAAGGACGGCAAGCTGCTGGCCATGGATATCGATCTCGCTACCGATGGCGGCGCTTACTCCACGCTTTCTTCCACGGTACTCTCGCGCGCTACCCTTCACTCACCGGGCCCTTATGCGTGCCCCAATGTGCGCGTCCGTGCCCACTCCTGGGCCACCAACACTGTTCCCTACGGCGCGTTTCGCGGCTTTGGAGCGCCCCAGGCCATCTTCGCCGTCGAGCGCCACATGGACGAGATCGCCGCCACCATCGGACTCGATCCGGTCGAACTGCGGCGCAGAAACTTTCTTCACGATGGCGACACCACTGCGACAGAACAGGTGATGCACGATCCGGTGATTCTCGATAGGCTCCTTGATCGCGCACTTTCGGAAAGCGACTATCACGCCCGCCGCACCCGCTTTGTTCTTGAGAATCAGTCCAATCCAATCAAGCGTGGCCTGGGCATTGCCGCTTTCTACCATGGCTCTGGTTTCACTGGCTCCGGTGAGCGCTACCTGAATTCCCTTGCTGGCGTCGACGTAACGCCGGAAGGCAAATTGCGTGTGCTGGTGGCTAGCACCGAGTTCGGTCAGGGCACGAATACCGTGCTCTCGCAGATTGCGGCGGAGGCCGTCGGCATCGACTATGACGATGTGATCATGGCGCCGCCCGACACCAGCATCGTTCCCAATAGCGGTCCAACCGTTGCTTCGCGCACCACCATGGTGGTTGGCCATCTGATTGAGCGAGCCGGGGTGCAGCTTCTGAAGATGTTGCACGATCACGCCGGACTTGGCGCACACTACACGAGCGAAGAATTCTTCGCGGCATGCGAGCGGTATCGTGCCGAGCACGGCAAAGTCGAGTCGCTCTGCCGGTATGAGGCCCCGCCCGGAATCTATTGGGACGACAAAACCTACCACGGCGAGGCCTATCCAGCGTATGTGTGGGCCGTCCAGGTTGCGCAGGTGGCCGTCGACACCGCTACTTATTCCGCCGAGGTTGAGGAGTTCTGGTCCGTTCAGGAGGTGGGCCGCGTCCTCAATCCCGTACTCGCCGGGGGACAGATCGAGGGTGGTATCGCGCAAGCCATGGGCTACGCGCTCTACGAAAAAGTGCTCTTACAGAACGGACACATGGCAAACAATCAGATGACCAATTACATTATGCCCACCGCCGAAGACGTGCCTCCGATTCACGTCTTCTTTGAACAGATTCCCTTTCGCTATGGAGGATTCGGCGCTAAAGGCATCGGCGAATTGCCGCATGACGGCCCCGCGCCGGCAGTTCTAAACGCCATACGCGATGCAACGGGGATTGGTTTTCACGCGATCCCACTCCTGCCTGAAGATTTGTTCCAGGAACTGGCGACGCGTCAGCCCCTCGTGGAGACCGCTGCCGTATGAGCGATTCGTATCCAACCATTCGCCTCACCGTCAACGGTACAAACGTTGCCGTGCAAACTCCTCCCATGAAGCGCCTTCTCGATGTGCTCCGCGAGGACCTGCGCTTGACCGGCACAAAAGAAGGTTGCGGTGAAGGAGAGTGCGGTTCCTGCTCAGTGCGCATGAATGGCGAGTTGGTCAACAGTTGTCTAGTGCCGGTTCTCCAAGCCGAAAGCGCAAACATCCAAACCGTCGAAGGCCTCGCAATCGATGGTGAACTGCATCCACTGCAAAGGGCTTTCCTCAACTGCGGCGGAGCGCAATGTGGGATATGCACGCCTGGAATGTTGATGGCCGCAACGCAATTGCTCGCGGTCAACCCTCATCCAAACATGGCCGAAATTCGCGAGGGGCTCGCAGGCAATCTCTGCCGCTGCACTGGGTTCATTCGCATCTTCGAGTCTGTGGTCGCAGCCGCCGCGGGCACTGCGCTCGACTCCACAGAGCATGCGGCCCATGCGCGGTAACCCGCATGTACACGACATGGTCGCGCCCGGCAGCCTGTCCGCGGTGCTGGCGTTGATAGCCTCCGCGCCCGGCGAGTGGACTCCAATTGCCGGCGGAACCGAACTGATGGTTGCTCACGCAGCGGGCCGTCTCGGCGCATCCAGGCTGGTAAGTCTCTGGGGCATCCCCGATCTGCGCTTCATCACAACCAACTCGAACAACATCGTCATTGGCGGCGGCTCGACATTTCACGATCTTCGCGCTCACGCCGCAATCGCCGCACAGTTACCACTCGTCACCAAAGCATCCAGTTGGATCGGCTCCATCGCCAACCAAAGCCGCGCCACCGTTGGCGGCAATCTCGTCAATGGATCTCCCGCAGCGGACTCTTCGCCGGCACTTCTGGTCTACGACGCGGAGATCGAACTGGTGTCGGTCCGAGGCAGCCGTCGCATTCCCTATTCGTCCTTCCACACCGGCTACAAGCGCAATGCAATGGCGCCCGACGAATTGCTCTACGCCGTTCATCTACCGCTCCGCTTCGAACACCACCACCAGTACTTGCGCAAAGTGGGAACGCGGCGTGCGATGGCCATCTCCAAAGTTGCGCTTGCCGGAACAGCCCTTATTGAAGACGGCTTGCTCACGGAAGTTCGCTTGGCCGCAGCGAGCCTTGCGCCCTTCCCCGTGCGACTGTTGCAAACTGAAGTCGAACTGCTCGGTCGGTCTATCGATTCCGAAGCGATTCAATCCGCGCGAGCGGTGCTCATGGCCGAAGCCAAACCCATTGACGACATCCGCTCCACTGCAGAATACCGTGTCCGCGTAGCCGCCAATCTGCTCGAAGAATTCCTGTCGGAGATTCGTTCGGAGGGTCTGGCGAAGTGAATCCCACCCTGCAATCCTGGAACGCAGCCGACGCAAATGATGCCCTTGAGGCGATGATTGCTTGTTGCGGTGCGCGTCGATGGGCTGAAGCCATGGTTGCCCTGCGACCCATTGCCGGCGTCTTGGAATTGAGCGAGGCTGCCGACCGCGTATGGAGCACAATGGAGGAGGTTGACTGGATGGAGGCCTTCGCCTGCCATCCGCGCATCGGCGAGCGTAAGGATGCGCACGCAACTGCCAAATCGGCCGCGTGGTCCAGTCAGGAACAATCGTTAGCAAACAGCGCTGAGGTCCATGTGCTTGAAGAATTGGCCCGGGGCAATATGCTCTATGAGCAGCGCTTCGGATTTACATATATTGTGTGCGCAACCGGAAAGAGCGCAGATGAAATGCTCGCGATTCTCAATCGACGATTGACCAACGACAGTGCCGCCGAGTTGCGCGAGGCCGCTGAGCAACAACGTCAGATCATGCAAATTCGGTTGGGAAAGTGGCTAGTAGAATGAGTGAAATCACGACGCACGTACTGGACGCAGTACTGGGCAAGCCCGCCATCGGCATCGGAGTGAGGCTGGAGATGTGGGAAAACGACGCTTGGGATACCGCTGCGGATAGCGCAACTGACGCGGATGGACGTTGCCGCGACCTTACGCAGGATGCCGATGCGGGCCTATATCGCCTGACCTTCGCCACCGGCGCGTATCTGGCTCGCATGGGCCGCACCGGCATCTATCCTGAGATATCCATCACCTTCATCTGCGACGGCAAGGCGCATTATCACCTGCCGCTTCTATTAAGCGACAACAGCTACACAACCTACAGAGGAAGCTGAAACCATGGCAAGACTGGGCGAAAATCGCTACGGAAAATCGCGCGTGCGTCTCTCGCGCATCACGCGTCACGGAGACCATCACGACTTCAAGGAGTGGACCGTGCGGGTACTGCTTGAAGGCGACTTCGAGACCAGCTTCACGGAAGCGGACAACAGTAAAATCCTGCCCACAGATACGATGAAGAACACCGTCTACTCCTTAGCACGCGATTCTAAATCTGCAACCATCGAAGAGTTCGCTACCGAACTCGGCGACTATTTGCTGTCCAGCAACCCGCAAGTAAGGGGTGCTCTCGTTGAGGTTGAGGAGAAGGCCTGGGAGCGCCTTATCGTTGACGGCGCCCCCGAGGCAACCACCTTCAAACTTGGCGGGCCTGAAGTGCATACAGTGCGCGCCGTTCGCGATCAGGGGCGCGAGTGGTCAGTCAGATCGGGAATCGGTGGCCTGGTTATTTTGAAGACGACAAAATCGGCCTTCACCGGATACATCAAAGACAAGCTGACAACGCTCAAACCGGCTACAGATCGAATCTTTGGAACCAGCGCTACGGTGACCTGGGAATACGCAACGCCTTCGCCGGATCATGCACAGGTGCGCACACGCATCGTCGCCGCCCTGCTTAAAGAATTTGCAGAGCACCACAGTATGAGCGTCCAACATACTCTCTTCGACATGGGAAAGGCAGCGCTCGCAGCCGCTCCGGAGATTGCGAGCATCACACTCACCATGCCCAACCTGCACCATCTCCTCGCTGACCTGAGCCCCTTCGGCCAGGACAACCCCAACCACATATTCGTCCCTATCGATGAGCCACACGGCTACATCGAAGCCACGATCGAACGATAGAACCTATTCCAGCTCGGCCAGATCGGCCGGCTGGTCAATGTCCACTTCACCACCCTCAAAAGGCAGCACCATCAAAGGACACGGTGGCTGCGTCAGCAATGCGCGCGCCCCCCTGTCACCTCTCAGCGCGAGCAGATGCGGAAACGCAAAGCTGGGAAATACGGCAGGAATGCCTTGCACTCTCGCATACGCCGAAGCCACTATCGAGGGTTCGGTCTGCGCAGCAAAGCTCTCGATCAATGCGTGCAAGTGTGCGGCGGTAAGTCTCGGCTGGTCGCAGCTCAAAATCAAAGCACCTCGAGCGTCGTGCGCAATTGCTTCGAGTTCGTTCAACCCTGCATGAATGGAACTCGCAATCCCCTCCTCCCACTTTTCATTGATCACGACGATCGCATCATTCAGCGCGACAACCGCGCGAATGCTTTCAAGATGAGCGCCAAGCACAACAAGGACTGGACCGGCGCCAGCCTCATATGCCAGCCGGATCGAGCGCGCAAGCAACGTTTCGCCACCGTTCATCAGCAACTGCTTTGGTTGACCCAGCCGTCGGCTGGCTCCCGCCGCAAGAACGATGGCAGCAACAGAACTCTTCACGGCTGCCCTTCAACATCCGGTTGTAACATGATCAGCAATACCAGTCCCACAACGGCGAACATGCGGAATGCCGCCTCCTGACCATTCCACGTATGCGACTGCCACATCAGGAACCACTCCCCGCCTACGGAAAGGAAGGCAACCAGCCACATTGACATCGATAGAGCGAGCGCCATCACGGCGGGTCCCTTGGACGAGTTGAATGCGTCTGCCGGAAGCCGAAGCGCCTTAACCAGCCTCGCCATTCCCCACCACAGCAAAATGGTGTTGGCAATCTCCCACAGAATAATGCTGCAATAAAAAGCCAGGTGAATGGTAGGCGAAGTCAGCGCCCGCCAGAGACCGTGGTTGCCGGGAATCGTTGTGTCCATCATCAGCACATGGCGAACAAACTGATAGTTCGAATCGAAATCGGTGAGGTTATTGAAGACTACCAGCGAGGAGTAGAGAGCGATTCCCGCGAGCAGTAACAGCTTCGCCGCGCGTGTGATCATCGGACTCTCCCTGCGGCGGCAAAGGTTCTGAAGTATGCGGTCAGCGCATCCATAGTTGCGTCGTCGTATTCCGCGTGAGACGGCATCTCTGCGCCCGGTGTTACGGACGCCGGATTGCGAATGATCTGGCGAAACTGTTTGCCATCCTCATTGGCTTTCTCGCCAAGCTTCATCCAGGAGCGGCCGGCCACCGTACCTCCCTCGGCGCCCATGTTGTGGCAGCGAAAACAGTCCTGGCGTGCGATTACATATCCCTTTTGAACCGCTGAATCCGCAGGCCAGTCACCCCGCGGACGAATTGCACCAAACACCTCTGATTCGCCGCGCAACTCGATGCGCACAACGCCGAAAGGAATCTGCGGTTCATCTTCATGGGACAGTACCTTGAATGCCGGCTTGAAGATTGGATGCGAGATCAGGTAGGGCCCTATCGACCCGCCGTAGATTGACTTTGGCCACTGGTCGCGCAACTGACCATTGATGCGCAGAACGAGCAACGGATGATGCGCCACCAGGTAATCGTGCGGATAATTCCCGCGGTATTTGTCGTAGGCGATGGCAACGATCAACGGGTCGTCCTCCTCGTTGCCAAACATCCTGGCGAGCATGGTCAACGGCACCCCGCTAATCTCCGTCTTCCCTGAAAAGTTGGAATCGTCGCTTACCGTGTAACTCTCCTGCGGCAGGCGTAGCAGATCCTCGTAGCGCACATAGCGTGAAGCGCCGGAGGGCACCCCTGCAAGTTCTCCTCCCAATTCGAGATCGCCAGCTGAGGACCGCTCGACATGCAGGAGATTCTTGAAATTCTCCCGGGACGGCGCACCAAGCATCGCGCCGGTAAGCAAAATCAGTAAAAAGGCTTGGACCATGGCCTCATGCTAACTGCCCCCACGTCAAATGCCCAAAGAAAATCCCAGCTACGCGTGCTACATTCAAAAGCAAATGTCGCAGCTTACGTCCCCTGAAGAGAACCTTGCCGCCCTCGGTCTTGTACTCCCGCAGTTACCTGCTCCTGGTGGGAATTATGTCGCTGCCAAGCGAGTGGGCGTCGTTGTTTATCTGTCTGGAGTCATCTCCACCGGCCCCGACGGCGTAATCAAGGGAACAGTGGGTCTCGATCGTACCGTCGACGATGGCTATGCGGCAGCCTCAACCTGCGCTCTCACCCAGTTAGCAGTCCTCAAACGCGAGCTTGGCTCACTCGATCGCGTCGCCGAAGTTCTAACAGTGAACGGCTATGTGAACGCTGCATCCGGATTTCCGGACTCACCCGCTGTGATCAATGGCGCTTCCGACCTGCTAGTTCGCGTCTTTGGCGAGGCAGGACGCCACGTTCGCGCAGCCGTGGGTGTCAGCGCTTTGCCGCGCAACGCCTTGGTTGAGTTGCAAATGACCGTGAGGGTCACCGAGTCATGACCGAGCACGTACTCTTCGCCGAGCCCACTCATTCGGTGTGGGACCGCTCACTTGAACCCCGCCTGCACATCGAACCCGGCGACGAGGTTGCCTTCCAGTGCGTGGATGCAAGTGGAGGGCAGGTGCATCCTGGCATGACCACCGCGGAGTTTCTGGCCATAGACCGCACCCGCATTCACGCCCTTACCGGCCCGGTCTGGATTAACGGAGCAGAGCCCGCCGACGTCTTGGAAATCGATGTGCTGGCAACGCGGCATGCCGATTGGGGATGGTCCAGCACCCTTGCCGGTCTGGGCTTTCTGAAGGATCGTTTTCGCGAACCTTATCTATTTCATTGGCTGCTCGAAGGGGAGACCACCAGTTCACTCGCTCCTGCGATTGTACCGTTGCGACCGTTTCTGGGAATCATGGGCGTGGCACGCGCCGAAGACGGCGCCTTCCGCACTCGTCCACCGGGCCCCTTTGGCGGCAATCTTGACGTGCGTGAACTATGCGCAGGATCCCGTCTCTACCTGCCGGTCTTCAATCACGGTGCACTCTTCAGTTGCGGCGATGGCCACGCGGCGCAAGGAGACGGCGAGGTATGCATCAACGGCATCGAGTGCCCGCTGGACGTGACGTTGAGATTCAAATTGCACAAGCAGCAACCGCTCACCAGTCCACTCGTTGAATCCAGCGATGCAACCGCGCCTGACTCCGCCGCTGACTCCTGGGTGGTTGTGGAAACTGGAGCCGACCTTGCCGATACCGCCCGCGCCGCCACCGACCGCATGATCGATCTTCTCGTCAGCCGCTGGGGTTTCAGTGACGTCCACGCGTACATCCTTTGCAGCGTGGCTCTCAAACTCCGACTCAGCCAGGTTGTAAACGAACCCGTCTACACCGTGAGCGCCGCCCTAGCCAAACAGATTCTCCCTCATCGGAAGCTTTTCCCAACGAGATGACGACCGGCATGAAAATCAACAATCCTGAAGTCGTGGCTGAACTGCGTGAACTTTATCCTCGCTATGAACATGCTCTTGTGACCAACGATGTGGAAATCCTGGTTGAAATGTTTTGGGCTGGCCCGCAGGTCATGCGCTTCGGAGTCACAGAGAATCTCTATGGCCCCGAAGAGCTCGCGAAATTTCGCAAAGCGAGGCCATATGCAAATCTGGCGCGCACCATTACTCGCCTCGATATTGTGAGTTTCGGCTGCGATTTTGCCAGCATTACGCTGGAATTCGAGCGCACATCTCCCGCCGGCCCTGTCCGAGGACGCCAAAGCCAGGTCTGGGTTCGCCTGCCGGAAGGTTGGAGAATTGTTCAGGCGCACGTATCTCTTTTTCCACCGCGCAATGCTCATAAGTCTTGATTTTCGCTACGCGAAAACAGCGGATCTTTAGATGAAATTTATGTCATAATCGTTATTCTATTCACACCCCGTAGTTCAAAACGGCCATAAATCAGACCGAAAACGAGCTCAACTCGTATAGCTTCTGTTTCCTGTTTTTTGAAAGACTCAAAACGCGTAGTCCATTCAGCGTTTTTTGACATATCAAAAAACCTATGGGGAAAACTCTATTTCCGAGGCCCGCCACTTGAAGTATTCCATGCGTAATTTCTCCTCTCTGCTTTCCCGGCTGTTCGCGATTGCGGCAGTCACTGCGCTGTGTTGTTGTTCTTCTCTGTTGGCACAGCAGACACTCGGCGGCATCACCGGCGAGGTCAGCGATGCATCTGGTGGCGTGATTCCCAATGCCAAGGTTACGGTAGTAGACGAGCAGACCGCTCTCACGCGTACAGCGCTGACCAATGGTTCAGGAGTTTACAGCTTTGTAAACCTTCCCATCGGTTCCTACACGGTCACTTATACAGCCGATGGATACGATGTGCAGAAGACGCAGCACATCACGGTACAGGCCAACCGCACGGCAACTGTAAATGTCTCGCTCAAGGTCGGCCAGACCTCGACTACGGTCGAAGTGGAAGCATCGCCTTTGATGAACGTTGTAGACACCACGGTAGGGTACGTCCTCGATAAGAGTGAGATTCAGTCCGTGCCGCTGCCCACCGGCAGTTTCACGGGCCTCGCCACGCAGTCCACCGGCGTCACTGCCGAGTTGAGCGGCGGAACAGGCGCGAACTCCGGTCTGGGCAACGAACCCATCTGGGCCAACGGACAGCGCGATACTTCAAACTCATTCTTGTTGAATGGCGTTGACGCCAGCAACCTCTTCAACGGTAAAAGCACAAGCCAGGTATCTTCGGCGCGTGTCATCAACTCCACCGGCGCTCAGACCAGCCCAGGCGGTGCAGGCGGTGTCATTCAATCCGCCGCATCCATTTACCTCACAATCGGGAACGCCATTCCCACGCCTGCGCCCGAGACTATTGCGGAAGTCCGCGTCAACGCCTCAATGTACGACGCAACCCAAGGCTCCACCTCCGGGGCGCACATCGATCTGAGCACCGCCTCCGGCACAAACACCTGGCATGGCACCGCCTACGCACACCGCGGTACCAATTGGATCAACGCGGCCCCATTCTTCTTCAATCAAGACCCCGACGTTCCAGCGGGCGACAAGGTGCCCCAGTTGCACCGCTACATCGCCGGAGGCACTTTTGGTGGTCCCATCATCAAGGACAAGCTGTTCTTCTTCCTCGGTTACCAGCACCTGCACGTCTCGGATGCGGAACTTGGCGACTCATTCCTCGACGTCCCGATTGGACTGACCGACGACCGCTCTGCGAACGGTATTGCGAACGTGAGCAACAATTCCTTCGGCGCCAATACTTACCTTGACAACCCCGTTACCGCTGCACAAATCGACCCGCTGGCCCTGATTCTGTTTAACTCTCCCGCGCTTCCTGGCGAGCCTGGCAAGTGGCTCATCCCGAACGATGCTCTCAACGGAGCCGCACCAACCATCTCCCATTTGGACAATGCCTTCATCCCGGGAACAGGCCGCTTTACTGCGGATCTGGCCGTAGCCGACCTCGACTACAACGCCACCAAGAAAGATTCTCTCGCGCTCAAATACTTTTACCAGCACGATCCCACCGTCGCGCCCTATTCCTACTCCAGCGTACCCGGCTTCGCCGAGCATCTCGACTCCGGCGCGCAGGTCGCCTCCATCACTAACACCTATATCGTGAAGTCCAATCTCAGCACCACCCAAACTCTCGGCGTCATTCGCGAGAAAAACTGGGGTGACAATGAACAGGCGTTTGGCCCCGGCTCCATTCCTGGCGGTAGCGCGGGCACCGGATCTATCAATATGTTCGGATCAAGTTACTTCCCGGGCATCTCCATTTACAACGTATTGGGGCAGAATCAGCCCTCCGGAGTCAGTCCCGTCTACTTGAATATCGGCCCCAACGCCGAATCGCAATCTGCCAATACCGGAG
>Ga0187847_10001334_pt1 | contig 22583 bp, 23 predicted proteins | sample June2016WEW_4_10_FD_132458 | JGI IMG/M metagenome (GOLD analysis project Ga0187847, IMG submission 132458) | Peatland microbial communities from SPRUCE experiment site at the Marcell Experimental Forest, Minnesota, USA - June2016WEW_4_10 | ecosystem: Environmental > Terrestrial > Soil >...
CTGTCTTTCCGCCGTAGATGTAGTGATAGGAGATGCCCAACGTGGAGTTCTGCCAGTAGACTTCGGGAACGATTCTCCCCTCTTCATCAACGCAATAACGGGTTTCTTGTTCACTGCGATCACCAGTTACAAACCGGGACAGCGACGCAAGCAGGTTGAGAGGCACTTCGCGAGATTTGCGCATTGAACTGCAACCATGCTGACCGATTCCTGCATCGATTGCAAGTCCAGACCCTCGCGCAACCTGCTGCGAACATCGCCAGTAAACAAAAAGGCCACGGGTTGCCAACTCACCTGATCTTCATCTTGATGGCCCGTCCACTTGTCGAACAATCACCGCTCAAGGCAATTTAGACTATTGAGAGACCTGAGGCGCGAACGGAGAGTTCTTGAAAAAGAAACAACTGATTCTGGCTTTGCTGGTGCTGCTGGCGCTCGCAGCACTGCTCTATTGGGGACGCGACAGGATTCACTTCAACTTTGGCGTCTTCCGCGCCCAACTGGCATTGGCTAACTGGCGCAGTATTGGCATCGGTCTCGCCTGCATCTACCTCGGCTACATCATTCGCGCCATTCGATGGGCGCTTCTCATGAAGCACAACAAGAAAGTGCCTTTATTCTCGCTTCTGGGAACGCAGGTCATTGGCTTTACCGCAGTCGCGCTCATCGGCCGCGTCGCGGATCTGGTTCGTCCCTACCTCGTGGCAAAGCGCACTGGCCTCGAACTCAGCACGCAAATTGCCGTCTACGTCGTCGAGCGGCTATTCGATGCCGGCTCCATGGTCCTTATCTTCTCGTCCGTCATTCTGCTTGCTCCCGCCGGTTCCCTGCCCCATCCTGAAATCGTGAAGAAAGCAGCCTATGCGTTCCTGGCCTCCACGGTCGCAGGCGCACTATTTCTCGTTGCCGTCCGCCTCGCCGGTGGCCTCGTTGCCAGCTTTTTTCAGCACACATTCGGCCTCTTATCAAAGAATCTGGGTCTTGCCGCGGGACACAAGATCCGCACCTTCCGGTCCGGCCTTGACACCATGCGTTCCTTTTCAGAATTCGGCGTCATCGCCGGGTTGTCGCTGAGCATGTGGCTGCTCATATCGCTGGCTTATCTGGAGATAGCCCGAGCCTTTGTAGCCAGCCCGCCGCTGGCGTCCATGACGCTGGGCAAGTGCATGCTTTTGCTCGCAGCCAGCGGCGGCGCCAGCGTCTTCCAGCTTCCCGTACTCGGATGGTTTACGCAGATCGCCGCCGTGGCAGCGACTCTAGTCGGCCTGGGAGCCGCACCGGAGGCTGCCACAGCCTGTGCAGCCACTCTTCTACTCGTCACCTTCCTTGGCATCGCGCCAATCGGCCTCGTCTGGGCGCGCTTCGAGCACGTCAGCATCCGCAAAATCGCCTCCGAAAGCGAGCACGCAAGCGAAGAACTGGGCGGTGAGTAACCGTAGTCGCCGGCGAAAACACGCGCGCCTCCATCTTTTAAATGCCGGAATCCCCACCCCCTCAGCACGCTCACAACGATTCCCGCCTCTTTCCCGCATCAAATCGAAGCTGAAGTCAAGAATCCCCTATATAGTGGAAGACTGAAGATTCTATGAGCGACTCAAACTATCTTGGCGTCAACGAAGTGGTCCCCCAGACCCCTACCCCCCGCAACCTGCAGGACCGGACCAGCATCGTCCCTTCGCAGGCGAACGGGTCCACTCGGCCGCTGCCGGATCCTGGTGAGGAATACCGGCCGCGTCCTCCGATTGCCAATGCTGCACCTCCAGCCGCCGCCCCGCCCAACAAGTTGGCTCTCTCTCTCAATCACCAACGCACCGGAATGGAGCGCGCCGCGAGCATGATCCGCGCGGCATTGCCGTTCGTGCAGCGGATGCTGCCTCTGCTTGACGGAAACATTGGCACCGCCGTCTCCAATGTCCTTACCCCGCAACACCCGCAAGCCCCGCCGCCGCCGCCGGTTAACCTCGTGCCCCTCCAGGAAGGCCTCGCCGATCTCCGCGTCCAGCAAAGGGCTCTTCGCGACCAGGTTCTGGAGCAGAATGCCTCCCTCAAGCGTGTCGAAGACCATCTGCAGGCCGTCCGCGAAGCCACCGACCGCAACACCCTGGAACAGCAGGAATTGCTCGGCGACCTCAAGTCCGTGGGCAGCAAGGTCAACGTTTTTGCGTTCATTGCCCTGGCTCTTCTCGCCGCCTCCATCATCCTCAATGTCGTGTTTTATCTCGAGTTCCGCCACATCATTCCGTAGTCGGCGTGTCCCGGGCCCACAGTCTCGTCCAGGCACAATTCATCGGAATTGATAGCAAATATAACCTTTTGTGCAGTCATTTTTACTTAATCAATTTATTTGTTCATTATATGAATACAGGTTTGCTGAACATTGCACCCATTTACGAACTAGGTGACGGCTGATATTGCCAGTCGTATTTCCGTAGGGCTAGTATTCGGCATAGTTCACCGGGGTCTGCCTACAAAGTCCCCGTCTCATGCACTCAATGCAGTTGTTCCCAAGTTCACAGAGCTTCACCAACGAGCGGCGCTTACCGGCGCGCGTACACGGAGTGTCTCGTCATGGCGTGGTATGCCTACTGCATCGGTGAAAAACAAGCATTCCCAGAATTAGCCCGTCATCGTAAACCTGTTCCGATGGAATCTACCCTCGGAGTGAGCGGCAACCAAGTCTTCCTCTACCCCGCATGCGACCTCGCTGTCATCGTCAGCGAACATAACCCCGCAGAAACCCTCAACCAGAAATCCGGCGTCGATCATGCCCGAGTCATCGCCGAATGTTTCCAGCATTCCACGGTGCTCCCCTTCCGCTTCGGAACCGTCTTCAACGACGACGAGAGCCTCCGCAAGTCCATCCGCTCCAATCAGCGTCAGTTCCTCGGCAACATTGACAAGCTGAGAGGCAAAACCGAGATGCACCTCAAGATTCTTGTCGATGATTGTTGCGCCAAGGAAATCGAGCGGCAACTCCCTGCAGAGAGCGTGGGCCGCGGATATCTGAGCAACCTGCGTGAGAACGCGACCCGCACCCGCGAGCGCCAGACGCGTGCCCGTGCGGTCAGCTTTCAAATGCATCGCCTCTTCCTGCCTCTGGATGAAGAAGTCAGCTGCCGCCTTACCGAGAGCGGAAAGATGGTACTCGACATCGCTCACCTCATTGATCGCAAGTATGTCGAACGCTATCAGAACAAGTTCACCACCACCAGCCTCATGATGCGTGAGTGCCAGATGCAGCTTTCAGGCCCCTGGCCGCCTTATCACTTCGTCCACCGCCTCACCCGTGGCGCCCATGCCCAAACCGCGGCTTCTGCCGCTGTGCCGGCGGCCGAACCCACGGTGCAAATGCCCGAGCCGGCACTCGCCTGAAGCATTCAGCATTCACTAGAGAATCAAAGAGCCCCGGCCATCGCCGGGGCTCTTTGACTCTGCGCCGCAACAAATCCCGGAGCCTGCGATTAACTCTCGTTCACGGGCTTCCGGCGCGAAAGCACAAACGATTTACGCCGGTCCTTTGATGCGTGGTCTATCTTCTTCCAGAAACCCACAAAGTAATCTACTGCCGAGATCACTGAAACCAGCACGGTAAAGTAGATTGCTGCAATCGCAATCCACTTCACGGGAATAATCAGCACACCAAACTCCCACTGCATCCAGTGATGGGCCAGAATGGCGGAGACAATCGCCACGATCTGCGTAACGGTTTTCAGCTTACCCAGGTCACTTGCCTCAATCGTAAAACCTTCTGACGATGCAATCGACCGCAGTCCGGACACCAAAAACTCTCGCCCGATGATAACCACGGCGATCCACACCTTCACCACCTGCGGGTTGTAAGCCACCAGCGTAACCAGCGCGGCCGTCACCATAATCTTGTCGGCAATCGGGTCCAGCAACATGCCCATGGTCGTAATCTGGCTGCGTTTGCGCGCCAGGTAGCCGTCCAGGCCGTCGGTAATCGACGCCAGCACAAACAGGACGGATGCCGCAATCTCCTGCTCGCCGTTGCTTCCTTGCCACGGGAAGTGCGCCGACAGGATCCAGAGAAGGAGAGGGATCATGACGATCCGGCTCATCGTGATGGAGTTCGGCAGGTTCATGGGGATCGCGCTTGCCCGGAATCACGTCTCCGGTGCTGCTCCATTATTGCACTGCGAATTCGATCCGCGCCCAGCGCCTCGTTTTCCGCCGCCTTTCTCCGCGCGCCTCGCGCCCAACACGATGGTGTAGCATAACTTCCCATGGTCCTGATTGACACTCAGCTCACTGCCGGCCAGGTACTGCGGACGTTGCACAGCGATGAGCCGTTCCTGTTTCTCGGCGCTGCCTTTACCACCGTCGGTCTTGTGTCCATCGGATTCTGCGTGTTGCGGCGCCGTTTCGATGCCCTCCTGCTCTGGCTTGCGGTCTTCGCATTCCTTTATGGCCAGCGCTTGTGGCTCGATTCCGGTCTGCTCCACCTCACGCTGGGGAGCAATGAGTTCTTTAACCGCATCCGATGGGCAGTCAATTTCATGGTGCCTATCCCCGCATTTCTCTTCTTCCAGGCGGCCGGGCTCACTCCGCGACGGGGAAAGGCCATCACCACGGCTCTGTGCCTTCTGTTTCTCGGTCTAACCCTGGGAGTCTTCATCTTGGGCCGCCTGCAGGCTCTGCACACAATTAATAATCTCGTTGTGATTGCCGCCCTGCCGTGGATACTGGTGCGTACCTTTCTCCAGGGCACACACGATCACGACTATGTGATCCTACGCCGCGGCCTCACCTGTTTTGTTGTGCTGGCGATCTGGGACAACACCCTCGGTCAGAGGATGCACATGCCCTCGATCGAACCCTACGGTTTTGCAATTCTGCTTGGCTCCCTCGGCTACATTGCCGCGCGCCGCTCGCTTAAGCGGGATGTGGAGCTTGGTGAAATCCACCAGGAACTGGAACTCGCCCGCCGCATCCAGCTCTCGATCCTTCCCGGCGCTTTTCCCTCGTCCGCGAACTTCCGCGTTGCCGCCCGGTATGTCCCCATGACTTCCGTGGCCGGTGACCTCTATGACTTTCTCGTAGCGGACGACTCACAGGCCGGCCTCCTCATCTCCGATGTATCAGGCCACGGAGTTCCGGCAGCCCTCATTGCCTCCATGGTCAAGATGGCTGCCATCTCGCAGCGCGCTCTCTCGGCTCACCCCGCGCAGTTGCTCGCAAGCATGAACGCAGCTCTCTGCGGCAATACCCAGGGACAATATGTCACCGCGGCATGTGTGCATCTCGATGCCAAAACCCGCTCGCTCAGCTATGCTGCCGCCGGTCATCCCGCCATGCTCATGCTCCGCAACGGCGCGGTAACCGAAGTAGCGGAAAACGGCCTCCTTCTCGCCGCCACTGAACTCGCAGCCTACTCCGAAATAACCCTTCCTCTTCAACCGGGAGATCGATTCCTCCTTTACACTGACGGCCTCATTGAAGCGCGCGACGCCCAGGGCAAGCTCTTCGGCGAAGACGCGCTGTCCGCCGCTCTGCTCGCCACCGCAGCTCTCGCTCCACATCAGGCAGCCGACCACATGATTGCCGCAGCGGAACATTGGGCCAAATCCCAGGACGACGACCTGACCGTACTCGTTTGCGATTATCTCGGCGCTCAATGAAGCGGGCCAATTGAAGGACCAGCCCCTCAGCCATCATTTCCCAGCTTTGAATAGGCTGAGCGAATAATGATGAAGCAGGTACTGTGCCTCATCGCCGTCGACAGGCCCGAGGAACAGGTAACTCCCCACTCCCGATACAACCAGCCGGCCGCGGAAGAAATAAACTCCACCAGGCTCGGCCGTGAAATGCACCAGTTCCATGGGGTTATCGACCTGCTTCAACCAGGCACACAAATGATGCTCTCCGGGTTCGACAGCAACAGAGAAGTAGGAATGACTCACGTTTGCGCCCGCCCATGCGCCGTCAATCCCGATTCTGGTCAGCCCCGTGTCTTGAAAGAAGTAAACCAGCGCTTTTCCCGCCTGGGGCTGAGCCAGTTCATGCTTCGTTTTATCCTTGTTCACTTCAAATCTGACATCCGCCGGACCGCAAGCTGCCGGTAGATCAGCAGCCCACGCATGCGCCAACGGAAACGCTGCAAGAATCGCGATGATCAGAAATCTTTGCATGACAACAACCTCGAAAGTGCCTTACGGAAACACAGGCTGCGTAGGCTGGTTCGGCAGCGTCGGCATCTGCGAGTGTCTGTGTACAAGGCCAAAACCCACAATCGCAGCAACCACAACTCCGCTAACGCCCGCAATCGCAATTGCCTCGAACGCCCCGCGCGAAACCCCTGTGTGCAGACACACAACATCGCTAAAGACCACCGGGGTTATCCCCGGATCGTTGTGCAGCTGCAACCCAAACGAATCCGGTTCTACGCGAACAAGCCTTCCCCCGAACACCGTCCCATTCTGTAACTCCACGCCAATCCAACTGCCTAAATCCTGCTTAAGAATTCGCTCGCGAACCTTCTCCGGAGTTAGCGGCTTGGCTTCGGCAAAAGGTGCTGACAGCAATCCCACGGAGAACACCAGTAACATCGCAAGAAGTCTCGTGAAGGTACGAGTTGACCTGACCATCTTTCTCCCTCCGATCTTTCATTGCATTAGAGGGCAAGATTCCGTCTTTGGTTATGCGCGCACCAAAGAAGAACGGGATGAGCTGAAAGCCCATCCCGTTTAATCACTCCATTTGCATTCACTCGCAGCGAGTCAGGCGTAAATCCCCCGCTGCTTGATAGTGAAAGCCACACGATCGATCGCCAGCATGTAAGCCGCAATGCGGTTATTCACGTTGTGCGCTTCCGCATAGCGGACAACGTCATCAAAGCTGTCCCGCAGAATTGTCTCCAGTTGCTCGTTCACAATGGCTTCTTTCCAGAAGTAGCCCTGACGGTCCTGCACCCACTCAAAGTAGCTCGCCGTCACCCCGCCCGCATTGGCTAGGATGTCAGGCACAATGAAGATTCTCTTCTCTGCCAGAATCTCATCGGCCACTGCCGTCGTCGGCCCGTTCGCGCCTTCCACCACAATGCGCGCTTTGATCTGGTCGGCGTTGCGGCTTGTAATCACGTTCTCCGTCGCCGCCGGAATCAGAATCTCGCAGTCGGAAACCAGCAACTCTTCGCTGGGCATCGCTTCTGCCCCGCGAAATCCCAGCGTCGTACCATTGCGTTGCTTGTAGTCGAGGAGTTGGTGAATGTCGATGCCGTTGGGATTCGAAAGCCCTCCGTCCATCTCCGCAATCCCTACAATCTTGTACCCGCGCTCCATCATCAGCCGGGCAGCATTCGATCCCACGTTCCCAAACCCCTGGATCACCACGCGACAGCCGTCAACCTGCATCTTCAGGTAGCGCAGGCTCTCGTCGCAAACCACCAGCACGCCCCGCCCGGTGGCCTCAATCCGTCCGCGCGACCCCCCAATGTTCAGGGGCTTGCCCGTCACCACGCTCGTCACCGTATGACCCATGTGCATCGAGTAGGTATCCATGATCCACGCCATGGTCTGCTCGTTGGTGTTCACGTCCGGTGCGGGAACATCCTTCTCCGGCCCAATGAAGTCGATAATCTCCGACGTATAACGACGGGTCATGCGCTCCAACTCGCCCTGGCTCATCTTCTTCGGGTCGCAGATCACTCCGCCCTTGGCTCCGCCAAACGGAATGTTTACCACCGCGCATTTCCAGGTCATCCAGCTCGCCAGCGCCCGCACTTCATCCAGCGTCACATCCGCGGCATAGCGAATACCGCCCTTGCCCGGGCCCCGGGCAATCGAGTGTTGCACCCGAAATCCAGTGAACATCTCAATCTTGCCGTTATCCAAGGTAACGGGGAAGTGAACAATAATCTCCCGCGAAGGGGTGCTCAACATCTTCCATAGCCCCTCTTCCAGGTTCAGTTTGCGCGCGGCAAATTCAAAGCGCGCGCTTTGTGCCTCCCAGGGGTTAATCTCCTGGTCCAATGTCATTGTCGGAATCGCAACTGCCATATACCTCTCCAGTTCCCTTCCCAATTTCCCTTCATTGCCGGCCGCAACGCGAACACTCTCAGGGGAATCAGTCCATTCGCAAGTCTCAGATGCCGCTAGGTTTGCTCCGGAATATTCCGGCCCTCCCCTAGGTTCCGATAGGGGTTCTCGCCTGTCGGCTCCTGTTGAGCTTCCCTGTTGATCTGCGGAAGCCCAAACCCCTGTGAGTCTAGGCCCGCCGCCGGAACACAGTCAAGCCATCCTGAACCTGCTTCAAAACCTCTGTCCGCTCGCTTTTTCCATTTGAGTATCAGCTATGAATCCGGATGTCCAACCAAAATCGCTTTAGTTCCTTCCACACTCGTTGCGCAGTCAACGCTCATATGCCCTCCTTTCGCATCCTCCGCACCAGTTACACTGGGGTCTGTGAAAGCCTCTGCCCATCATCCCGTCCAACCCAGCCGCAAGGAGTTTCTCGCGCTCGCCAAAGAGCACACCCTCGTACCCGTCTGCCGCACTCTGACGGCCGACCTCGAAACCCCGGTCTCCGCATTCCTCCGCGCCGCCTGGCCTGAGCGCGAGTGCTTTCTGCTTGAATCGGTCGAGGGCGGCGAGCAGGTGGGCCGCTATACCTTCATCGGCCTCGCGCCCTTCAAGCGCATCGTCGCCCGCGGACGCGAAATCACCATCACTGAAGGCAAGCGCGTCGTCCAGGTCGAAGACGATATCTTCGCTGTCCTGCGTCGCGCACTCAGCGGCCACAAGGCCGCCCGTTTGCCCGGCCTGCCCCCATTCACCGCCGGCGCAGTCGGTTTCCTCAGCTACGACGCAGTCCGCCAGATCGAGCGCCTCCCCTCGCTTGCCAAGGACGAACTGGGCGTCCCCGACGCCTGCTTGCTTTTCTTCGATGAAGTGCTCGCCTTCGATCATGTCCGCAAGGAGATCAGGCTCGTAGTCACCGCCGACGTCACGCACGGCAAATCTGCGGCCAAGGTCTATGACAAGGCCGTCCAGCGTCTCGATGCCCTGGAGAAGCACCTCGGCCAACCTCTCCCCAAGAGCATCGAAAAAAAAGGTCGAATCCACGGCAAACTCAAGGTTACCCATCGCACCAGCAAGAAAGACTTCCTTACCGCTGTGAATCGCACCAAGGAGTACATCGCGGCTGGCGACATCTTTCAGGCCGTCCTCTCGCAGCGCTTCGACGTCACGCCGGAAGTAGATAGCTTCCAGGTCTACCGCGCCCTCCGCACCGTCAATCCGAGCCCCTATATGTACTTCCTCCGCTTCTCGCCCGACGGCCCCCTCGGCCGTGATCCGGAAATGTCAAAGAGCTTCTTCAAAAGGTCAAAGGTGCCCAGGGTGATTGAATTGGCTGGATCATCCCCCGAACTACTCGTCCGCGTCCACAAGGGCAAAGTGGAGTACCGCCCCATCGCCGGCACCCGCCCCCGCGGCGCCAATGAGAAGGAAGACCAGGCACTCGCCGACGAAATGCTCCACGACGAAAAGGAGCGCGCAGAGCACGTCATGCTTGTCGACCTGGGCCGCAACGACGTTGGCCGCGTAAGCCAGTTCGGCTCCGTCAAAGTTGACCGCCTCATGTTCGTCGAGCGCTACTCCCACGTCATGCACATCGTCAGCACCATCGAAGGCCGCCTCAAGCCCGAACTCACCGCCGTTGAGGCCCTGCGCGCTTGCTTCCCCGCCGGCACGCTCTCCGGAGCACCGAAGGTGCGTGCCATGGAAATCATCGAAGAACTGGAACCCAGCCGCCGCGGCACATATGGCGGCGCAGTTCTATACGCAGACTTCTCCGGCAACCTCGACTCCTGCATCGCCATCCGCTCCATGCTGGCCACTGGCGGCGAAGGCCACGTCCAGGCCGGCGCAGGCATAGTTGCCGACTCCGTCCCCGAGCTCGAATACCAGGAGTCCATCAACAAGGCGCAAGCCGTAATCCGCGCCATCCAGCGCGCCCGCGAAATGTAGGGCCAGATGACAGGTTGCTGTTGACACGTTACAGATGGCGGATTGCAGCGACTCGCGCCCATGATCGAAGTTCAGTTGCCGCGCGAATGAGAGCGTGCTTTGTATCAGGGCCTGACTTTAGTCGTGCCGATAAATCCCATAAAATACGCGGGCTTCAGCCCCGGCGGGATGGTCTTTATACCCTGAATCTAGGCGCATTCCGAATCGTCTTCAGGCATTCTGCGAATACGATCGATCTCTTCTTCAATTTCCTCTTCACTCGCAAAACTCGTGCCGCATTCCTCGGCACGCTGCCATCCCTCGCGCAGGCTGGCCACCGCCTTTGCGCGACGAGCATCGCGATCTCCCGTTAAGGAAACTTGACGCATAGAACACCTTCTTCGTCCACCGTAGACAAAATCGCCGCGCCGGTCAATCGGTCGCGTCGGCCGCGGACGCGGTTCCCGGTTTGGGCAGCAAACCCACCGCGACGCATGTGCTTCTAAATAAAAAGCCAAGGTTTGCCGATGTATTGGAGCATGCCACTGTCGTCTAACGCTCGTGAACCATTGATCCTGCTTCCTAAAGGAAGCACAGGAGCAGCGGTCCCTGCGCCCGCGATCCCACCTCAGCAAGCTGAGAGTGGCTGCGCCTACAACCTTACCCGCGGACGATTTCTTTCCACAGGTGTCGACTCTGCCGATTTTCCTGTTCCGGCTCTGAGCGCCCGCCTGCCTCTCATCACGCCGGGAAGTAACACTGGCCTGAGGATGATCCCATTCCGGGGCATCTCGCCGATGAACGTGCAAGTCCCGGTTGATTTGATCTATCTCGACCACGACTGCAACGTTCTCGATGTCGTCGAGTTGTTTCCCGTATCCATCGCCTCAGCTTCCAGAGTGCCGGCTGCGAGTGTCCTGGCGGTTCCAGCCCACACCATCAGTACCACTGAAACCTGTCGCGGGGATCGATTGACGTTTTGCTCGTCAACTGAGATTGCGGAGCAGCTACTGCGGAATGCAGAATCCGAGACCGCCACGAAGGCGATACAAGACGCCGCTCCAGACGATGGTCTTTCGACACCCAGGCAGCCTGGGAAAGTCCTTCCCTGGTTGAGCCCTTCCACCCCGGCTTTCATTGAAGAGAAACCTCTCAGCGTCATTCCTCCGGCTACGCCGGTTCCCCCGTCAGTCGCCGATCCTGCCCCACACGCACCAAAACCAGCCAAGGCCTCGAAGAGTTGGCTGCAGCGCTTGCTGAATCCCGATCCACCCGAACCACGAAAGACCCTGCGCGTGGCCTCGCCTTCGCTCACAGCCCACTTCTTCACCGGCGGTCCCCCTAAAGCCCACGGAGTTCGCGACATCAGTCCAACGGGAGTTTTTCTCTTAACTGAAGAACGGTGGTATCTAGGCACGTTAATCGGGATTACGCTCACCGATTCACAGTTAAAGGGCCCTGAGCGCTTCATAACCGTCACCGCCAAAGCCGTACGCTGGGGGAACGACGGAGTAGGCCTGGAATTTGTCTTCGCAAAAGAGAATGGGGGCGTCAAGGGAACCGCCACCAAACGAGAAATGGAGTACTTCCTCCAACGTGATAGGACCGCCGCGAATTAAGGTTCGCCTGTCCCGGATATCGTCGTTTGAAAACAAAACCAGGCACAAACAAGACTTCGGTCGAATCTCCGTCAATTTGGAAATTGCATCACCACCCGCACCTAGTCCCCCGCCCCAAATAACCACCTGAAAAAACGCACAATGGCGGAGTGCTTCTTGATCGGCTTCGTCGGCGCAGTCGGGGCCGTCGTCGCATCCGTCCTGGCGGCAGCCGCAGCCGCTGGCGCACCCTCTTGTCCGCTATAAGTCAGCGTCCCCGTCGATCCCGGGCTCGCGCTCACTACCGGCGCTGGCGTCGCCGTCAGCCCCTCACTCGCCGCAAGAGGAAACTCATTCCCTTTCGGCGCATCGGGTGGGCATCCGCAAGGCTCTTTCTCCTGGTCAACCACCTCATGCAAACTTCCGTGCTGGAACATCACCCGCTGCCCCGGCTGCACCCGGTAAGCCCCGCCGTCAAACACGCTCGACACCAGCACGTAAGGCGCATTCGCCCCCGCGTTATCCACGCAGGTATCCCCGTGCTCACCCAGCCTCACCTTCACCTCCGCCGCGCCCGGCCCGTCAATCAGGATGCGGAACTCCGGCGTCATCAGAACATCGGCATTCTTCACCGGCGCCTCCGTGGTGGCAAAGCTCATCTCCAGCGCCCCGTGGTCCATCGCGATCAGCAACCCAGGCAACTCCCCGGTCGCCACGCCCGAGTCCGCGGCCAGCTTCACCGTTGTTGCAGCGCACACCCGCAGCATGCCCCGCCGCGGCAGAATCACCGGTGTCGTCGCCGCTCCCGAAGTCACGGTCCCATTGGCCCCAATCAAAGCCCTGCCCCGTGAAACTTCCAGCGCGCCCGTCACCGTGGCCGCCGAATCAGGGTTCTTCGCATCCAGAGGAACAATCGCAATCGGCCCCGCCGCGGCAGCCGGCGCCTGCACAATCGGCGCATCCTGTGCATGCAGTGCAGAAGCAAGACACAGAACCACCGCGACGGACAAGACCAATCTCATAAAGCGAGCTGCGTTTGCGACTTGTGTCACGATATGTATGGGCGCTCTAAAGAGGGCGTTCATGGCGGTTCAACTGCACCTTTAAAGTCGTTTCGCTCTTTCGGCGAATGAATGACTGCGTCGCGGGCGAGATGAACCCCAGAAAGCTACCGCCATCAACCGCCACTCCAACGTGAACATACTCATTCGTGTTCTCCAGCAGTTCCACCTCTACTTGGTACTTCTTCCGCCCAGCCTCAACTATGTAATTCTGCCCCTCGTGCAACTCGGAGATAATTTCTTCGCAGGATTTCGCAGACCACAGATTTGACTCAGCATCAGCAATCGTCTGCCACTCGTCTCGCTTACCCATTCCGTCACATCCCCAAGAAATTCCGGATCATCTGGTGCCCACCCTCGGTCAGCACGCTCTCGGGATGGAACTGCACGCCTTCAATCGGCAGCGTCCGGTGCCGCATCCCCATAATCACTGATCCATTGGCTGTCCCGCCATTTTCGCGGGTTCGCGCCGTCACCGCCAGTTCCCCCGGCAGCCCGTCCTCCGCCACAATCAGGGAGTGGTATCGCGTGCATGTCAGTGGTGTCGGCAGTCCGGCAAACACGCCCTTGCCGTCGTGCTCCACCGCGCTCGTTTTGCCATGCATCAGGTGCTGCGCACGCACCACCTGCCCCCCAAAAGCCTCGCCAATCGCCTGGTGCCCCAGGCAAACGCCAAGAATCGGCACCTTCCCCGCCATGTGCCGAATCAGCGGGACCAATATTCCCGCCTCACCCGGCGTACAAGGCCCCGGCGACAGCAAAATCCGCTCCGGCTTCAGCGCTTCCACCTGCTCCACCGTCAGCTCGTCGTTGCGATACACCTCAACCTCCGCACCCAGTTCCCCCAGGTACTGCACCAGGTTGTAAGTAAACGAGTCGTAATTGTCGAGAACAAAGACCATGCTTTCCAGTGTAGATGAACTCTGAAGACTGCGCCGCGTCCGCGCAATCATGCGGCCCTCGGTTGCGCGGACCGCCTCAATCTGCAAAACTGGCCTTGAAAGCATTCCATGCAATTACCTATGGTTCTTCACTTCCTCATTCAAGGCCGAGTCCAGGGCGTAGGCTTCCGCTGGTATGTACACCGCGAAGCCAGCGAGCTCGACCTGCGCGGCTGGGTGCGCAACACCGAAGACGGCGATGTGGAAGTGCTCGCCCACGGCGATGAGCCCGACCTCAATGAACTCCGCGCCAGCCTCCGCCGCGGCCCTCGTGGCAGCCGTGTCGACCGCGTCATCGAGCACATCCTTGCTGACAGCGAAGCCGCCGGCCTCTCCTCATTCCGCATAGAAGGCGCCTGGTAGCAAGGCAAACCTTCGCTTACTCGGAGTTCGAGAATGATCCTCAGTAAGTCCCCAGCCAATATCCGCATCTCTTCGCCACATGTCCGCAGCCGTTGGAAGCGTCTACTGGGTTGGACCACCGCCCTCTTCGTTCTGCTGTTCGTGGCCCTTGTATGCAGAATCGAATGGATCGCAAACAGGCCTTCACCGGTTCGCACAACCATCACTCCCGCGGAGATCGCCGCGGAAGACGCCCTCCTCAAGCAATCCGGCCTCGTGGTCCATGACGGCAGCTTCCTCGAACCGCACCCCTTCCAGGCGCCATGGACCTCCCGCTCCCTGCTCACACCATGGAGTTGGTCCCACCAGCCCGCGAACCGCGGCATGCTCGCCTCGCATCGCGTTCGCGCCGACCTGCTCCTCGCGGACCTCGACATCCTTGAACCAGTCATGGAGCGTGCATACGGTGGCTGGGACAGTGCCGCCGCGCGTGGCTGGAATTGGAATCAATGGTTCGCGGATTGGCGAAAACAGCTTGCCGCAAAGGGTGCGAACAATCTCTCCTACGACGAGGCCTTTGCGCCCATGGATGCCCTCTTCGCTTTTCAGCGCGACAACCATACTTAGATCCCGCTCCTCCGGAATCGGACCAGCGGTGGCTCGCAAACCGCTATCCTTGCCAGTGAGCCGGCTGCCCCCTGCCTCCAGATTCGCGCTGCCGGCGGTACCTTTGCCATCGATCCCAGGGATGCAGGCCAGCGCGTCCGCGCGGCAAAATTATGGCAAAGCGGTGCGTCCAGTTTCACTAACGCAAACTATCTGTCCATGCCCACCTCCTATGGCGCCCCGCAGGCGGTGCATTGCGGCAGCACCTGGATTCCGCTTCATCCAATTGACGCCCGCCATGAAACCGGCTGGTCCCTTATCCCGCAGCAACTCTGGACCCACTCCCGCCCCGACCCCGTCCGCATCGAAAGGCTCAACGGTGGCATCATCTATGCCCTCCTTCCGTCCTTCTACTGGCAGAACTACGAGCAAGTTTCGCGCCAGGGATGGCCGCAGCGCCAGCAGGCAGATCGCGTTCTCATCGTGGACCTGCGCGACAACGACGGCGGGGAAGCGGGATACGGAGTTGCTGCGCTGAAGGACTGGATCGACGAAAACCGAATGAAGAGTTTCCAGGATTTCGGCAGCCAGCTCGGCACCTCCTGCCTCTTTGCCGCGCTGACTTGGAACCGGCAAGCCCGGGACTCACCCACCATCCGTCCCAGCCAGGTGGAGTGGCTGCAACAACTGCTGGATCGCATGGCCCAGCCCTATCCCGCCGGATGCCCTCGGTCGGTCAATACCATTCCGCCGCAATGGACATATCCCCAGCGCCGCTTCAATCCAAAGCCCGGCGACCTCCGCATCATCGCGCTCGTTAACTCCCACTGCGGATCAGATTGCGAATTCATCACCATGCAGCTCGCTTCGTTGCCTGAGACAATCGTCGCTGGCGTCAACACGTATGGGCTCGGCCAATTCATCCAACCCGGCTATTCCGTGCTCCCTCACACGGGGCTCGCGTATCGCATCGCGCAAGGCAGAAGCAATCACTATGGCGACGACCGTTCCTATGACGGCTATGGTCTCGATGTCGACGTGGTGCTACCCGAAGTGAACACCCTCAACCCGGAGCAATTGTCTGAATTAGCAGAAGTCGTGAGCAAGCTCTGAAATCGCAAGCCGGCAAGTCGGGGCGCATCTGATGGCCGCATCAAAACTGAACTAATCCGGATAACCCTCGCCCGCCTTGACCACCCGAATAAAATGATCTGTAAACACCGCCTGCCCACCCGGCAGCTCCACCTTCGGCATATGGCAGCTTACGCACTTATCCTTGCTCACCGGGCAGATCTTCGGCGTCACAGCATCAGCCGTCACAGCAGCGGTCGCAACCTTCCCCGACGCAATTTTCGCAGGGCTATGGCAAGCCAAACACTTCGCGTCATAAACAGCGTCATTATGATCCACGCCCTGGTGCGGATCGTGGCAAGCCAGGCAGCTTATCCGCGGATCGTTTCCGATGAAGCATCGGCTGTGCTCAAGTCTGTAAGGCTGAAAGCGCACAAACGCCGGTCCCTTCCAGTGGTTCCGCATCACCGTATCCCACGTCCGGTGGCAGCTTCCGCAAAAGTCCGACACATTCTCCGCATCCATCTTCTTGAACGACTTCGGCAGCGTCTTGAAGTTGTCGTTCACCGCATCGGCCATATGCTGCTGCGCGCCCACATGGCAGCGCTCGCAATCCAGGCCCGGCCGCAGCGTATCCAGCGTCAGCTTCGCCCCCTCCACCGCTCCCGATGCGTGGCACTTGAAGCACTCCTCTGTCTCCCAGATGGGCAGCTTGCGCCCCATCGCCTCGGTCAAGTTCGTCGGCGTAATGCGCTGGTCTCCCGGCGTAATCCCCAACCGCTCGCCGCGCGCAAAATACGTCATGTAGCTCTCGTACAGATGCCCATCCTTCTCCAGCACCCAGGTCTGCGAATGCGTTCCGAACATCCACTTGATCGGCAGCGTCATCGTCTCCGTTCCATTCGTAACGCTGTATGTGCTCTGTCCATCCTTGGTCTGCACGGTGTATGAGTAGCCTCCCGCCTGCGCCGTCAGATTCGGATGTTTATCCAGCACCGGATTCTCGCCCGCCGCCTCCATCGCATGCCGCATCGGCGCATGAGAATAGTTCGCAACTACTCCCGCGTGGCAGGTCGCGCAGGTCACTGTCTCTTTCTTGTTCTTTGCCTCCTGACCGCACAGGAAATGCCCGCTCGCCCACACCAACAGCAGGCAAGCCAGCGCGCCCGTCCGGCGCAATTCCACCAGCCGTCCCACCCCGCGCCATGCCGCCCTACTTTGCCAGGCTGCGGCAAACCATGTGCTCACGGTAAGCATCCTCTCTTCGTCCGGTGCGGGAGTAAATCGAGGCCAGCCCCAAATGCGCCTCCAGATTGTCAGGATCATTCTGCAGCACCTGGTTCAGCAAATCGGTTCCCCGTTTCACATCCCCAATCTCCGCCAGCGACCGCCCCAGCGCAAGCTGTCCCATCTCCATATCCGGCGCCTTGGCCACAACCATCTCGGCCTCCGGCTCCGCCTCCGCATAGCGCCCTGCAATCATCAGCGTAAATGCCAACATGGCATGCGCTTCCACGTTACCCGGCGCAATGGCAACCTCGCTCTTGAACTGCTCAATAGCCAGATCCGGCGAATGCGGAAACAGCAGAAATCCATAGAAAAAATGAATGCCCGGCGTCGCCGGATACCGCGCAAATAGCTGCGTGAACAGCCTATCCGCCAGCTGCGTATTCTCCTCCAGCAGCGTATAACCCGCCGCGCCCGCCGCCTTGTAGAGCTCTCTGTCCCCCGCAGCCACATCCTTGGTCAGCAGCGGCGTCCGCATTCCCGCCAGCCCCAACCCAACCAGCACATCTTCATCCAGAATGTTCTTTGCCGTAAAAAACTTGTATTGCGCCAGCGCATCCTGGAAGCGGCTGCTCCGCGTCAGCAGTTCGGCCAAATGATAGCGAAGAATCTGCTCATTACGCGGCTGGTTTGCCGCGCCCTTGGCCACCGCCTGCTCCAGATCGCGCAGCGCCTCGTCGTAAGCTCCGGTCTCAAACTCGCACAACCCGCGCAGCGCCAGTCCCGGAGGCACCCCCGGCTGCAGCGCAAGCAAGTGGTTGAACGCATCAATCGCCGCCGGATACGCATTCGCGCTGTACTGCAGCATGCCGAGGTAAAACCATCCCTCCGCCCAGTCCGGCTTCACCTGCTCCGCCTGCCCATAGAGATCGATAGCCAGCGGAAGGTTCCCACTATCCCGTGCCGCCGCCGCCCGCGCCGCCAGGTCATCAAACTGCGGAGCCGCCTCCTGCGTCTGCGCGCTCCCTTGAACTGTACCCATGCAGGCCAGCAACAGCAAGCAAACGCAGCCCCGCGACGATCCCCAACGGGACCCCGACCCTGCTCTGTTGTCTTTGGAGTTCGAGGCGCCCTCTGTGATGGCTTTCGAAATGGGCGCAAAAAACATCGCCGGCTTGGATTCCTCAGGAGAATTCACTTCCGGCGCGCAACATCCCGCACCTAGCAACCCATACTAGCATGCCTCTGATTCCCCTCGGGACTCCCGCGCGCCCATCGCGCTGAGCCACGCTCTCTCCGCAAACACTTAATTAACTAAAGAACAAGCTGCCGACCAAATCTCTAGTTCTTGGCCGGGCTGATCTTCGGGGACTCATCTTTCTCCGAAAGGCTCCAACGGAGGGTTCTCCCAAGTGCGACCAGGTCGGCGCGGATGTGTTCGGCCGACTGTGAGATCAGATAATCCACGTAGTGCAAAATAGGACTCCATTTGGGCTGGAGAGGGCGCTTGTTGCGGGTGTAAACCCCGGCGGAGTTTATTGATCCGATGCTGCGTGCCGGAACAAAGGTACGACTGACTATCCTTAACTTCTCCTTCCGTGAGGAAAGCATACTGAGCTGCAACCAGAAGAAGTCTTTGTTCTTTCCGAACATGGTCTCCATGGCGGAGCCGGAGAAATAGCGGAGCCAACTCCGTTGTTTCGCTGGCAGCCTGTCAATTTCGTGCGCGGCCTGAGGATGGAGCCTGCAACCGAACCAGGTATGTGCATAGTAAAAGGCGATCGCCGCGTAGGTCCGCAGCAATGGTGGGTGTGTTTCCTTCCAGTTCTCCCAGAAGTGTTCGTCGTCGGCATGGGCATGAAGGAAGAATGCCAGCTCGAGAACATGACGGATGATCCATTCCTGGAGGAACAGGTTGCGCAGGATGTGAAGCGTGAAATGAGCAAGGTGGTCGACGGGACTCAGGCACGAAAACGAGAGGCCGTCGACTTCTCGCGTCGTGCGCCGGTTCCAAAACAATTCGGTGCCCGGAACGGGGATGTGCGAATCACTCTCGTTCCACAAGCAGAAGTGCAGTTCGATGCTGAGCGGCATTTCAGGATCGTACAGATTTCCCCTCCACTTCCAATTGCCAAGCCGTACCAAAGCCGGCTGATGGTCAGCGCGGGCATAGCTGATTTTTGCGTCCGATGGCAGATAGCCGATGGCCTCGCACGCCCTGCAAGCGGCATCGATGCTCTCAGGAGGGCAGAAGATGTCGAGATCGGATTGCGGCCGAAGCCGCGGGTCCGCAACATAATCAGGCGCCTGGGTGAATCCCTTGATCACAACATGCTGCAGGCCAGCCGATTCAAGTGCATGGGCCGCTTCCCGGTAGGTGGCCTTGACGCGCTCGAATCGTAGAGCATTGTCGGCCAGGTTTTTCGCGAGCCGCTCCCCAACCCAAAGCGGCATTTCCTTTATTCGGAGTTGCGCAAGGGGCAAGGTTAGCTGCGCAAGGTCACAGAAAGCCAGCAGACGGGTCCATTCCGCATCTGAGAAGTTCGCGAGTAGCGTGGTATCGGGATTACTCAGCTGAAGTGCCGAGAGCAGTGCCTTCACCTCGGATGGGATGCGCAGCTTTCTCGCGTCGAATTCGGGAGTCGTTGTGCGCATCGAAGGGCTGCTTCCTGTATTGGCCGGATTTATGGCTTGCAAAATTGGCATGGGATGGATGCACATCGTGAGTGCGTGTACATCTCCGGCTCGCCAAGGCTTCCCGCTGGGGCATCAATGCCGCCGATGTGCAGGATGCCATACAAACTGCTGTCGGCGCAAAAACATCGCCGGCTGGATTCCTCAGGAGATTTCACTTCCGGCGCGCACTTATCCCGCACCTCGAAACCCATACTAGCACGCGATGGATTGCCCTTGTGGTCTCCCACACCCGTGGTCGCGGCGCAACACCTCTCGGCAAAGCATGCCGTTAGCCGTCCTATACTGAGCTCATGATGTCTTCACGGTGAGTTAATGCGTAGAAGTTTGATTGGTCTCGGTGTGTCTTCCGTCGCCCTGCCATTGCTCTTGGTGGTCTGGTACTTGGCGGCTGTAGGGTGGGAACCAATGGACGCTCTGACGATGGTTCTGCCCCAGGGTGTACGGAACACAATCAGCCACGAGCTTTTAGCTAGAGCGAATTTTGATGCGAAGGGCTTCCCGGCAGCGAGGCGCGCCGTGAAACTCAATCCCGCGAGCGAGGACGCATGGACGATGTATTGCGCAACCGGCGTGCGCGACGGGAAAGATCTGGGCGGAGCTCTTCAAGCTTGCTCCCATGCAGCGTCAATGACCGACATGATGTTTCACGCTCAGGTAATCGCTGAAGCCTATGAGGAAGCGCATCGGCCATGTGACGGCTTACCCGTTCTGAAAAAGACGATGGGAGAAGAGAGAGTAAATAACATCAGCCCAATATTCAGCGTGGGCCGCTTGGAGGCGACATGCGAAGAGATGGAAGCCGCCGAAACGCACCTTCGCGCGGTCGTACGACTTCGGGAGGAAGACCTTCGCTCCAACAATTGGGAAGACCGACCGCCGGGGTCCGATGGGACCCCGGACACGTATGAGAAGGCCTTTCGCCTTTATCTGTCGGAAGCGAGGCAGAATCTTTCTGCACTGCTGACCTTGCGCCACAAAGACGCGGAGGCATTTCGTATATGCCGCTCCGCTCTGGGAACTGAACTGAAGCAATGCAGCTGCCGATTCAAGCCGAGGGATGCTGTTGTTTGCGATTCTTCGGCGACGGAATGAGACTTACTAAGTTGCGCAGCGCAGACGGGTGGCAGGGCAGGTAATTGGACCATCCGCCTCACAGGATCTCCACAGATGCGTGCCGAACCCGTACACTCCTCCAGCTCAAATAAACCCATCTGCGGTAGGCAGGGACCCGCAGTTCCCAAGCCAGGGTGAGAAGGAAACAGGTCAAAATTACTTGCATGCACAGCAGCCGCAGAACCGTAGTGACCATTTGGTGGGCCGCAGCCCACATTCTGATGCGTTCTACCAGTTTCACGTCGCGGGGATCCTCTGCAAACCGCGAATAGAAAATTTGGCGTAGGTCGACTCCATCCAATGCCAGGATTTCAGTCAAAAGCGCATAAATTAACAAATCGACAGGGACCTTCCTGGACGTCTCGACAGCACCCGCACTTCTCTTTTCTCTCTGCAGCAGAAGCTTGATCTTGATGGCTGCCCACGTCAATCCAAAGGCAGCGAAGATCTTTCCAATCTCTCCCGGAACTTCTTCGATGTAGCTTGACCATTCTTCGCTATAGCGGTCCCGCTGTTCGTTCGGCAGCCTGCGAACTGCGGTCGCAATGAGCTTCTTGGTCAGGAGCGGTCTCCACGCCCTGAACTCGTCGGCCAGAATCTTGGAACTCGCCGCGGCGGCGATGACTCCGATGGCTTTGATTATCGAAGCTGCCATACAGGGCCTCCGATCATCTCCGTAACTTCCATGTAGGCGGCGCGGGCACTCTTGGCGCCGAATCCCGTGAGTTGGTAAAGCCTGCGGCGCGGCCTTCCAAGCTCGTGAGGGTCGCCGGACTCCCACTTGCTCTCAAGCCATTCGGCCTGCTCCAGGCGCGCGAGGATCGGGTAGAGCGTTCCGGACTGGAGCCCGGTTCTCTTCGCAATCTCCGCGCCTGAAAGTTCCTCGGGCTGCGAGTTCGTGAAGGCACCGAGAACTCGAAGGGTCTGCGTCGTAATTCGTGGAATTTGATGCCCCATAGTCGTAATTCGTGGAATTTGATGCCCCATAGTCGTAATTCTACATAGGGTGGTGCTCAATGTCAAGACTGTTCACCACGAGGAAAAGAAAACACACCCAAGACGCCCTAGAAGTGACCATTTCGTGGTAAGTGGCCCGCTGATCCGGATCAGGGACTTTGCCCCGATCAAGGCTCGACGAGCGTGCATTTTCCAAAAATGCCATTCGCTCCGATCCAGCCATTGATTCCACCGCGATTATTGCCGATCTGGAATCGTTCACCCCGGATGGCCTTCACGATGTGAAGGTATTCAGCACCCCGCACCTTGCAGAGCACGATGTCTCCAACCGAGAGAGTGGAACATCGACCGGCGCAACTGTGCAGAGGTGGCCAGACTCGATACGCCCCTTCATCGATGCGCCTCGCGGGCGAAAGGAAAAGGTCTCTCCAGCGCGAAGCTTTTCAATGGAATGTGTCGCCCACCCCATGCACACAAAGCTCTCACCGCACGTAGGGCAGGTGGTATCCACACACAATAAGCCCCCTCTAAATGCAGCGATTGACCCGACTTAATTTCCCGACAGTCAATAAGTTGCAATATTTTAATCCTATCCATCAAGAAATCAATTGACATGCCTCCAAAAAGCAAGCTATTGTGCGGCTGCGTTTTATCTCACCCCCGGAGGTAACTCAACGTGAAATCCAAAATCCTTCTTCTGGCAGCAATTGCTTTGCTGTCCGCGCCCTCAACCTTTGCTCAAGAGTTCGTCCAGTGCCAAAGAGGAACCCTGGCAAGCTACATCGCGCTCGGTTCAGGCGGCTGCATGTTCAACAGCGCCCTCTATCGCGATTTCACCTACACGGTCGCAACCACCAACGCTGTCTCGGCAAACGACATCATCGTGGATCCAGTGTCGGCCCCAACCACTTCGAATGAGTTTCTAGGGCTCAATTTTTTGGCTCTTACGACTCCCTGGAGTGCCGGCGTCGACACGTCCTCCGTATCGGTAATTGGGTACAACAC
>Ga0187847_10001342_pt1 | contig 22435 bp, 17 predicted proteins | sample June2016WEW_4_10_FD_132458 | JGI IMG/M metagenome (GOLD analysis project Ga0187847, IMG submission 132458) | Peatland microbial communities from SPRUCE experiment site at the Marcell Experimental Forest, Minnesota, USA - June2016WEW_4_10 | ecosystem: Environmental > Terrestrial > Soil >...
CGCAAGGACGGGATGGGATTTGCGGTCACCACACCATCGGCTCTTGAGGAATACGAGCAGATCGAGGTATTCACCGGCTTGGGCGGCGCATTGTATGGCCCTACCCAGCCCTCGGGTCTGTTCAACTTCGTAACCAAGCGCCCCACCGACGAGCAGTTCCGCGAAGTCGAGCTGGACTATGAGGGCGAAAGCGTCGGCACGGTTCACGCCGATCTAGGCGGTCGCGTGGGCCCGAATCACATGTTTGGCTATCGCACAAATATCGTGTTGGCGGATGGCACCGGTTATGTCTCCGATAGCCAACTGCGTCGCCAGTTGGCCGCGATTGCGCTCGATGTACGTCCCTTCGCCCATACTATCGTCGAAGGCAACTTCAGTTACTACAACTTGTTCCAGCACGGATACCCAGGCTGGTTTATATATTCACCGACTACGACCCCGCTTTCCGTAGCCGGGTCCAAGAGTATCTTATTGCCGGTGAACGCACCTGATCCGACTCGCCAAGGTTATGGGCAGTCCTTTGCCGGCGTGGACATGAACAATCAGATCGGCGAAGTTCGGGTGAAGCACGATTTCAGCTCGAATTGGCAGCTTGTCGTCGGGGCGCTTCACCAGATTGCCAATCGCAATATCAACACGCCGGTTAACGTGCTGAGTGACAACAAGGGTGACTACCAGACGTATTTTGAAGACGCGTTCCAGGCGACCTTGTCCCCGCGGTTCCAGGTCAAAAGCGACTTAGCATACTTAACCGGCAAGTTTAAGACGTGGGGCATCGGCCACGACGTAGTGATCGGAAGCACCGGCTACAGGTTTGCGACGTGGAATACCGCCGTCCCTAGCGGCACGCTACAGATCACCAACCCTTTCCACGCGACACCCCTTTGCCCAGAAGCTCAAACTCTTGCAGCGGGTCCGGGAGTCAATCCCGTTTGCACGCCCAGCATTGCCGTTCCTCTAATTGATGTGGAGCCTTTGACTGGTATTCCCATGTTCACCAAGACCGAAGAATCGAATGGCATCTACGTTGCCAGCATCCTTCACCAGCAGGGATTTAGTCTTGGCGATACTGTTACGCTTACCCCGCATTGGCTTTTGAGGGGTGCTGCCAGTCAGGACTGGACCTGGACTAACAATTACGCGCTCACTCCTACCTGTACGCCGTCTGATTGTTCGGTTATAGGTAACGCCAAAACCCCCAATTTCGTATCACAAGGTGTTAGCTCCACCGGAAGTATCATTTTCAAGCCCCGCCAGAACATGACCGTCTATGGAACCTTTGCCGACAGCCTTCAGGCGCCCGATACGCTTGTGGTAAGCAGCGGAACGACGGTAGTTCTTAACTCCGGTCAGGCTCTTGCACCGTATCGCGACATCGAGGAAGAGGTTGGGTACAAGCTGGTATTGCGCAAGATTAACTTCTCGACCGCCCTGTTCCATATCAAGCGGCCATACATAGGAAATCCTGTGAAACTTCCCCTGAGCGCCTGCGGCATTGCGACGGGTACTTGCGCGATCAACGAGATCACCGGCAATCAGATCAACTACGGTGCTGAAGCCATGCTCTCGGGCAGAATCTTCGAAAGCCTGATGATTTTAGGCGGCATTACCGTGCTGAACCCGAAGCTCACGGACACTGGGGTCGCAGCGACCAATGACAAGACGTTTGTGGGAATTCCCGACTATAAATCCAACATCCTTGCCGAGTACCACCTGCCTGTGATGACCGGCGCGTTCTTCAATTTCGACTGGCAGCATGTAGGCCGCCGCCCGATCGACGACATCAACAGTACCTACGTACCTCAGTACAACACCTTTGATGTTGGCGTCCGCTACACTGCTAAGATCATGGGGAGGATCGCCACATGGCGGGTCACTGCAAACAACGTCTCGAATGTGCACTACTGGTCGACGGTAAACCCTGGCAGTCTTGTGGGTCTGAGCAGCGGCAGCTATCTGGGACACTTGGGTGAGCCGCGTCTGATCACGGCGTCCATGCGGTACGACTTCTAAACGGAAACCGGACGCTATTCGTCCAATGAACAGAGTCTTATTTATTGGCGCGCAGAGAACCCGCTGCGACGAGCCCCTCTGATGTTTCATGTGTCGCTGAGGAAGAGTTCCTATGTCGAAAAATGGATGGCATCGTTCTCGATCCGCTGGGTATGGATTTATTGTGCTCTCGCTTTTTGTGTCAGCTGCCAAAGGGCAGAAGTCAGGTTGCGTGCCGTCCTCCGGCCAGCACCTCATCATCTATCGCGCCGGTAGCCTCACTCGCGCTTTCAAACCTCTGGAGGCAGCCTTCACCTGCCACACCGGCATAGAAGTAAAGGATATGGCAATGGGCAGCGTGGACGCTGGCCGGCAGATCACCGCCGGAGGCCAGTCCTGTGACCTCTACGCACCTGCCGATTATTCTGATATCGATCTGTTCATGAAACCTGCGGGCTACGCGAATTTCAACATCGTCTTTGCTCAGGGAAGGATGGTGCTGGCGTATTCCGCGAGCGCTGTCGCTGAGAAAAAGCTGCCGCCCATTGTCGAAGCCGGCGGCGTTGCGTTTACCCCTCCGGGCTCTATTCCCAAGGCCTCCGCGAAGTGGTACGAGATTCTGACCATGCCGGACGTTGCCATTGGCGGCGGTAATCCGTTTCTCGATCCCGGCGCCTACCGGGCCTACATGATCTTTCAGCTTGCAGAGGACTACTACAAAGTGGCGAACCTTGCCAACAATTTGATGGAGCACATCGTGATCCCCGGTGCGGACCATTCTGTTCCTGCTGTTCCCGCACTGGGCAGGCGATTTGATTTCCAGCTTATCTATGAACACAGCGCCCAGGCTATGGCCCGCGCCAATCCGGACTTCCGGTACGTGGACTTGCCCGACGAGATCAACCTCTCTGATCCGGCCAGAAATTCGTATTATGGGGAACATGCGGTGGTCGTTCTGCCCGGCCTGGGCACTCCCCAGAGCGCCAAAACCGTAGCCGTTCCGGCCACCCGCGTAGCATGGGGTATCACCTTGCTGAACAACGCGCCAAACCGGGAGAACGCAGTCAAGTTCCTGCAGCTATTGTTGGGCCCAACCGGAGCCGCAATGCTTAAGGACAACGGTCCTGCACCCATAGAACCACCGTTTGTGAGTTCCGCCGACTTTCTCAAGCTTCCCGAATCACTGCGGCCTCTCGTTAAGAAATTGGGCAAGTAAATACCCACATGTGACGGAGAAGAATTCTTGCGTCTCAAATCTGCGCTCGCCCTCTTCTTACTGATAGTGACTTGTTCACCGGGAGTCGCACAAAAACGGCTCAGAATGTCCACAACCACCTCGACTGAGAATTCCGGCTTGCTGAATGTGTTGTTACCGCCTTTTGAGAAGCAATGCAGTTGCCGCGTCGATGTTGTCTCGGTTGGCACCGGCAAGGCATTGAAGCTGGGGGAGGCTGGTGATGTGGATGTGGTGTTGGTTCACGCGCGCAAATTGGAAGACCAATTTGTTGCCGATGGCTTTGGCGTGAACCGCCGCGACGTCATGTACAACGACTTCGTTATTATTGGTCCCGCCGATGATCCCGCCAAAGTGAAGAGCGCAAGAACGGCAGCCGATGCCTTCCGCCGCATCGCCAACACGCGAGCGACATTCATCTCACGCGGAGACGAATCGGGTACGCACCAGAAAGAGAAGGAACTCTGGTCAGTGGCAGGTATCACTCCCGTGGGAAAATGGTACCAATCCATAGGGCAAGGTATGGGGGAGGCCATTATCATGGCCACCGAAGAACGCGCTTACACACTCTCCGACCGGGGCACCCACAATGCCTTTAAACATGGCAAAACGGACCTGGTAATCCTGTTCAACGGCGAAAAGGGGCTTTTCAATCCGTACGGCGTAATTGCCGTGAACCCCAAGAGGTTCCCGCACATCAAATACGATCTCGCCATGAAGTTCATTGACTACATCATAGGCCCGGAAGGCCAACGTATCATTGCCCATTATCAGATAGCAGGTGAACCTGTGTTCTTCGTTTACCCAAAATGAGATTGGACTAGAATGAGCTTTTTTGATCAATCGCTCCAGACCGCATTTTCCCTGATCTTCTCGGCGGATCAGGATGTTTATGCTGCAGTATGGACGTCGGTCAGCATAGCCATTTGGTCGATTGGTTTTGCCTCGTTGTTCGGCATCCCCGCGGGCATTGGCATTGGAGTTGGACAGTTTCGACTGAAGCGCAGCTTGATGGTAATCCTGAATAGCCTCATGGCAATGCCCACGGTAGTAGTCGGACTTCTGGTTTACGGGCTGCTCAGCCGGCAAGGGCCGATGGGGAAATGGGGCCTGCTTTTTACAACTAAAGCCATAGTCATTGGCCAAACGATACTCGCCATTCCCATCGTCGCCAACTACACCCTGAGCGCCATCCGGGCTGCTGACTTTCGCATCGTCCCTACCACGCTCACGTTGGGGGCGAGCACCATGCAAAGCTTGACCCAACTCACCCGCGAGGTTCGCTTTGGCATCTTGGCCGCGATCATTGCCGGATTCGGGAGGGTCATCTCCGAAGTGGGGGTGGCCATGATGCTCGGAGGCAATATTCGGGGCTATACCAGGACGATGACCACGGCCATCGCCCTGGAGACCAGCAAAGGCGAATTTGCCTTTGGTTTGGCCTTGGGAATCATCCTGATGTCGGTTTCCCTCCTCATCAACATCGTTTTGACTTTCATGCAAGAGAGCAGCCGCGCATGAATGGCTTCGACTACCACTTGACGGATATCCAGCTCCGCTACGGAAACATTCTGGCCCTGGATGTAGATGAGCTCTTGATCTCGGGCGGGCGCCTTCATGTTCTCGCTGGTCCGAATGGGGCCGGTAAGAGCTCTCTCCTCCACGTGATGGCCTTCTTGGAAAAACCCAGCCAGGGACAGGTTGTATTTCGTCGAACTCCCATCGTTTGGGAAAAGAGAGAACTGCGGGAGCTTCGAAAGCGAGTTACCTTGCTTCACCAGCGGTCTTATCTTTTTGGTGGGAATGTTTCTTCGAATGTGGCGTTTGGACCCCGCGTAAGAGGCATGAGCAAAGAGCAGGTGTGTTGCTCGGTACAGGATTCTCTGGCGATGGTGGGACTGGGCGGCTTCGAGTCCAAGAACGTAAAACACTTATCCGGGGGTGAGGCCCGCAGGGTTGAACTCGCCAGGGCGCTTGCGTGCAAACCAGAGGTATTGCTCCTCGATGAACCATTGGCGTACGTCGACCGCGAGAGTAGAGTGATCATCGAGGAGCTGATTGTTTCTCTCGTTCTAAAGGGAATGACCGTGGTTATGGCAAGCCACGACGAATGCATTGGCGAGCGGATGGACGGGGACACAATCCATCTCCAGTATGGGAAGATTGAGCGGATTACCAATCGGCCAGTTGCGCCAGGAAGCGCCGGTCACCGTTAGTGATATGCCAACCTACGAACAAGCACGGCGCCTGATCCTCGAGAACATCACACCTCTGGGATTGGAGTTTGTGCCAGTGATTGACGCTCTGGGCAGAGTGACCGCTGAAAACATAGTGGCACCCTGGAACCTGCCTTTGTGCGAAAACTCAGCCATGGATGGTTATGCCGTGCGAGCGGCGGATTGTCGGAAAATAGTCGGCCTTCGAGTCACTGGGTACGTTCCTGCCGGCTCTCTCGCGGTCATTCCCGTCGAGGACGGCTGTGCCATCAAGGTCATGACTGGAGCGCCTGTTCCTTCCGGAGCTGACACCGTCGTACCCGTGGAAGAGGTCGAGGAACGCGATGGCGAGATCTGGATTAACACCCCTGTCCGCGAGCACCAGCATATTCGTTTTGCTGGTGAGGATGTACGCTGCGGCGAAAACATAATCCCGTCTGGAACAGTCATTCGAACGCCGGAGATCAGCATGATGGTCTCCTGCGGCAGGGCGGCGGTTGCGGTTCATCGAAGACCGCGAGTAGCCATTCTCTCCACCGGTGATGAACTCATCGGAGTTGGAGAGGTCCCTGTACCAGGCAAGGTCGTTGACAGCAATGGGTTGTCACTGGCTGCCGCAGTCCAGGAATGTGGGGCTGTCCCCGTGGTTCTCGGTATCGCGCGGGACACTCGCGCTAGCCATCTGGAAAAAATGACCCAGGGGTTCACCATGGACCTCCTGATCACTTCTGCGGGGGTGTCGGTAGGGGAGCGGGACTTTGTGCGGGAGGTACTCGCCGAATTGGGGGTGCAAGAGGTCTTCTCCCGGGTTGAGATGAGTCCAGGAGCACCCACCACTTTTGGCCTCAGAAACCGGCAGCCGGTCTTCAGTCTTCCGGGCAATCCCGTCGCATCCTTAATTGTCTTTGAGGAGTTCGTCAAGCCGGCACTCTTGCGACTGATGGGTCACCGCCGCGTGTTGAAACCGTTCCTCCGTGCGAACCTTCAGGACCCGGTACGGAAAAGGCTCGGCAAGGTCAAGTTCTTGCGCGTCAGGCTCGAGTCGAGGGATGGGAAGATGCTGGCTTTCAGTGCGGGAGACCAGAACACCGGGATGCTGAAGACTATGCTCTTGGCCGACGGCATAGCTGTGCTCCCGGCGGACCGCAGTTCGTTTTCGCCCGGTGACGAGATCGACGTGCATCTCATCTCCGCAACTTCGGAAATGCTGGAAGCATAAAGAGGCCATTTCGGCTGCGAGTTTGACGGGGTTTGAGCCAGGCCACGGAGCGTTCTATCAACGCAAGGGCGTCAAAACCCGAGCAGGATCAGCCTACCCTTTTTGCTCAGGTCCATAGACTAGTGAGTAATGGCGGAATTTCCGAGGCATGTGCGATCCGACTGACCCGATGATCATAACTGCGATCAAGATCGGGAGGCGGTAGCTCCACGCAAATGGGATCACACACAGCAGGGCGAGTTTAAAGAGCAAAAGCAGGCCCCAGCCCTGGTGGAAAACCTCCAGCGATGGGTAGGTTTCGATCGTTGCCATGCCGACTCCACTGCCAATCGCGCCAAAGAGCAGCGGCCGTAGTTGATCGACGGAGGCACCAAACGCGTGCCCTCCAACAAGGATGCTTATGGCCACAATGTGAAGTGTCCGGAACGCAATCTTCCAGATGCGCGCATGTGGGATCGCGTATTTCTTTGTCTCCGATTGAATCTGTAGCCTGCCTTCACCACTCATGGATAACAACGTTTTCCTGCTCTTCTGTGTCCTGAAGGACATTACCATTCCAGAACCACAGCGGTCATCTATCCTGGACGTTGAACGTCGCCGGGTTGGTCTTTAACTTCGAATCCTAGCTTGCAGAGTGCCCCTCTGACCGCCGGGTCCGACAGCAGCGACACGAACTTTCGCACCGGGGAACGATGAGACCGGCTTTTGGGAATCACAAAATCATAATGCTCCACCTGCAGAGGCAAGAATCCAAGTCCGTATTGTCGTGCGACTGTCTCGATTGCGACGCCCCAGTCGGCACGGCCCTGCGCAATGGCAACGGCAACCCCACTGTGCGTCTTCGCCTGATTGGTGTATCCCGGTGGCTGACAGCCGTTCAACAGACGATCAATCAGAATGCGAGTGCCGCATCCGGCGTTCCGGTTCTTTAGCAGGCAGGAAGGGTCTGCAATCGCTGCTGCTGCGGCTTCTTCAGCCGACCTGCCTTCAAAGCGCGGATCGTCCGGTCGAAAGACAATCCCCTGCAGGCGCGTGTAGCCCGGAACGAGTTCGAGATCATCGGTAAGAAACGGGAGATTGTACTCACCTGTAACCGGATCCATGAGATGTATTCCGGCGATATCGCATTCGCCCCGTTTTGCGGCAGCCAGTCCGCCATTGCTGCCCACACTGAGAGTTCTTACCGACAAATCTTCGCTCATGAGGCGTCCGACGAGCAGTTCGAGACCGACGCAATGGCTTCCAATTATTACCAAATCCGCCACTTTGTGATGCGCGCCAATCAGAGTGACGTCAACTTCCGTGCCTTCCAGAACGGTTTCCAACTGCGAGCCGACCGCGAAGAAACCATCGGCTTGCCCAAACGCGGTGACCGATCCAGATCCTTTGTTGGCCGGGTATGCCACAAGTTTTCCGTCCAGTCCGCGGATCAGCGAGACCATCACAAATTCTGTCCGCCCACGATCCGAAGCGACGCGCACGGCGACCGTGGCTTTCACTGAATCAGGACGATCAGCAGGAAGTCCGGCAAAGGCTCGAATCACCGGTGCGACGAATTCGTGAAACGTGAAGATAGCTGAAGTCGGGAAACCTGGAAGAATGACGACTGGTTTCCCATCCGTGACCGCAAGGCACAGGGGCTTGCCAGGTTTCAGCGCCACGCCGTGGACAACAATACCGGGCCGGGTGAGTTTACCGATGGCGTGGTAGGCCAGATCGCCTGCCCCTTTGGAGGTTCCCCCTGAGAGCAACACTATGTCGTATTTCAGCGCCCGTTCCAGCACGGCGGCAATGTCGCTTTCGATGTCGCGAGCGATACCCAGCTGCACCGGTGTGCCTCCAGCCTCTTCGACGGCGGCTGCAAGGATCGCGCTATTGGAATCGTAGACGCCACCGATTCGGCCGGGTTCGCCGGGAGCAACCAATTCATCGCCAGTCGAGAAGATGGCGACTGTGGGTTTGTGCCAAACATGGACCGCCGCAAGTCCAATCGCCGCGAGACAACCAATTTCACGCGAGGTCAGAACCTGGCCTGCACGAAGGATAGTTTCTCCCCGTGCAATGTCGCTGCCCGCTGCGGAGATGAATGCGCCTTGTGCAACGGTCCTATCGACGTCAATCTCAACGTGGCCGAGTTGCTCGCGCGCTTCCGTGTACTCGACCATTACAACGGCATCAGCCCCGCGCGGAATCATGCCACCCGTTGCGACGATCGTTGCGGATCGCTCCGCAACTTCCTCCAGAGGCAGCACGCCCGGTGTAAGAATCTCGAGGTTGAGCCGTAGGGTGCATGGCTGGTCGTCTGAGGCTCCGACAGTGTCAGCCGCCCGCACGGCGAAGCCATCCACCCGCGATCGATCAAACCCCGGAACGTCGACATCGGAGACCACGTCCCGCGAAAGAACGCGGCCGAGAGCTATTGCAAGCGGGATCAGCTCTTCTCCCAGGGGCTTCAACTCGAGGTGCTGCCGGAATCTCTTTTCTGCTTCGTCACGCTCTATTACTTCAAGAAACTGTTGCTGTTGCGCCGCACGCAGCAGGGCCGAGTTTGACCTCTGCGCCGTCATTTGCCTTTGCCTTCCGGGCCATCGGCCTCGTCATACATGTAAGCGTCAACGGACGCCCCTGATGCATAACCCTCCAGGGGTGCAGGTATCAGTACGAACCCATCGGCGCGGGCAGCGGAAACCAGCCCGCCAGAGCCAGCCGAGCCCAGCGGAATGGCTTCACCGGAAACCACGCGCACCTGACAGAACTCGACGTCGCCAATCGACGAAACAATCCTGCGTCCCACCGGGAGACGCCGAACACGGTAGGGAAGCTGAGGACTACGCCCCCCGAGCCTACGAATCAGGCGGCCAGCAAACACATCGTAGGCGCACAGGCAATCCAAGGGGCTGCCGGGGAGCAGAATCACCGGAACGCCTGCCACGGACCCCATCCCGGTCGAACCCCCAGGCCGCATCGCTACTCCGTGAACAGCAACGTTGCCGACCGCAGCCAGGGCTAGTGGGGCCACGTCGTCAGGGCCAGTACCGGTGAGCCCGCAAAACAGGATGACATCCACTCCCGGACGAGCGATCAGTTCGGCAATGGGGGACTGTTCTGAGGGTGCGTATGTGCTAGTCTCCATCACTGCTCCATCACGAGCGATTAGAGTTCGCAGCATGGGACCGTTTGCGTCACGCAACTCGCAATTCGGGGAAGCCTTACATCCTGTAACGATGAGACGAACTCTGGGGCGCCGAACGACACTAACTTCCGTGATGCCGAATGAGGAAATCAACCCGAGGTCCGCGGGCCGCAGTGGGCGAGAGTTACCTAAAAGGAGCGTTCCTTCTCGCGCTTCCTGACCCCGATGACTCACGCCGGAGCCTGGAGTGATTGGCCCAATCAACTCGGCTGCGTCTTTTGCAGCGCGAGCCAGATCAAACGGAGCGATGGCGTTCGCACCCTGCGGAATTGGAGTGCCGGAAGAGACGAGAACCGTAGAAAACGGCGTCAGTACATGCGGGTCTTCCTGGATGCAAAATGAAAGAGGATTGTAGCTGCAGGCACCGATCGTTTCGGTGCACCTCAAAGCATAGCCATCAATGAGGGCGGTATCCACTGGCGGCAAGTCCTTCGGGGACACAAACGGCTTCGCGAGGACACGACCGGCGGCTGCTTCGACCGGAACCTGTTCAGAATCGAACGCGTTCGAATGACTATCAATCCACTTCGTCGCGTCTTCCACGGATGTGCGATTAGAGAAGCCCTCCAGTCGAACATCCCGGAGAACATGAGGCGGCACACCAGACATCGAATCACGTCCCATCAGCTAATTTGTTGTGGCACGAGAAGCTAGCTCGTATTCTACTTAAAGATTGTATTGTCGATGCAGAATGAGACTGGAATTCCTACCATTGAGTTCGCACAGACGAGCGGTAAGAAGGCACGGTTCGCGACCATGCGGCACTCGACGATCCTCCCGCACCTGGCACGCCCTGAACCGACAGGCCAAGAAGTGTGACAATGATCACAGGCGCATGTGATTCCACGCCTTGCGGCAAATTCCCTTCCTCGATAATATCCGTCCAACTTTGAACAGATGGTCAAAAAAGAGAAGCGGGACCATTTGAAGGCAGAGCGGATTCCACGGAACCGCTCTTAAACGGGGACGGCACCGTGGGGGTGCCACTTATAAACAATCACTGTAGCTTAAAGATCCACTTTGCAGTCGTTGTCGCATATTGCTGAAAGCGTCCGCGCCTGGGTGTTTTTTCCGCTGGCGCTTACACAGGTGGCGAAGAGGGCTCTGGGCCGTGATCGTTACTGACGCCGGAATGACGCTCATTGCGGCGCGAACGTGAAAGAGGAAACATTTTCAGAAGTGTGCGCAGGAATGTCTTTGGATAGATCCCGATATAAGAAGGAGTTGTTTAGATGAAATCAACACCAGGAAGCGAAAAAGCAATCTGTCGGATGGCCCTCTGTTGCGTGGCTGTGATCGCACTGCTCGGTTTTGCGAGCGCAACTGAAAACGGGGCTTGCGTCTATCCCGTCGGGGTCGAAACCGTTATGACTGGTATGGCGCCAGGACCGGGCGGCACCGAGTTCTACGAATACACCGCCTTCGTTGCTGCGAATGAAACCGTCAACACCGCGGGATCGAAGGTTCCGATTGAGTTCAAACTCCGTGTGTTCGCCACCGCTATCAAGTTCAGCCACACTTGGGACCTTAAGGTGTTGGGTGCCAATCTCGACAGCAATGCCGCGATTCCACTTGTTTATCAACAACTCCATGTTCCGACGGGGCCTGCCTCGACTGAAAAATTTTCCAAGTACGCCATCGGCAACGTAGCGCTGGTTCCGCTCTCACTGAACTGGCACGCTGGTTCGGCGCATTTCGTTCTCGATGCAACACAAATCTTTATGCCGGGTTCCGCCTACTCGCAGGCCGACGCTCTGAACATCGGGCAGCACAACCTCGCGTACGGTCCTGCTCTCAGCGTGACGTTCCTGCCACACAAAGGCAGAACCGAAATCAGCTCGCGTACCACCTACATTATCAACGGCTTTGACAAGCAAGCCCTCCCGGTGGCCTACCATAGCGGCAACGAATTCATGGATGAATTCGCCGCCATGCAGATGGTTTCGAGAAAGGTCGCACTGGGCGTAGCTGGCGCCTACTATCAGCAGACGACGGACGATCGTGCGGGCGGGTTGCTTGTGCATGGGGACGGCAATCGCGGTCGCGATCTTCAGATTGGACCGCAGTTCCGTCTGAATGTCCCGCATGGCGGTTTTGCGATCAAGTATTTCCGCGACACGCTCGTAGAGAACAAGGCCCGCGGCGGTACGCTCTGGATGCAGGTTGCAGTTCCGTTTAACGGATGGAATAGAAGGAAAGAGATGTAAGCACCGACGTCTCAATCAGAGAGCGGCCACTGCCTGGCAGTGGCCGTTCTCTTGGGATACGAAGAACGCGGAGATTGCGAGCGCCCGCCCGATACTATCAAGATATTCCGATTCATCCGGTTGATTGCGCCTTCAAATCACCGTCGGCGTCTTTGCGTACTGCAGAGGTCAAGCACCCCAGGAAAGCTGCGGCAGAGGCAACAAGAAAACTTGTGTGAATGCCCTTGAAGAATGCAGCGGGTGTGTGGTGAGTCAGAAAACTGGTAAAGATTGCGCCCGCTATTCCAACACCCAAGATCATGCCCGCATTGCGCGCCGTTGCCAGGACACCTGCCGCCATACCTTGCCGATTCGCTTGGGCCGCACCCATCAACGCACTGTTGTTGGGGGCAATAAAAATTCCCGTACCCAGCCCGGTCACGCCCAGGGCCACATCTACAAATATCATCGAGGAGTCAGCACCGAGGCGCGAGAGCAGGAACAGTCCTGTACCCAGAAGGGCCATTCCGAGAGTCGCAGGCCGTCTCGTGCCAATTCGGTCGGACAGGATGCCGCTGAGCGGCGCGCAAATTGTCATGATTGCTGGCTGGATCATTAACAACAACCCTGCCCGGCCAGTGCTCTCACCGCGCCCCTGAATTAGATAGAACGGCATCAGAAAGAGGACCGTAAACACGGCAATGTAATTTAATACCGCGCTGGCAACGCTCATTGAAAACTGAGTTTTTCGGAAGAGGCTCAGGTCGAGCAGCGGATGCGGTACGCGGCTCTCGAGCGTGATAAACAGTAACAGCAGCAATATGCCACTTACGAACGAGCACTGAATCAAAGGGGATGTCCACCCCCGAGCGTAGCCCTGATTGAGACCCAGAAGCAGCACCGCAAAAGCGGCCATGAATAAAATGGCACCGGCAATGTCGAACGTCTCATTTTTCTGTTTCTTAGGCTGATCGCGAGGAATGAACTTGATACTAAGGACGGAAGCCATTATGCCCACAGGCACGTTGATATAAAATACAGCCCGCCAACTGAGGTGGTCAGTGAACCAACCACCCAACACCGGGCCGGCCATGGACCCGAGATAGACCATCACAGCCTGCATGCCAAGTGCTTGGCCCCGTTCCGAAGCCGGGAAGTTGCTCGTCAAGATGGCGGGAGAACAGGCAAACAGTATCGCCGCGCCTAATGCTTGAACCGCGCGCGCAACAATCAACGGAGCCACGCTCCACGCCAGACCGCACGCTGCTGACCCAATGGTAAAAATCGCGAAACCAAGGATATATAGGCGCTTGTGACCATGTAGGTCGCCTAGCCGACCGAAGGTCAGGAGAAGTCCGCACACCACCAGCAGATATAGGGTGACGACCCATTCGACCGTGGCAACACTACTGCCGAACTCGCGACGTACGGTCGGCAAAATGATATTGACGGCGCTGGCGTCGAGGCTTCCCATCAAACTTCCAACACCGACTGCCAGAAGGATCCACCATTTGGGACGCACATCAGAAAAAGACTTGGATAAACTCATCGTTCCATCACGGCCGATCCTAATCCATCAATTCACGACGACCCTCGTTCCAGCGTATTATCGATGCTCCAAGCATCAAACACAATTCTAATCAGGCCAAAATAGCTTGGCTCCGTCGTCATTCCTGTCTTGGCATCCAATCAGTTAGAGGTGTCCAGAGATGAGGCGTAGTCTGCCTTTTGTGATGCTGTTGTTGGCCTGCGTGATCGCGGTTGGGCAAGATCCGACCACGGATGATCTGAGGAGACGTGCGTTGCTCGGCGACGGTGAGGCGGAAACTGGCTTAGGCTTCCTCTATCAAACAGGAAGTGGCGGGGTACAGAAAGATGAAACAAATGCTTTGTATTGGTACCGCAAAGCCGCCGACCAGGGGTATGCTCCCGGTCAGTATAACCTCGGAGTGATGTATCGAATGGGGCAGGGCGGTGTGGCGAAAGACGAAGGCACCGCTGTGCATTGGTATCGTCTGGCAGCAGAGCAGGGATTCGCTCCTGCGCAGAACGACCTTGCCTGGATTCTTTCCGTAAGCACTAATTCACAGCTTCGCAATCCAGACATGGCCTTGCAATACGCTCTAAAAGCTGTGAGTTCGGCAAAACGCTCGAATAAGCCTGACTGGGTCTGCATGTATCAGGACACTTTAGCCGAGGTTTATTACGTGCTGGGGCAGTATGAGAAAGCGGTAAGAACGGAAGAAGAGACCATCACCCTGCTCTCATCCAATAACAAGAACCGGTCCGAATATGAGAATCATCTCTCGAAGTACCGCCGCGCCTTGAAAACTGACGCCAAGTCTGCCAAGTGAACCGTTTCTGATTGCCAGCGATAGCCGGGCCGTCAGCACAGTCAACTCCTTCCCTGCAACTGTCTCGTCAATCTGTGACTGAATTCCATTCCATCCTGTCCGGATCATCCTTCGGTGTTTGCGAAACTGGCGCTGTAAACTGTGTGCGGAAATTCCGTGGTGGAAGAGGATTGGTCTCCTTAAGTAGAATTCAACACAATGGAAAGGCCGAAGCCTGGAGACTTCGGCCTTTCTATAGGCCGTGACACGCCTTTGTTGGTTAACCCATTGAACTCTTAGCCTTTGGACGTGCGCAAATGGAGACTATCGCGACCAGCAGCATGGATCACGACAAGCAGCAGACTCAGTTGGCAATAGAACGCCTGGTACAAAGCCAAAGCACGCTCGTACTAAGTACCGTGAACGCCGATGGCACGCCTCATGCCACGCCGTTGTTTTATCTGCCGGGGGCAGAGCTGGAACTCTATTGGTTTTCGGCTGCATCGAGTCAGCATAGTGGCAATCTCGCTCGGGATCGAGGTGTTGCTGTTGCGGTTTACGCGTCAACTGAACAGTGGAAAGAGATCCGCGGTGTTCAGGTCCGCGGCACAGTCGAACACATAACGGACCGCAAAATTCGACGCGACATTACGCTACGCTATAGTGACCGATTTCATCTGGGCCGAATTTTTCGTCTCGCGCTCACCCGCAGTTCGCTCTACGTATTGAGGCCCTCATGGATTCGCTACATCGATAACAGCAGTCACTTCGGGTACCGGTCTGAAATACATCTGCCATGAGCATGGAGAAGAAAGAACGGCATGTCGTTCTGGTATCTGAAGGAGCTATTGGCGGATGCAGAAGCGAACGTCGCCAGCTATTCAGAGTGGCTGATAATTCTGTTCCACGGAAGACTCATTCCGGAAGCAGAGCAGTATCTCAGTAGCTGGAAGTTGGATCATGCAGCACTTCCGGTCGTCCAAAGAGCTCTCAAGTCTCAGCCTGATACAGCCCATTGTTTATCAGGGTTAATCTCAGATTCACCCTAGACATTTTTCTCTTTCTAATCAACAATGTTTTCTCAAGCTGGCTGGCGTAGAACGTGTCGCTGTCCCGTTGAGTTCTCAGGTCCCCTATGGCAGTTTTCGGCGATTCTCAGGATAAGCGAGATGGCGATGAGTTGACCGCAGACGGTTCGGTCGATTGTCTTGTCTCCAGGCCCCTTCCAGAAACGCGTCGAAGCGAAGAACTCTTCCGTCCCATGTACGAGCACGCTGCCGTTGGCATCGAGCAGGTTGGTGTCGATGGCCGCCTCCTCATGGTCAACGCTGCCCTCTGTCGGATGTTGGGCTATAGCGAGAGCGAACTTCTCGGCAAAACCTGTGAGCAGGTAACCCACCCGAATGATCGTGACCGCGAGACTCCGCTGCTGGAGGCGGTGCTGCGTGGCGAGCGTGACTCTTACGAGATCGAGAAGCGTTACGTCCATCGCAATGGTTCGTCCGTCTGGGTGAACTTGACCTCTTCTCTGGTTAAGGATGCAGAGGGAAGGGTGCTGTATCGAACCGCGATTATTCAGGACATCACTGAGCGTAAGCAGGCGGAGGAGGCGCTGCGCGAGAGCGAAGAGCGCTATCGCAATTTGTTCAACTCGATGGATGAAGGATTCTGCATCATCGAGGTGATCTTTGACGCCGATGGCAAACCTGCCGACTACCGCTTTCTGAAGATCAACCCGGCTTTCAAAGCACAGACCGGGCTGCATGATGCCGAGGGGAAACTCATGCGTGAGCTTGCCCCGGAACATGAGGCCCATTGGTTTGAGATCTACGGAAGGATTGCGCTGACTGGGGAGCCGGCGCATTTCTTGAACGAAGCCAAAGCGTTGAATCGCTATTACGACGTGCATGCCTATCGCGTCGGCAAACCAGAACAGCGCCAGGTGGCAATCGTTTTCAACGACATCAGCGCCATAAAGCGCGCGGACGACGAGCGTGAGGCGACGATTGATTTCCTCGGGATTGTGAATCGGAGCCGGGGAACAAAGGATCTGGTGCAGAAGGCAACGACCTTTTTTCAAACGCGATCCGGCTGCGAGGCTGTCGGCATTCGGCTGCGCGAAGGAGATGACTACCCCTACTTTGAAGCCCGGGGATTTTCTAAACAGTTTGTCCGGATGGAGAGCAAGCTATGTGCTCGAGATGACTCCGGCAAAGTACTCCGGGACAGCGTTGGCAATCCCATCTTGGAATGCATGTGCGGAAACGTTATCTGCGGGCGTTTTGATCCTTCGAAGCCGTTTTACACCGCGCATGGAACGTTCTGGACCAACAGCACAACAGAGTTGCTTGCCAGTACCACCGATGACGATCGGCAGTCCAGAACGCGCAACCGCTGCAACGGCGAGGGATACGAGTCGGTCGCACTGATTCCTTTGCACGTTGGGGAGGAGCGATTCGGACTGCTCCAATTGAACGACCGGCGAGCCGGGCGATTCTCGGCAGAGGTCATCGCCTTGTGGGAGCGGTTGGCAGGGTATCTGTCAGCGGCGCTTTCCAAGTTCCGCGCCGAGGAAGCACTTCGCAAAAGCGAGCGCCAATACCGCGCCATTGGTGAGTTGATGGACTACGGCGTGTGGGTGTGCGATCCCGATGGCCGCAACACTTATGCCAGCGAATCATTTCTCAAACTTGTGGGAATGACTCAGCAACAGTGTTCGAGTTTTGGATGGGGCGAGGTGCTGCACCCGGATGACGCCGAGCGCACCATAGCTGCATGGAAGGAGTGCGTGCGGACAGGCGGAAGGTGGGACATCGAGCACCGCTTCCGAGGTGTGGACGGCCAATATCATCCGATTCTGGCCAGGGGCGTGCCAGTGCGTGACGACCAGGGAAAAATCCTGTGTTGGACGGGAATCAATCTCGATATCAGCAACCTTAAGCAGGCGGAACAGGCGCTTCTCCGGAGCGAGAAACTGGCTTCCGTGGGGCGCATGGCCGCAACCATCGCCCACGAAATCAACAACCCGCTGGGAGCGGTGACCAACGTGCTCTTCCTGGCCAAGGCAATGAAGGACCTGCCTGAATCCGCACGCCAGTACCTGGAGATTGCGGACGCGGAGTTGAAGCGCATCGCACATATCACACGCCAATCCTTAGGCTTCTATCGCGAGTCGATTGCACCTGCCCGGACATCCATCAGTGAGGTGCTGGAATCCACGGTCGACCTGCTGAAGAGCAAGATCAAAGCAAAGCACGCCGTGATCGAGAAGCAATGGGAAGAGGACGTGGAGATCACCGCGGTGGCTGGCGAGTTGCGGCAGGTTTTTTCCAACCTTCTGGCCAACAGCCTGGATGCCATTGGCGAGAAAGGTATCGTCAAGCTACGGGTGTCCACTGGCGCGGCTTTCAAGGATGGCCGTCGTTGCATCCGGGTGACTATCGCCGACAACGGCAATGGCGTCAGTGCCGTTTTGAGGCAGCAAATCTTCGAGCCGTTTGTCACCACTAAAGGTGCGACCGGGACTGGCCTTGGGCTGTGGGTCAGCAAGCAGATTGTCGATAAGCACGCCGGGACCATCCGGATGCGGTCCAGCATCATTGGAGCCCGCAAGGGAACGGTATTCTCGGTTCTTTTGCCCGTGGATCCTGCGGCTGCCGAGGGTGGCAAATCGGCATTCGCCTAAGGTGCTCATGGTCCTGCGGCGCACCACTATAACAAGTCCACCCGTTGGTTGCCTCCTGTTGACCGCGCTGCCGGATTTGCTTCCCCATGGTTTAGAATTGCAGTAGAATCCAGCGGCGCAACCCGCTAACCGTAAACTCCGCACTGGGGTGACTTGGAGTTATACGGGAAAGTTGTGTGGTCCAAACAGAGTCTCACTCACCCGTAACTGAGCGCATCATTCCTTTGGAGATCAAGATGAAACGCATTTACATTGCTGCTTATCACCAGTCCAAGTTTGGCAAACTGCTCGGGATGACGGTTCCCGAAATCGCGAAGAACTCGATTGAAGGCGTCTGCAAGGAAATCAACGCCGATCCATCGCTGCTGGATGTGGGCGCAGTTGGGGCTGCTTGCAACATTGCGCTCAATGAACAGGGGCTCGTTTCGGGACTGGTGGCAGCGGTTCCGGGGCTGGCCAGTAAACCCATCGAGAGCGTGGAAAACGCCTGCGCGTCGGGCGGACAAGCCGTTCTCTCAACGATCCTTAAACTTCAGGCCGGATGGGGCGAAACCGGCTTTGCCATGGGCTATGAAAAAATGCGCGACGCCGAGGGCAAGATGGACGGCAAGCTCGTCGGCAAGGCGCTGGGATACTATTCGCACCCGGACGAGCGCGCCGGCAAGACCTACATCTTTCCTCACCTCTTTGCAGAAATCATGGAGTGCTACATCAAGCGTCACAAGGTGACGGAGGCCGATCTAGCCACGATCGCCGTGGAAGAGTACGCCAATGCCAACAAGAATCCGTGGGCGCAGATGAACAAGGTGAAGATCACGCTCGACGACGCCACCACAATCGGCGATAGGAATCGCTACATAGTCGATGGTCTGCCGCTAAAGACCTACGATTGCTCGCAGATTTCCGATGGCTACGCGGCACTGATTCTGGCGACGGAAGAGGGGTTGGCGAAGCTGGGCGTTAGCAAGGCCGATGCGGTCGAGATCGCTGGATATGCGCAAGCCACCGATCCGCTGCTCAAGGAAGGGCGAGACGTATTGCGTCCGGCTGGGGCCAACCGGGCGATGAAGCGCGCTTATGAGATGGCCGGATTGACGCCGCAGGACGTGAACTCGGCCGAGGTACATGACTGCTTCTCGGTGATGGGCGCGATTGGCGCTGAGGTGATTGGCAAGGCAAAGGTCGGCGAGGGCGCTAAGTTCTGGGTGGATGGGAAAGCCCGCGTCGATGGCGAGTGCGGCATCAATCTGTCCGGCGGACTCATCGGCAAGGGCCATCCGATCGGCGCAACGGGCGTTGCCATGGTGGGCACGTGTTTCTGGCAACTGATGGGACGTATGCCGGAAGGCTTGCAGGTGAAGAACCCGAAGGCTGCTGCGACCTTTAACGTGGGCGGCGCAATTTGTGCTTCGGTCTGCACGGTCTTGAAGCACGCGTAGAGGTCAGTTGCGCCACAACGGGCGACCAGATTGGACCGGCGATTCGTCGCCGGTCTTTTTCATGCCCGCGATGGCCCGGGCCCTATGCAGAGACAAGAGTTCGAAGTTGTCAGCGCGTGCTATTCAGGCTGGCGAGAAGGCGCGATCTGGCCTTCGCCGGGAATAAAGTCGTCAGTCGAGTAATCCTGAAATTCGTGACAGTGGGGACACTCGAAGCGTCCAACCTCCGTGTGCGGGACGAGCGAGTCGGTGCTTTTTCCTTTGACCGCCTCACGCGGCAGAAGAGGGAAGCGCAGCGCGCAGATTTTGCATTCAACCAGCCAGACTAGAGCCATAGATGAATGTTACCGCGAAGCAGCCAGGAAAATCTCGCGAGGGGAAAATGTCGGTGGTGCCGAAGGTTCAGCAGCACTGGCAAACGCGTGGGCATTTGCCAGTGCCGCTGGATCGCTACCAGATGCGGACGCGCTCGGCTGGTGCGAGGAAGAGCTTCCGCTTCGGGCCAATGTCAAATGCCCAATACCAGGCATCCACGTTGCGCACGGTTGCGCAGCGGTATTCGGCGGGAGCGTGCGGGTCGGTCAACACCTGTTGGCGGAGTGTGGCTTCGCGTCCCTTGGACGCCCAGTTCTGGGCGAAGGCAATGAAGAACTGCTGGTCGCCAGAGAAGCCGTCCTGCACGGGCGCGGGATTGCCCGCCAGTGAGGCGCGGTAACCATCGTAGGCTGCGGAAACACCGGCTACGTCCGCGATGTTTTCGGCAAGCGTCTGCTGGCCGTTTACGGAGATGTCCGGGTACGGTTTGTAAGTGTCGTATTGCGCGGCGAGCTTCTTGGTTGCCACTTCGAAGTGCGCCATGTCTTCCGGAATCCACCAGTTACGGAGAGCGCCGGTTGAGTCGAACAAGCTCCCTTCCGTGTCAAAGGTATGGCTGATCTCGTGTCCGATGATCGAACCGATGGCGCCATAGTTGGCTGCGGCTGGTGCATCCGCGTCGAAGAACGGCGCGTGCAGGATGGCCGCCGGGAAGTTCAGCGCGTTCTGCAATGGAAGGTTGACGGCGTTCACCGTCTGCGGCGTCATCGACCATTCCTTCTTGTCCACCGCGCTTCCGAGACGGGCGACGTTGCGATGATAGTCAAACAAACTGCCGCGCCAGAGATTGCCGAAGAGATCATTGGACTTGATCTCCAGGGCTGAGTAGTCACGCCAGGTTTCCGGGTAGCCTACCCCCACATAAAGCGTGTTGAGCTTGGCTTTCGCCTCCGCCTTGGTGGCGGGGGCCATCCACTCCAGGGCGTCGATCCGCTTGCGGAAGGACTCGACGATATTAGCGACCATGGCCTGCGCCCGCGCCTTGGCTTCGGGTGAAAAATAGCGCTCGGCGTAGATCTGGCCAACCGCATCGCCAAGCAGGAAATTTACTACTCCCACGCCGCGCTGCCAGCGCGGACGTTGCTGTGGCGTGCCCGAAAGCGTCTGTCCGAAGAAGGCAAAGCGTTCATCGGCGAAGGACTTTGGCAATACACCGGCATGATCCTCGACAAGGTGATAGGCCAGCCAGTCCTTCCATGTATCGAGTGGAACGGAGGCGACCAGAGCGGCTTCTCCGGAGAACGCCGCAGGTTGCCACACGGTGAAACCAGACTGTTTTTCGAGGCCAGCGGCGCGGAAAAATTCATTCCAGTCGAGGCCGGGAGCCTTGACCGCGAAGTCGGATTGCTTCCATGTATTGTCCGCTTTGCTGACATCTTCGTCGTCGGCCAGGCTGGTGTGCGTTTCCGCGACGCTGTGTTCGAGTTCGATGATGCGCACGGCGCGTGCTTTCTCATCGGAGAATCCAGCGAGCTTTAGCATGGCGGCTACGTGGGCCTGATACTTGGCGCGGATCTCGCGCATGTGGTCGGTGTCGGCGAGGTAATATTCGCGGTCAGGCAGTTCAAGGCCGCCCTGCAGCAGATAGCCAGCATAGTGGGCGGAGTCATGAAAGCCGGGTGCAACCCAGAGGCCGAAAAGATTCGAAGTGTGGAAGTTGGTATTGTTCAGCGGGTCCACGTCGGCGCGGAGAGCCTCTCCCAGGGCGCGTGCCAACCCGCGCTTATCCTTGATCTCGCGGATGGCCTTGAGGTGCGATTGGATCGGAGCGGTCCCCTTGGCTTCAATCGCATCCTCGTTCATGTAGGAGTTGTAGAGTTCTGCGATCTTGCGGGTGTTGGAGCCGGCCTTTGCATTCGATTTGGCCGCCTCCTCGATGATCCCTGCCGTCCGCTTGTTGCTGATGTCGTCGAGCGCGCTGAAGACTCCAATACGGCCGCGGTCGGCAGGAAGCTCGGTATTCTTGATCCATTCGCCGTTGGCATAATGGTAGAAATCATCGCCCGGACTGACGGAGCGATCCATGTGGTTGACTGCGATGCCATGCGTCTCCTGCGCCGGGGCGTCCAGCGCCGGCAGGGCGGATGAGAGCAGGAGCATGGCGCAGAGTGCGGCGTAACCTGCGGCGCACTTCGTAACAACCGAGAACTTTTGGCAATGTCTCATAAGGCTCCGGGAACAGATGCGTAATTTGGCCGCACCAAATTTAGACCTCGGAAAGGGAAATTGGGTAGCCGGGGCGGCTCCTGTGGCAGCCTGAGTGCCAAGGATGCCGCAAGAAAAGCGCCCGGATGCGAACCGGGCGTATTCCTGATTGCGGATTGTCGGCCTATTGAATGCGTTCGAACTGGTAACCGGACTTGGCGAGCGCGGTTAGCAAATGTTCGACGTGCTCATTGCCGCGGGTCTCCATGGTCATATCTATGGCGGAGTAGCCGAGATCGACGCCAAACTTGCGATCATAAGAGGTTTCGACAATGTTGGCGCGGTGGTCGGCGAGCACCCCGGTCAAAGTGTGTAGAGCGCCGGGGTAGTCCGGCAGATGGATGCGCAGGCGGATGAG